>ENA-UPTB01001750-UPTB01001750.1-human-gut-metagenome-genome-assembly--contig:-NODE-1750-length-17441-cov-8.219074_pt1 | contig 17441 bp, 13 predicted proteins | sample MGYA00250046_ERZ773369 | MGnify/ENA primary metagenome ERZ773369 (study PRJEB29103, sample SAMN06111938) | human gut metagenome | biome: human gut; feature: ankylosing spondylitis patient; material...
CAGAATACCAGGACTCTTAAGGGAGAGACTGTATAAGCAATTTTATATTGCAATGACTAGAAAAATATTTAGGAGAACACAGACATGAACAGTAAGTCAAACGCACAAGCTATGGAAACAGAAAAAATACCACGTCTTTTGGCCCAGCTTGCAATACCTGCTGTTGTGGCTCAAATCATCAACCTTTTATATAATATTGTTGACCGTATTTATATCGGACATATTCCAGGTGTCGGTGCCGCAGCATTAACAGGTGTTGGATTGTTTACGCCAATTCTCATGCTGATCAATGCCTTCGCCATGCTGGCAGGATCCGGAGGTGCACCGCGTGCAGCGATTTCTATGGGAAAGAAAGATAATAAGACAGCGGAAAAGATTCTTGGAAACTGTTTTGCAATTCTCATGCTTATGGCCGCAGCTTTGACGGTGATATTCTTTACTTTTGCGCCACAGTTACTGACGATGTTTGGTGCTAGCGATAAGACACTTCCTTATGGCGTGGATTATGCAAGGATTTATATTCTTGGAAGTATTTTTGTTTTGATCGTGATGGGAATGAATCCATTTATTACGACACAGGGATTTGCAAAGATCAGCATGATGACAACAGTGATTGGTGCTGTAATCAATATCATTCTTGATCCGATTTTTATCTTCGTATTTCATCTTGGAGTAAAGGGAGCTGCACTCGCAACTGTTTTGAGTCAGGCTGTAGGGGCAATATGGATCCTTCGTTTCTTGTCAGGAAAGAAGACGATTCTGCATCTTAAAAAAGAAAACTTTAAACTGCAAAAAGAAATCATCTTACCATGCCTTGCTCTTGGTATATCTACATTTGTCATGTTATCTACGGAAAGTATTTTGTCTATCAGTTTTACTTCCAGTTTGTCAAGATATGGCGGAGATCTCGCAGTAGGGGCTATGACAATTATTACCAGTGTTAGCCAGCTTGCAACATTACCATTACAGGGAATTTGTCAGGGTGGACAGCCAATCATGAGCTATAACTATGGTGCAGGAAATAGAGATCGAGTAAAAAAAGCATTTTTTACTCAATTTACAGTTTGTACAATTTTTACGGGATGCTTCTGGTTGATTATGCTTCTATTTCCGAAGATGTTTGCAGGTATTTTTTCGAATAATACAGAATTAATCACGTATACGGCATGGGCGTTAAGAATTTACATGGCAGGTATTTTTTCTCTTGGATTCCAAGTTGCTTGTCAGCAGAGTTTCATGGCATTGGGCCAGGCAAAAGTTAGTTTATTACTTGCCTGCTTAAGAAAATTGATTCTGTTGATTCCGTTGATTTTTATCCTGCCGCATTTTATCCAGAATAAAGTATTTGCGGTATTTTTGGCTGAGCCAATCAGTGATATTTTGGCAGCGATAATAACAACTTCAACGTTCTTTAGTCGGTTTAATAAAATTTTAGATAGAAAATAAAGCATTATAAAAAGATCCTGTTCAAACTATGCTATAAAGAACAGGATCTTTGTGTATTTATTTTGCCAGGAAATTACTCTGTATCTCCATCGGCATATGATAAGCTTGGCCTCGTTTTGTCAGGCTGTATAGTTTAAAGCTCATGAGTTCCGGAGTTGCATTCAAAGAGCTGCAGAGTCCGAAATAATCCAGGTCCTCGTTCTGAACCATATCTTCGATCTCCTCATCATCAATCAGAAGATCGGCAGCAAACAGATTGGCCTGGTATTCTGTATTATCCGTCATATTGTAGAGTGTATCATCTTGCATCGGAGCCATTTTCAGCTGGGAACGATGCAGAATGATATGCCCTAATTCATGGGCGGCAACGATCATCTTTTCTTCTTCTGAAAGGAAACTGCTGATCATGACATAGATTGTCTTACAGCTCATAAAACAGTATCCTTTCAGTGTCTTATATCTGGAAGTTTCCCCGACAACAATGTTCATCTGATCCATGATCTCAAATGGATCTCGGATTCCATATTTCTTGATTAATTTCTTTGTTTCTGCTCATATTTGATTTTTTCCATATAACCAGCAATGCAACATATGATAATAATTATAATAGCTGCAACAAATACGACAACTTTTTTATGCTTTTTAAATGCTTCCTTCATAGTTTCTGAATCCCCCTACATATTTTATAAATGTATTGTAACATACACTTATTTTTTAGATAGAAGAAATGTTATATTAGTTACCATACATTACAGGATTAAAGTACTTGAATTGTTTACATAATTTCTATCAACATCACTGATTTCAGGTTGCCTATTCTAATTTCTCCGTAGATAATTTCCACAAATATCTCAGCAAAAATCTGTGAACTTCCTCATCTGTTGCAATCCATGATAGTTCATAATTATTTGCTGACTTCTTTATTGTCTCATGAATATATAATTTTCCTTTCGAAATGCTGTATTCTCTTTTACAAGCTCCCTTATTAGAATTGTAATTTTTGTATTTGCAACAAACCCTTCGTTTAATTCTAATAGTTTTTGGCAATTTTTCTTTGTTAATTTAATTTGTCTAAGTCTATCAATAGTTCCCATATTTCACATCCTATCAAAAATCATACTTTTGTGGATCAAGCCCAGCAGCTTTCAATACTTTCTTACGTTCTTCAATATCCATGAATTCAAGTTCTTCAGGATCTAATCCGGATAATTCAAGTTCCGTTTTTTTTACATTTTGATTTTTCATCTCTGACCTCTCATCTCTTATTACAGTATTTCATTAATTTAATTGAAATAGCTGCTTCCCCCAAAAGGAACACAGCTATTTCAAGATAACTTGAGTTATTTTAAGCAAATTGCATTAGTTTATGCATATTAATAATATAGCACGGAATTTAACATTTTTCATTTGCTCTCTTTTTTTATTTCTTCAGAAATTATCGTTTCCTGTTTCTTCTTATTGATTTTACAAATTATTCCATGTGGTGTTACCATCGCAACCTTAGCTGTCGCACATCAGGCAGAATTCCAGCTCCACAATTCACTAAAAAAGAGATTCAAGATCTCGGTGTTTTCAAAATCTCAAGCCCTAATAAAATCCAGAAGCGGATAGAAAATCTTGAATCTGAACAAGCTACTACTGTCCGGGAAAAACAGGAATTGCAGAAAAAGCAAAGACACTGAATATCATCCGACAGAATTTCACAGCACTGCTTAATGCTCCAGAGATACAAATTCCCATATCAGGAAAAGAGCCAACTCTCTAATAAGAAGAGGTACATACTTAGCGGACCTCTTCCTTTCCATCTAATCTATTTTTGCACTACCCTATCATACTTGCGCCAGGAAGCAGTACAAGCATACTTATTTCTATCAAAAAAGAAAAAGAGCATATGGATTTGACTCCATACACCCTATGATTGTAATCTTCATCTTTTCATAGAAAAAAGATCCTCGCAAGGTAGAAGGTTAACAAACCTTGTCCTTACAGGGATCCTTTCAATTACTACTGAAGATTCCGAAATGTGGTATTAACCGACAGCTCTTTCATATCTTAATCAATATTTACCAATCAAATCAATCTGTCAAAAGAATAAACCATTCAGAACTTGACGATTCATCCGATACCTGAACAATCGATGCTCCATCATTAGTACTATTATTCAGCACACCCAAATATAATCCACTCCATCTGTTTTGAATCTTATATTTCCCATCAGACGTAGTAGTAATCTTCCATTGCTGATTCCAACCACCGTTATATTCGTACTGAACTACTTGTGCATTTTCATTTTGAGAAAGACCGCAAACATCTAAAACTTTACCACTGTTCTTATTTACAATTTTATAATAGCTACTGTCTACCTTTTCAAATATCCACTTTTGGCTGTCCCACTGGTCATAAGTATATTGTTCTACCTGCGCATTATTGTCTTGTGATCCAGTTGCAATATTAACCGATTTTTGGCTATTGATATTCATCATTTCATATGAACAATCAGCATTCAAATAATCCGGAGCTAATTTAAATGCATTTAAAGCATTTGTGAAATGCAACTTATTATTCCCAACTAATTCTGTAGCTCCCAATGTATAACCATCTGGTACAACAGACGAATTTAATTCTGGTTCCCAATAGAATACTCCTATTCCTTTATTGTTAGGAACCGATTTAACAGCGTTAATTTCTTTTCTTAACAGTTCATATGTTCCTTGTGAATTACTTTCGAGCTCACCGGTTTCACAAATCATCACATCTTTACCATACTGTGATGCCATTTTATTCAAATTATACGCAACATTTTCTATACAATCTCCATCATAACTCGAAGTCCAATACGGATAGTATGACATACCTATCACATCTGTTTTTCCACCACATTTCGTGATAAAGTTTTCAAAAAACCATGCGAAATGGCTTATCCCACTTCCATGCGTAAGATGTGTAACTACCTTTGAATTAGGACTTATCGATTTCACCGCATCATATCCGCTATTCAGATATTTCGTTAATTGAGTAAAATCATTTGACTGATTACTTCCAGTCGGATACAACATACCATAACTAACTTCATTTCCAACCTGTACCCACTCTGGATAAATATCCTCATCTGCTAGCTCAGTCATTATATATCTTGTATAATCATATACATACTTTTCCAGCTCACTAGTCGATGCATTTTTCCATTCTGATGGAACATCTTGAATCAATGGATCTGCAAAATGATCACTATAGTGAAATACAACCATTATCTTCAAACCTAGCTCTTTTGCTCTTTTTGCTGTATATAAAAGTCCCTGAGTATCCGCGTAACCAAGCATACAATTTGTACCATCAGGTTTAGTCCAATAGAAATTCTCAGGTGGTTTTACAAAAACTCTAAGTCTTACAGCATTTACACCCTTTTCTTTTAACAACTCAAGAGCATCTCTTGTATTTCCATTGTCATCCACCCATTCAACGCCTTGTGATTCAAGCTGTGATAAAAAACCTATATCTGCACCATAAATCATTTCATTTTCTGACAAATTATCAGCCGCTTGTACGGGAATTGATGGTATTGACAACACTATGCATAAACAAATCATCATTAAAATAGCTATACTGCATCTTCTGCTACTCTTTTTCATCACCGTTTACCTCCCAATATCTATGCATACCTCGACGTCATCGTCCGTCCAAAGCCGAAGAACCGCAGGTTCTTTCGAGTTTGAATCTTTCCATCTGACCACAGCTAATGCACTTCCTTCAAAAGTTGTTACTGTATCTGAGAAATAATCTTCTTCGCTTGAAGGATTGGCTGTACCAAATCCCTCTAGCACACCATTTCCCGTAACCTTAGCATGAATGATTCTCCTCTGTGTTTCTTGTGGGTTACAAACACCATGTTCATCTTCTAACCACACTTTTACGTATGCTACATCCCGTTCATTCTCGGTAACACGACAAGCCTTTAGCCTTTTTACCGAATCAGCAGTGACAAGTTCATACTTTCCAATCTCTTTCCCTGACTCATATGCTACTGCCTTTAAAGTCCCTGACTCATATGCCACTTCATATGTTGCTGTGTAATGAGATTTTTTTCCAGCCGGCTTCCTACCAAGAGATTTACCATTTAAAAACAATTCTACTTCATCTCCTGATGAATATACATCAACACTGGCCTTTTCTCCTTCATGCCCTTTCCAAGTCCAGCTGCTGATATTATCTTTAAACATCCATGCGGTTTTGCTTGCTGTCTGTCCCCTATGCTCCATACGTTCTACCGCAATGTATGGCTGATTTGTTAATCCATATACAATCTCCCGGAAATAACTGATTGGTCTGCGATTTCCAATTAAGTCTATATCTCCGATATACCCCAGTCTTTCTGGATAAATGCTTGTAAAATTCTCTTTTCCATCATAATGGAAAATCCCTACTCCTGCTTCGCCGATATAGTCATAACCTGTCCAGGTAAAATCGCCAATAACATGTGGATATTTTGTAACTTTCTCCCACAGATTTTCAATATCTGCTGGATATGTTTCTGTCCCAAGCACCGTTTTTCCCGGATGCAACTCATGCTCAAGTTCATATCTTCCACTCAAATAATTAAGTCCTGTGATATCACAACTCTGGGCACATTCTTCCAGGGCTTCTGTAACAAGAGGATGCTTTGCAAAAAACTCGCCCTTTTCTCCAGACATAAGACTCATGAAACTATTGAGAGCATTACTTCCCCCACCACTTCCATTGCCTTGTGTGTCCATTCCAAACTTTTCAATGACTTCCTTCATAATAACCTTGAGTCGTTTTCCAGCACAATTCAATCCATTTAAAGCATTTGTAGTAAATCTTGTGGCATCTAGTTCATGAAATCTATTGCACAAAGAACGATTAATCCATGATCCCTGTTTTGTTCCTGCTTCCTGTATCTCATTTCCCACAGAATAGATAACTACCGATGGATGATTATAATCCTTGTCTACCATGTGGTGAATCCATTTTGGTGCTTCCTCTTTGAAAATATCTGAAAAATCATAGGTATTTTTACCTCGATTCCACATGTCAGTCAACTCATCCATCACAAGCATTCCTAAATGATCGCAAGCATCAAGCATTGCTCTGCTCATAGGATGATGCGAACTTCTTATCGCATTGAACCCTGCCTCTTTTAGTCTTTTACACCGGTACCATTCCGCTTCTGGGAATGTCTCTGCTCCTATCACCCCATTATCATGATGAATGCAGGTTCCTCTTAAATTCACTGTTTCCCCATTGATCTGAAATCCATTAACTGGATCAAGTGTAAGCGTCCTAATGCCGAAATCTACTGTATATTCATCACATATTTCGTCCCCTATATATGTTTTGACACAGCATTGATATAAATTCGGATGATCTGTACTCCATTTTTTCGGACATTTCACAGGAAGCTGTACTCTTACAGTTTCTGTTCTTTCAGAATAAAATACAATATTCTGTTTTTCTGTTACAACTGTTTTTCCCTCAAATATCAGTTCAACATAGCATTTTGCTTCTATGCCACATGCTTTTGTATTCTTTACGTTGGCACAAACTTCCACAACTGCTACATCATCATTTACAGATAACGTAGTTATTTTCATCTCATCATGTGGAATATAGACACCTTTCCCTGTCCATAAATTCACATCACGATAAATTCCAGAACCCGTATACCATCTGCTATTTGGCTGGTTACTGTTATCTACATCAATTTTTATCAAATTTTCCTGTCCATAACAAATCCATGGCTTTAAGTCTACAGAAAAGCCCATATATCCATTTCTATTTACAGTTGCAAGGGCCCCATTTATCCAAACTCTTGCTGTTCCGTAAATTCCTTCAAACTCTAACACCACATCCTGGTTTTTCCATTCTTCTGGTGCTAAAAATGATTTTTCATAAGTATAAACTCCCCCAGGATAAAAGCCACTCTGTGCACCTGCCGGACACTCTTTATCTCTTTTTTCACGAATCATAGCATCATATGGAAGTGTAACAATTATTTTATTGTCATCACCATAAAAAGCCTTTAATCTGTCATCCTGATCTACTTTTTCAAATGTCCAGCGATCATTAAATTTCTGACACTGCATACTTTGTTCCTCTTTCTATTTTAATTATTCGCTTCTCTTTCCATATCCATTCTCTTATTTTCTTTTTCTACTGTCATAAGTCCTAAAAGAACAGTGATTACAACTCCAAGGATTACAGGAATTGTAATATACATACTAAAGATCATATTAATTGCTCCACTTGTCTGAGTTGCTGCTGTTCCAACATAGCCGGATGCATTTAACAGCCAGCCAACTGCTGCTGTTCCTATACCACCACCAACTTTTACTCCAAGTGATGAGCAGCTAAACATCATACCATCAATATGTACACCTTTTGTACGATATGTATATCCACTGATTTCTGCAATCAATGCATTTAATGTACCTGACATTGTTCCTGCAAAAGTTCCTTTTAAGAACATAAACAGAAGCATCATTGGAAGATTCTTCTGCATTGCAAAGAAGATTAAGAAAATACCTAAAATATCACTAATGACATATCCCCAGAAGTTAACTTTCTGCATACTTCCAGTCTTCTTTACTAATATAGGTGTAAAAATCAATGCAATAATAACTGGGAACATCTTCATCATTGAGAATAAGCCCAGTAATGAACCATCACCAAGTACCTGTTTCATAAAGTAAACAGCTGAACCTGTTGTTAAGTTACTCATAAAATAATATACAATATAGATTGCTACTATTAAAATATAATACTTATTGCTAAAAAGAAGTTTTAAAGATTCTCCAAAACTAATCTTATCATCTTGTGTCTTTGACTCTACTTCAACTACAATATTTTCATCCTCTGGTAATTCTTTTACACAAAGACAACTAATGGTATTTACTACAAGACCGATTGTTCCACAAATAATCGCAACCATTCTCCATCCGGCAGCTCCACCACCAAATGCCTCTACTCCATTTGTTACTGCAAATCCCATTACAATATTTGTTGCAACAGCAAACATAAAACGAATAGAACCAAGTTGAACACGCTCATTCTTATTTCTAGTGATGAGTGCTGATAATGCTGAGTATGCAATTCCATTTGCTGTATAGAATATAGCATTCAATGCTGTATAAAAAGCAAAGAAATAGGCATATTGTGCTGTTGTTCCAAGCCCGCCCGGAATAGAGAACAGCAATACTAAGCATAATGATACACCGATTTGAGCGTATAACATCCACGGTCTTGCTTTTCCTAGTTTTGATTTCGTACGGTCAATCAAGTTACCAAATATAACATCTGAAATTCCATCTAAGAATTTAGATACTAACATCAATGTTCCGATGATTCCTGTGTTTAATCCCATTGTATCTGACAGATACAAAAGCACAAAGCTGGATACTAATCCATAACTTGTGTTTGAAGCTAAATCGCCTGCTCCATAGGCTATTTTCTGATACCATTTCAAGTATTTCTTTTCTGTTTCACGCATTACTTTGTAACCTCCTTATTCCTCGGCACAATTATTTTTCATTTCATAAACGCTTATGTTTTTATAATATTACTTTAATAAATTATGTCTTATAATACTACAACATATATGATAGAATATATTTAAATTCTTATCATATTCGTGAATGAAACGGAGGACTTATTGAAATGGCTTCATCCTATACAGTTAATAATATTATCGAACAGGATAATTTAAATAGTGGCATTAACTCTTATATCAAGATACTGACACCTATTCAGTTCACTCTCGAAACATGCTGTCAGTCAGATGATAATGCTTATCTCAATTTCTTGATGACCTCACCACGGGAAAATACTTTTTATCATTTTCAAACAAAAAAAGAAATCCACCAATTTAATAACCGTGCCCCACATATCCACGACTTCTATGAATTATTAATTGTTTTAGACGGAGAAATCCACCAGCAGATAGAACAATCTGACCTAGTGTTTCATAGTGGAAACTGTTGCTTGATGAACCATAATATCGTCCATAAGGAAGTCTTTTCTTCAGATGCAACACTCTTATTTATAGGTATGTCAAAAGAACTTGTAAAACAACTGTCTGATGATGAACAGAAAGTATATTTTCCAGATATCGAAATGCCAGGGAGGAATCCTATATTAAAGTTTCTTACAGACAACCTGGATAATCCTGATACAAAAGAATATTTAGATTTTCTTCCCGCCCTTAATAATAAAGACTGGCACCACACTCTTCACGCAATTACTGACAATATTTTACGTGCAATTATGTTTCCAAAACTTGGTTCCACTTATATTATAAAGGGTATGCTTTTAGAATTGTTTGACTATCTGGCAGATCCTACACATTTTCACTTTACACCGGTTCACGTAGAAGCTGACAATGATTTTATATTATTTTCTCATATTTGCCATTTATTAGAAGATACAGATGGAAGAATCTCTCGCTCCGAATTGGAACAAATATTAAACTATAGTGGCAATTATCTGAACACCATTGTTAAAAAATATACCCACAAATGTCTGTTTGATTATGGGCAAACTTTCTGTATGAAAAAAGCTGCTACATTACTAAAAGAAACAACTTCCTCTATTTCAGAAATTATGGAAGAATTACATTTTACTAATACAACTCATTTTTATAAATGTTTCAAAGAACACTATCATATGACTCCAAATCAATTTAGAATCTCTAGCAAAAACAAACATTGAAAATAAGCCTGGTAAATGATCTTTTAAAATCATCTACCAGGCCTTTTATTTATCCTTATCTTACACCCCGATCAGCCTCTCTCCGGCTTATCTTTTCCATCTACCGCTTGCTTCTTCTGTGACCTGGATCGCAAAATACCGCTCGCCTACCTGATATGCCAGTTCTTCCAATGAATGTTCCAATCAGTAGCTCTGCTTCTTTTAGTGACTGCTGTTGCGGATATTTCTTCATCTGCCACTCTTGGCTCTTCATACCATGCAAGCCATTATGATTCTTCAATTATTTCTCGAAATTAGTTGTATAAGACCTACATAACGTTTCTACCTATAGAGGAATTTACTTTTAGGGCAAAATACGCCCAAAGTAACTCTTATTTCCTATCATCTACTGAATACAATAGAATGGGATAATGCATTTTCATTGGAGCCATCTTCTGAATTCGGATAATAATATACTTTTACCTCCTCTCCTATCTCATATTTATCCTCAAAATCTCCAAATGGCTTTATCCAATATACATTCTCAAATTCGTCTTTTATAGCAATATTATTGGGATAATTAATTTGTACAACATATCCTGATATACTTTGTATTTCTGACAAATATAAAATAGTCAATAATCCTAGTAGTAAAATTAAAATTGAGGTTGCTTTTATAACGTCTTTTTTCACATATTTTCGTATTTTCATATTGCTCCTTCAATATTTATATCTTGATCTTAAACTTACGAAATCGGATCTACTAATTGAACATACTAAAAAACATACTATTCCCTAAATCACTCTGTTCCTCGAAAATAATATGTCTTATGTTCACTACATTTTTGATTTTATCATTTCTCCATTTTATGCACAATATTTTCAACGATTCATTTATATTTTCAGCAAAACTTACAATTCCCACTTGGTTATTTTATATATCTTTCCCTGTTTCTTTGCAACCTCACAGCGGTGTTTATACAAACGTAAAAGGACAGATTTCCTCTTCTTTGCTACTTCTAGATTCTCCTTTTTCGGTGGCAGATTGTTGATTCTGCCATACCGAAAGCCGTTCTTTGGTAGCTCCCTTCTGTTTTTCCTGTTCATTGAACTTCTAGATCTGCTCATAATTCTCTGCCTTTACCTCCTGAACTAATTCCCCTAATTCGTTATAAGGCATATGTTTTAATTTCTTTCCAATCTCCGTATCCTTCACGTCTGTTATTGAGAGGGTATGGGAGATCCCCATCAAGATAAATCCCATAGGATGACAGGATGCCAAATGGCAATACCGTTAAACATGGGTGGATCTTGCTCTTATTTGTCCCCCTCTATATAACGAAACGCTCAGAGGCTGTTTTACAGTGGAGGAAAAGAAAAAATATCAAAAAATTGATAATTAATGGTGAGCTTGTGATAGAATAGAAAAAAGAGAAAAGCATAAAGGATGTAGTTGTGGAGAATATTTGTTATGATTAGAAAGTTGCTGAACGGAGATATCGATAGAGTTGCTGACATATGGTTAAAGACAAATCTGAAAGCACATTATTTTATTTCCAATCAATACTGGAAAAGTAATTATGAATTAGTGAAAGAAATGATGTCACAATCCGAAGTCTATGTGTATGAAGATGATAAAATGATTCAAGGATTTGTAGGATTAAATGATGAATATATCGAAGGTATTTTTGTCTCTGATGAGATGCAGTCATGTGGCATAGGTAAGCTTTTATTGGATTATATCAAGGATAAAGAAGAAAGATTACAATTAAATGTATACCAGAAGAATGCAAGAGCAATTTCTTTTTACCAAAGAGAAGGGTTCATTATTCAATGTGAAGGTTTGGATGAAGCTACTGGTGAAAAAGAAAGGCCCGTATCCGTTCTGGATATGAGCCTTGCAAGAATTGGAGAATTGTAATCCGTAGATTTTACTTGTAAAATCTCTCCAGTTTTGTTTTAAAAAATTGAATTAATGGGCCGTTGAAGCAGGCATTTATAATTGCGACACTGTCATATGGAGCGATTCCCATATCTGCGACCATATATAATGCCACTCCCATAGATGCCATCAGCTGAGCAAGCAGCAGTGCAAGGATACGCAGTGGCAGATTCATCTGAATCTGCACTACATCATTCGCTACATAACAAATAAAGTCTGCAATGTATCCGACAAGAATGCAAAGAAAGTAATCAAGAGTATGTTTAAAAATGTGGCAGACGGGAAAGACGTTGTTGTAACATTTCAGAATTAGAAGAAAATTAGATGAGAAGAGGCAGATTGTAGTAACTGGCATTTTATGAGCCGAAAAAGTATGTTATAATTATTAATTGAGAATAATTAACAAAAGGGAAATAAGTATGAAAAAAAAGGAAATAAATTATCAATTACTGATAAGAAGAATAGGTCTTATCGTACTTGATATCATATGTATTATCGCAGCATCAATTCTGGCATTACTGACACGTTTTGAGTTCGATTTCAGCCAGATTCCGAAAGAATTCTTAAAAGTAATCTATAAATACGGACCATTCACCATAGTCATAACATTAATTATATTTTCACTTTTCCGTATCTACAGTAGTTTATGGGAGTACGCAGGGATTGAAGAAGTATTCAGTCTGATCGCAGCCTGTCTTGTGGCGGCCGTAGCGAAGATTGTCATCATCTTATTTACATGGAGCGTTATGCCAAGAAGCTGGTATGTACTGGATACAATTTATCTGATGATCCTGATCGGGGCAACAAGAGTATCTTACCGACTGATACGTCTGCGCAGACAGAACCGTACATTCCCATGGTCAAAGAGAAAGAAAGTCATGATCATCGGCGGAGGAGAGGCCGGAAGAAGTCTGATCACAGAGATCCAGAACAGTAAATATCTGGATCAGAAGGTTGTCTGTATCATAGACGATGATCCGTATAAGATCGGAAGATATATTAAGGGAGTCAAGGTTGTCGGTAATCGGAACAGTATCAAGAAAAGCGTCAAGAAATACAATGTCCAGCAGATCATCCTGACGATGCCATCGGCAAATGCAGCAAAGATCAGACCAATCGTGGAGATCTGTCAGGATACAAACTGTGAACTTATGATCCTGCCGGGAGTATATCAGCTGGTCAACGGAGAGGTCAAGGCAAGTAAACTGCGTCCGGTGAATATTGATGACCTTCTGGGAAGAGATGAAGTCCATGTCAATCTGAACGAGGTCATGGATTATGTATCAGGAAGAGTGATCATGGTAACCGGCGGCGGAGGTTCGATCGGAAGTGAATTATGCAGACAGATCGCAAAGCACAGCCCGAAGCAGCTGATCATCTTCGACATCTATGAGAACAATGCATATGATATCCAGCAGGAATTGTTAAGGGAACAGCCGAAGCTTGACCTGGTGGTGCTGATCGGTTCTGTACGTGATGAGAACCGTATCAACAGTATCTTCGAACAGTACCGTCCGGAGATCATCTATCATGCGGCAGCACATAAGCATGTGCCGCTTATGGAGGGCAGCCCGAACGAGGCTATCAAGAATAATGTCCTCGGAACTTATAATATGGTCAGAATGGCAGATAAATGGAATGCTAAGAGATTTGTACAGATATCTACAGATAAGGCTGTCAACCCAACGAATATCATGGGAGCTTCCAAGAGAATCTGTGAGATGATCATACAGACTTATAATAAAGAATCGGACACAGAATATGTAGCAGTGCGGTTCGGTAATGTACTTGGAAGTAACGGAAGTGTTATTCCGTTATTTAAAAAACAGATTGCAGAAGGAGGACCGGTAACCGTCACACATCCGGAGATCATCCGCTACTTTATGACGATTCCGGAAGCGGTATCACTGGTACTTCAGGCAGGTGCCTATGCCAAAGGCGGAGAGATCTTCGTCCTGGATATGGGAGAACCGGTAAAGATCCTTGATCTTGCAAGGAATATGATCCGGCTGTCAGGCTATAAAGTTGATCAGGATATCAAGATTGAATTCACGGGACTGCGTCCGGGAGAAAAATTATACGAAGAACTTCTGATGGACGAAGAAGGTATGACGGATACACCGAATAAGCTGATACATATCGGACATCCGATCGATGTAGATGAAGTCAAGCTCGCACATGCACTCAGAGTCCTTGAGAGCGCAGCACAGAATGAGACCGATGATATGCGTCTGATCGTGGAAAGCATCGTTCCGACCTATCATCCAAAATTAAATAAATCAACACAATAGAACCAGAGAATACAGGAGGCATAACAGATATGTTCAAAGAGGATCATTTGTCTTTCAGACAAAGGAAATATATGAAGGTTAAGAACATAATAGGAAGAGCTCTTGGAGGGATCGGTCTGGTGGTATTATCACCCGTCTATCTGGCAATTATTGTGGCGATCAAGAAAGAAGACGGGATCACAGCTCCTGTCTTTTTTTCGCAGAAAAGAGTAGGAATCCATAAGGAATATTTTAACCTGTACAAATTCCGCTCCATGCGCACAGATACGCCGCACGATAAGCCGACACACCTTCTGGAGAACCCGGATCAGTACATAACAAAAGTAGGACGTTTCCTGCGGAAATCATCACTGGATGAACTTCCGCAGCTTTGGAATATTGCCAGAGGAGATATGGCCGTGATCGGACCGAGACCGGCACTGTGGAATCAGGATGACCTGATCGCAGAACGTGACAAGTACGGAGCTAATGATGTAAAACCGGGACTTACCGGATGGGCACAGATCAACGGAAGAGATGAACTTGAGATCCCTGTCAAAGCCAGACTGGACGGCGAGTATGTAAAAAAGATGGGGCCGCTTATGGATATCCGTTGCTTTATCGGAACGGTATTCTCCGTGCTTCGAAGTGACGGAGTCGTAGAAGGCGGAACCGGAGCAAAGAAGAAACTTATGGTCATCACCAATCATTCTTATATGCTGTGGCAGTTCAGAAGAGAATTGATCGGGAAACTTATGGAAGATTATGATGTGATCATCAGCACACCATTCGTAGGACATGAGGATGACTTTGCAGCTATGGGCTGTACGATGATCGAGACGGATGTGGACCGTCGGGGGATCAACCCGAAGACGGATATGAAGCTGTATCTGACCTACCGCCGGTTATTAAAAGAACATCACCCGGATATGGTAGTTACCTATTCGATCAAGCCTAATGTATATGCAGGATATGCCTGCCGACAGATGCGGATCCCATATTGTGTCAACGTACAGGGACTCGGAACTGCATTCCAGAAGAAGGGACTTCGGGAAATCGTTATAAGAATGTATAAAACAGCCTTAAAAAAGGCAAAGACAGTGTATTTCGAAAATAAGGGAAATGCCAGGGTGTTCCTGCAGGAGCAGATCATCCGTCGGGAACAGATGTGTCTGCTTAAGGGAGCCGGAGTAAATCTTAAGTATTATACTTATCAGAAATATCCGGAGAATGACAAAGTGCATTTCCTATATCTTGGAAGGATCATGAAGGAAAAAGGAATGGACGAACTGTTCTATGCAGCGAAAGAACTACAGCGAAAAGAAGTACCGTTCGTTCTGGATCTGGTAGGATTCTTTGAAGACGAATACAAAGAAAAGATTGATAAGCTGGTGGATGCAAAGATCGCAGTATTCCATGGATTCCAAGAAGATCCGAGACCGTATTATGCCATGGCCGACTGTGTCGTGCTCCCAAGTTATCATGAAGGAATGTCAAATGTACTTCTGGAGGCAGCAGCGACCGGACGGCCGGTGATCACCAGCAATATTCCGGGCTGTAAGGAAGCCGTAGACGATGATAAGAGCGGGCTTCTGTGTGAAGCAGAGGACTGGAATGATCTGTACCGTAAGATGAGTAAGATCGCCCGGATGAGCCGTATAGAACGCGAAGCAATGGGAGTATGCGGCAGAGATAAGATGGCGCGGGAATTCGATAAGGATAAGGTTGTGAAGAAGACGATACAGGGGATCGAGAGAGTATAATATAATCAAAGACGGTAAAAAGGAAACTCCTTTTTGGCAGATGCCAGAAAGGAGTTTCCTTTTATTAAAGATTTTTATCTAAGCTTTTTTATCTACCTTATCCACGGAATCTTCTCTTACAGATCACAGCTGCGATCACAGCAAGTGCTGCCAGAGAAAGAAGTGTGTACATCCATACCGGTGACTGATCGCCGGTTCTGGCTGCAGCTTTGTTAGAAGCTTTGCCGTTGGTTGATTTGTTAATATTTATATTCTTGGTTGTATTCTTGTTATTATTCAGGTTCTGATTCGGCTTCAGATTCTGTCCAGGATTATCGCTTCCAGGATTCTCCGGATTCGGGTTCTCCGGGTCATCTTTGGCCTGGATCGTGTAAGTGGTCCATCCGCGTGCCAGAGGAAGCGAATATGTCTCACCGTCTAAAGTAACCTTCTTACAAGGCTCGCCATACGCGGACACATCGTCCATGACAAGCTCTGCTTTCGCATGATAAGTACCTGCCTTGGAAGGAACTTCGGAAAGTTCTTCTCCGACAGCACCGTTATCATCTGCATAGTAAGTCATCTTATAAGCAACGCCCTCTACCTCTTTGCCCAATACATAAGTATGGAAATATGGTGCAAGGTCGATCGGAGATCCGTTCTCCGTAAATGTCTCGTCATACGCACGGCTTAATACCGGAGCGTAATCAGATCCATACCAGGTGTAATAAAGTGCTTTCAGGAATTCGGTTCTTTCCGCATCTTTCTCGGCGTCTGTAGAAGGAGTATAGCCTTCTTCGTGGTTAGTGAAGTAATTGCGCAGTTCATTTGCCGCAAACTGCATGCCGGCCTCATCTGCTGTCGTGTAGATGGTGAAACGCTTGTTCTTGAATGTAGTACCTGTCTTGACATTCTTATCATTTACAATAACGATATTGGCTTTGTAGTAAGATGTGATGACATTATTACCAATGTACATTGCACCGGCGGTACTTTCGTCTGTCGGAACAATCTTACCATTCTTGTCATAAGTCAGTTTGTAGTAAGTATCTTTGGCTTTCTGACCGATGCCGGATTCATTGGATACGGTCTCTACCGTGTGATAGTTAAAGTACGTGTCAGCTTCTTTGAAAGGTTCTGTAGAACGGAAATACTTCACAAAGTCTTTTGCAACATCTTCAAACTGAGACTGATCGCCGGCTGTGTAACCTTCTCCGGAGAATACGATCGTCTTATTGTTGTAATAAGGCATAGCACCCGGATAGTGAACCGCCCGGGAGGGGGCGTGGTCTCTTGCGCGCGTGAGCGGGAGGAGCAGAGATGGTACCAAACGACATCTGG
>ENA-UPTB01001769-UPTB01001769.1-human-gut-metagenome-genome-assembly--contig:-NODE-1769-length-17278-cov-3.008488_pt1 | contig 17278 bp, 9 predicted proteins | sample MGYA00250046_ERZ773369 | MGnify/ENA primary metagenome ERZ773369 (study PRJEB29103, sample SAMN06111938) | human gut metagenome | biome: human gut; feature: ankylosing spondylitis patient; material...
CAGCCTTTTGGGGTGAAGTCATTCCCGGCAATGTGGGGCTTTCGATGCGCATTGGGGTGGTGATACTTGTGGCAGCGGCGCTGTCTGCCGCCCGTCAGGGAGATAACGTAAACCCGAAGAAGGAATCGTCCGGTTGTCAGTTCTATATCGTGACCGGAAAGGTGTATAACGATTCTACGCTTCTCGGCATGGAACATCAGATGAACCAGGCACGCCTGAACAATGCTTTCAATGCTTTGGCGCAGAAGCACATGAAGGAAATCTACAAGATGCGTAAGGACGGTGACCAGGAAGGGCTGATGAATCTGCAGGACACGCTTATTGCGCAGGCTGAGGCTCAGGTGGCCGGCGAACCGGAGTTCCGCTTCACGCCGGAACAGGTAAAGGCATATACCACTGTAGGCGGCACACCGCATCTGGACGGCGAATATACCGTGTTCGGCGAAGTCGTTGAAGGCATGGATGTGGTAGATAAGATACAACAGGTAAAGACAGACCGCAGCGACCGTCCGGAAGAGGATGTGAAGATTGAGAAGGTGACTGTGATTGACTGATAAACAGAATTGCGTCAAACCTTTGGGAAGAGAGTCTCGCCCTGTCACACAAGTATGAAGATAAATAAGCATTGTTTCCCCAACGGCCTGCGGCTGGTACACTACGAGGATACCAGCACGCAGATGGTGGCGCTGAACATCGTTTACGATGTCGGTGCGCGCGACGAGCATCCCGAGCATACCGGCTTTGCCCATTTGTTCGAGCATCTGATGTTCGGCGGTTCGGCGCATATTCCCGATTACGATACGCCTTTGCAGTTGGCGGGGGGAGAAAACAATGCCTGGACCAATAATGACATAACCAATTACTACCTCACCGTTCCGAAGCCGAACGTAGAGACTGCCTTTTGGCTGGAGTCCGACCGTATGCTGGAGCTGGCTTTCAGCGAGCAAAGCCTCGAAGTGCAACGCGGTGTAGTGATGGAAGAGTTCAAGCAACGCTGCCTTAACCAGCCGTATGGCGATGTGGGGCATCTGTTCCGGCCGCTGGCGTTCCGGGTGCATCCGTACCGCTGGCCTACTATCGGCAAGGAACTCTCGCACATAGAGCAAGCCACGCTGGACGAGGTGAAGAGTTTCTTCTACCGTTTCTATGCTCCGAACAATGCCGTGCTGGCAGTGACGGGAAACATTTCATGGGATGAAACCGTTAAGCTTACCGAGAAGTGGTTTGCTCCCATACCCCGGCGGGACGTTCCGGTGAGGCAATTGCCGCAGGAGCCGGAGCAAACGCAGGAACGCCGGCTGACGGTAGAAAGAAACGTGCCGCTGGACGCCTTGTTCATGGGCTATCACATGTGCAGTCGCGAGGGTGCGGATTATTACGCATTCGATATTCTGTCCGATATTCTCAGCAACGGACGTTCCAGCCGTTTGAACCGCCGCTTGGTACAGGAACAGAATATCTTTTCCGGTATCGACGCGTATATCAGCGGTACGCGTGATGCGGGTCTGCTGCAAATCAGCGGTAAGCCTGCGGCAGGTGTGTCGTTGGAGCAGGCGGAAGCTGCCGTCCGTAAAGAACTGGAAGAGTTGCAGCGGTCTCCGGTAGATGAGCAGGAATTGGAGAAGGTTAAGAACAAGTTTGAATCTACCCAGATATTCGGCAATATCAACTATCTGAACGTAGCCACAAACCTTGCCTGGTTCGAGCTGACGGGAAAGGCGGAAGATATTGACCTTGAAGTAGAGGGTTAGCGCGCTGTTACGACGGAGCAGTTGCATACTGTGGCGCAGCGTACTTTCTGCGAAAGCAATGCCGTAGTATTATATTATAAGAGTGATAAATGACAGTCAAAGGGAGCGTTTTTTCGTCTCTTTGCAGGAGGGGAAGGGCGCCGTTTGACGAAACGAAAGTTCCCTGTTAAGGAAACTTCGGTTTCCTTGTTGAGGAAGCTTCGGTTTCCCGTTGAGGAAGCTTCAGTTTCCTGTTGAGGAAGCTTCGGTTTCCCATTGAGGAAACTCCCGTTTCCCGTCGGGGGAACTCCCGTTTCCCATTAGGGAAACTTTGGTTTCTTACTAAGGAAACTTTGGTTTCCCGTCAGGGGAACAATGGTTTCTCCCTTTGAAACAAATTTTAGACAATAAGATGATGAATTGGATAGCCGGCTATAAGCAGCATTATAAAGCGTTGATATTTTTGGGACTTCCCATTGTTATCGGACAGGTGGGAGTAATTATTCTCGGTTTTGCCGATACTCTGATGATCGGGCATCACAGTACCGAGGAGTTGGGTGCAGCTTCTTTCGTAAACAATGTATTTACGCTTTGCATCATTTTCAGTACCGGTTTCAGTTACGGGCTGACGCCTATCGTGGGCAGTCTTTACGGCAACCGCCGTTTTGCGGAAGCGGGGCAGGCGTTGCGTTGCAGTTTGGTGGCGAATGTCCTGGTGGCATTGCTCCTTACGTTTATCATGACGGTGGTCTACTTCAACGTGGAGCGCCTGGGGCAGCCCGAGGAACTGATGCCTTTGATAAAACCTTATTACCTGGTATTGCTTGCTTCGCTGGTTTTCGTGATGCTGTTCAACGGCTTCAAGCAGTTTACGGACGGAATCACAGATACGAAGACCGCCATGTGGATATTGCTGGGCGGAAATACGCTGAACATCATAGGCAACTATATCCTTATCAACGGCAAACTGGGCTTCCCGGAGCTGGGGTTGCTGGGAGCAGGCATCAGTACGTTGTTCTCGCGTATTATGATGGTGGTGGTGTTTGCGTTGATTGTGCTGCGCGGTCGCCGCTTTATCCGCTACCGGATCGGGTTCTCCCGCATGGGATGGTCGTTTCCGGTGTTCAAGAAGCTCAATGCACTGGGCTGGCCTGTCGGTTTGCAGATGGGAATGGAGACGGCCTCTTTCAGCCTTAGCGCCATCATGGTGGGCTGGCTGGGCACTATCGCTTTGGCATCCCATCAGATAATGCTGACCATTTCGCAATTCACGTTTATGATGTACTACGGTATGGGCGCAGCGGTGGCGGTGCGTGTCAGCAATTTCAAGGGGCAAGACGATATGGAGAATGTACGCCGCTCCACATTTGCGGGTTTCCACTTGATAATGGCTATGGAAGTAGTGCTTATGAGCATCGTTTTTGTGATGCGCGGACAGGTGGGCGGCTGGTTTACGGATAGCGCAGAGGCTTCGGCGCTGGTAGCCTCTTTGTTCTTCCCTTTCTTGATTTATCAGTTTGGCGACGGACTGCAAATCAACTTTGCCAATGCGCTGCGGGGCATATCGGATGTAAAGCCGATGATGGTTATTGCATTTATTTCTTATTTTATTATATCTTTGCCCGTAGGATATTTTTGCGGTTTTGTGCTGGGCTGGGGACTGGTCGGCGTGTGGATGGCTTTCCCGTTCGGTCTGACCAGTGCCGGGGTGATGCTGTGGCTGCGCTTCCGCTATAAAACGAGGACGAGATGATGCACGGGGCGATGCTTTGTCACCCTGTCGCTCCATAACTCTTTTATTACCTGTTTATGAATAGCGTATCGAAAGTAAAGATAGCTGTCGGATACACTCTGCTGCTGGGAGTGTTGTTCTTTTCCCTGTTCTTTGTGCACCGGGAGATGGAGCATCTTATGCTTTCCGATAACCGGGACGTGCAGTGGACGGACAGTCTCATCACGCTTCTTCGGAAGAAGGATGCGAACACCATTTACATGCTGCGCGTGTTGAGCGAGACGAACGACAGCATGGTCTCTACCCGGGAGATAGAAAATATTATCGCTACCCGGCAGGATTCGTTTGTGACAAACCAGCGCGTACAGCAGCGCATCATTACGCATCGCGACACGGTGGTTACCAAGCCCAGGAAGAAAGGATTCTTCCGCCGTTTGGGAGAGGTGTTCGTGCCGCCTAAGAAAGATACCGCCATTCAGGTAAAGACTTCCCTCGAATATGCCACGGATACGGTGATTAACGTGTATAATCCGGTGGATTCCCTGCAGGAAAAGCTGCGTGCCGTGGCACAACAGCAGAAGGAGCACATTGCAATTGTACAGCGCCGCAGGCGTACCTTGCAACGCATGGACCGGATGCTGACCGCCCGTATCGACAGTCTGCTGAAAGGCTACGAACAGGAAACCCTGCAGCGTGCCCGCGAAGAGGCGGAGTACCAGCAGTCCGTACGCCATCACTCCATTAAGACAATCAGCGGCATTGCCGTCGGTGCGGTGCTGCTTTCCGTCTTTTTCCTGATAATCATAGGGCGCGACATTACGCGCAGCAACCGCTATCGCCGCGAACTGGAAGAAGCCCGCCGCCGTGCCGAGGACCTGCTGGCCACGCGCGAGAAGATGATGCTTGCCATCACCCACGACTTTAAGGCGCCGCTCGGCTCCATCATGGGCTATGCCGACCTGCTCTCCCGTCTGACGGTGGACGAACGGCAACGCTTCTACTTGGATAATATGAAAACCTCATCGGAACATCTGCTGAAGCTGGTGGTCGATTTGCTCGATTTCCACAGGCTCGACCTTCATAAGGCGGAGATAAACCGGGTCACCTTCCATCCCGCCCGCTTGCTGGAAGAGATTCATGTCAGTTTTGAACCGCTGACTTCTGCCAAAGGCCTGGAGTTGCATTGCGATATTGCTCCCGAACTGGAGAGTACTTACATCTGCGACCCGCTCCGTCTCCGCCAGATTATCAACAACCTGCTGTCCAATGCAGTGAAGTTTACGGACGAGGGGAGCATAACGATGACGGCGCGTTACGAGGAACGCCGGCTGGTGGTGGCCATTGCCGATACGGGCAAAGGTATGGAACCGGCGGACAGGGAGCGGATTTTCCAGGAGTTTACCCGCCTTCCCGGTGCGCAGGGCAAAGAGGGCTTCGGACTCGGTTTGTCTATTGTGCGCATGCTTGTGCAGTTGCTGGAAGGAACGATTGATGTGGACAGTGTGCCGGGCAAGGGAAGTACATTTACGCTGCGTGTTCCCTTGTTCCCCGTACAGGTATCGGAGGATACCGGCGAGAAATATCAGGAGACGGAAACCGGAACTTCTTCCGCTCTTTCAGAGAGCATGCCCGCTTCTTCACAACCTTCGCTCCGTGTGCTGCTGATTGACGACGACCGCATTCAGCTTACGCTTACCGCAGCCATGCTCCAGCATAGCGGCATCGCTTCGGTATCGTGCATGCAATTGGACGAATTGCTGGATGCCCTGCGTTCCGACACCTTTGATGTGTTGCTCACCGATGTACAGATGCCTGCCATCAACGGTTTCGACCTGTTGAAACTGTTGCGTGCGTCGAACCTGCCCCAAGCGCAGACCATTCCCGTGATAGCCGTTACCGCCCGTAGCGATATGAAGCCGGAAGAGTTCAAGGAATATGGCTTTGCCGGCTGCCTGCACAAACCGTTTACGGTGGCGGAACTGTTCCGGGAACTGAATGCGGAAGGTATCGGACAAACATCTGCTGTGCGGAGCGAAGTAGCAGCAGCGGAGACGGTTGAGGCTTCATCGCCGGATGCTCCTTATGACTTCTCGGCACTCACCGCTTTCTCCGGTGACGACCCGGAGGCGGCAAAGTCCATTATGGAGAGTTTCGTTACCGAAACCCGCCTCAATGCCGAACGTTTGCAAAAGGCGGCGGATGCGGCGGATATGGACGAGGTGGCGGCCGTTTCGCACAAGATGATTCCTCTCTTTACGCTGATTGGCGCTACGGAACTGGTGGCGGAGCTTAAAATACTGGAAGGCTTGCGCGGTACTCCTTTTACAGCCGGGCAGAGGCAGCGGGCACTGCGTTCGCTTGCTCTTATCGAGGACATTATCCGCTTGCAGGCACGGGCGGATTAGAATAAGCAATTACGGTATAAGTGGTCGTAAACACCGGCGCAACATAGTATTTTTCTTTTATTAGGAACTTTATCTCAAAATTAATTGTTTACTTTGTACGAATTAATCGATGACAGCTTGACGTTCCAATGAGAAGAAAATGGTTAAGAGGGGCACTTTGGGTGCTTCTTACTCCTATTATCCTATTTGTAATATTGATGATATTGCTTTACGTGCCGCCCGTACAGAATTTTATACGGAAGCAGGCCACGGCAATAGCATCGGATGCTACGGGCATGAATATCTCCGTAGAGCGGATAGACCTTCGTTTTCCGTTGAACCTGCTTGTACGCGGTGTTCAGGTAGTGCAGCCGGGAAGCGATACTGCTGATATCCAACACCCCGATACCTTGCTGAACCTCGGAAGCCTGAACGTCCGCGTACAGGCATGGCCCTTATTGAAAGGAAGGGTAGAGGTGGATGACATCACTTTGCAACGGGTGGCCGTAAACTCTTCCGGCCTGCTGGAAGGCATGCGCATAAAAGGTACGCTCGGACGGTTCTTCCTTGCCAGTCACGGCATAGACCTGAATAAAGAGGATGCCGTACTGAACCGGGTGGAACTGAGCGATACCCACGTGCAGGTGATGCTTGCCGACACTACCGAAACTCCGGAGGATACCACCGAAACCGCCTTGAACTGGCGCGTAGCATTGCATAACCTGAAACTGAAGAATGTGTCGGTGGATTTGCAGATGCCGCTCGACTCCATGTCGCTGGCAGCCACTATCGGGGATGCAAGCATAGAGGATGCCGAAGCCGACCTCAAGCGGCAGTTCTATGGCTGGCGTAAGTTTGCCCTTACGGGGACTTCCGTGAATTACGATACGGGCACAGCCGTTCCTGCCGAGGGATTTGACGCTTCGCACATCGCATTGCGCGATATCCGTATCGGCATAGATTCGGTGATGACCTGCGGCCGCGACATGAATGCCGTTATCCGCGAGTTCTCCATGTACGACCGTTCCGGGCTGACGGTGACTTCCCTGACCGGACGCCTCTTTGCCGACTCAGCCGTTATCCGTGTTCCCTATTTGCAGCTCAAGACCCCGCACAGCGAGATGAACCTGACGGCGCAGACCTATTGGAAACTTGTCGATATACCCACTACCGGACAGTTGTCCGCCCGCTTTAACGCCAATATCGGCAAGCAGGATGTATTGCTCTTTGCCGGCGGACTGCCCGAAACCTTTAAAGAGGCTTATCCTTTCCGCCCGTTGGTAATCCATGCCGGTACGGAAGGCAATCTGAAACAGATGCAGATTTCCCGTTTCACGGCCGAACTTCCCGGCGCTTTCTCATTGAGCGGCGGCGGTGAGTTGTGGAACCTTACGGATAGCCTGAAGCGTAGCGGAGGGCTTGACTTTGAGATGCAGACGCAAGACCTTAATTTCCTCACCGGGCTTACCGGGGTCACTCCCGACGGCTCTATCGTTGTGCCCGACAGTATGAATCTCGTAGCGCGTCTCGGGCTCGACGGGCCTCAATGCAATGCCCTGCTCAAAGTGCAGGAGGGCAAAGGCAGTCTGAATCTGGATGCCGCTTACAACCTGTCTACCGAGGTCTATCATGCAGACCTCGCCATAGATGCCTTGCAGCTTCATCATTTCCTGCCCAAAGATTCTGTTTATGCACTTACTGCGCATGTTGCCGCCAAAGGCAGGGGAGTGGATATGACTTCCCGCCAGACGACGGCTCTTGTGGAAGCCAAACTGGACGAACTGCAATATGCCCGCTGGAATCTGTCGGGTGTGAACCTGAATGCGGGGTTGAAATCTGCGGTAGCTTCTGTACGGTTGACGAGCGATAATGAACTGTTGAAGATGCAGTCCGAAGCCGACCTTCGTCTCGACCGTAAATATATGGACGGCAGACTGAACATGAAAGTCGAGGAACTGGACTTGTATAATCTGGGAATCGCATCCGAACCTTTGGAACATCCCGTTGCGTTCAATCTGGGAGCGGAAGCGCGTCGCGATTCCATTAAGTTGCAGATGGATGCCGGCGATATGGATTTGCAGTTCCGTGCCCGCAGCACGTTGGAGGAGTTGCTGGGGCAGTCGGACAAGTTCGTAGCCATTCTGACGAAACAGATAGAGGAAAGACGCCTCAACCATGCCGCCTTGCGGCAGGTATTGCCCTCGGCGGGCATGCAGTTGACGGCGGGGCAGGCCAATCCGGTCAGCAATTTCCTGAAAACAAAAAACATAAGTTTCAATGACTTCACCCTTCGCTTTGGGAGTACGCCGGCACGGGGCATCAACGGACGGACCGCCGTTCACGGATTGCGTGTGGACTCGTTGCAGCTCGATACGGTTTTCTTTGCCGTGAAGCAGGATACTTCCCGGATGATGCTGCAAAGCGGGGTGATTAACGGACCGAAGAATCCGCAGTTCGTATTCCGCAGTACGCTGACCGGTGAGATTCGCAGTGAAGATGCCGAACTGACCGTGAATTATGTGGACGGAAAGGGACAGACGGGAGTGCTGTTCGGCGTCAATGCCCGCCCGCTGACGGAGGGACATGGCAAAGGCAACGGAGTATTGCTTAATCTGACGCCTGCCGAACCGGTTATCGCATACCGTAAGTTCCATTTCGTAGACAACAGCAATTGGATATATCTGCATAACAACATGCGCGTCTATGCCAATATCGATATGGATAGTGACAACGGTTTGGGCTTCCGTATGCAGTCGGACAAGAACGACAGCATTTCATTGCAGAATATGAACGTGGAGTTGAGCCGTTTCCAACTGGGCGAACTGAGCGAGGTGCTTCCTTATATGCCCCGTCTCACCGGCTTGTTCTCTGCCGAGGCGCAGTATATACAGACCCCTACTTCCTTGCAGGTTTCAGCCGAAGCCAATATCGATGAACTGACCTATGAGCGGCAGCATGTAGGAGACATCGGTATGGGAGCCACATGGCTGCCGGGCGATAAGGGCGCTACGCATTATCTGAATACATATTTCAGTTATGACAACCGGGAAGTGATGACTGCCGACGGCATACTGACAAAGAAGAACGGAAAGGACACGCTGGAAGTGACTACCTCTTTTGAACACTTCCCGATGAAGATTGCCAATGCTTTTGTGCCCGACCAAATGATCTCCTTTACCGGCGACCTCGATGGCGGGATGTACATCTACGGACCGTTGGAGAAACCCAGGATGCACGGAGATATCACGCTGGACAGCGTATCGGTATATGCCCGTCAGGCAGGGGCCCGCTACTGGTTTGACGACCGTCCCGTGCAGATTAAGGATAATCAACTGATATTTGATAAGTTCGCCATTTATACCACCAGCAAGAATCCGTTTACCATTAACGGCAAGGTGGACTTCCGCAATTTGGAACGTCCTACGGCGGACTTGAAGTTGCTGGCGGAGAACTATACGCTGCTGGATGCGCCGCGCACCCGCGAAAGTCTTATCTACGGCAAGATATTTGTCGATTTGAACGCTACGGTACGAGGGCCTTTGGATGCCCTGACCATGCGCGGTAACATGAACCTGCTGGGCAATACGGATGTTACCTATGTACTGACGGACTCACCGTTGACGGTGGAAGACCGCCTTGAGGGCTTGGTAACCTTTACTTCTTTTGCCGATACGGCTTCGGTGGGCACTGATGAGGCTCCCGCCATGTCTTTGGGCGGTATGGATATGATTATGTCCGTACATATCGACAATGCCGTGCGCCTGCGTGCCGATTTAAGTCCCGACCGCAGTAAATTCATTGAATTGGAAGGTGGCGGAGATTTGAACATGCAGTATACTCCGCAAGGCGATATAAGCCTTACCGGACGTTATACGCTTTCGGGCGGAATTATGAAGTATTCGCTTCCTATCATTCCGTTGAAGGAATTCCAGATTAACAACGGCAGTTATGTGGACTGGCGAGGCGATCCGATGAATCCGACGCTGAACCTGAAAGCGACGGAGCGTATGCGCGCTTCGGTAGCCGACGGTGATGACGGTGGTTCGCGCGTGGTGAATTTCGATGTATCCATAGCTATAAAGAATCGCCTTGACGCTCCCGAACTTATTTTCGATATAACGGCGCCGGATGATGCCACCATTGAGAATGAGTTGCAGGCTATGGGAGCCGAGGAGCGCAGCAAACAGGCCATTGCCATGCTGGCGACCGGTGTTTATATGAACAGCGGTGTCAAAGGCGGCGGACTGTCTATGGGCAGTGCTTTGAACAGCGTTATCCAAAGTCAGATCAACTCATTGGCAGGCTCGGCTTTCCAAAGCATCAACGCAAGTTTCACTATGGGTATGGAAGACCGTACGTCAGCCGAAACGGGTGACAAGCAGACGGATTATAGCTTCCGCTATTCGCAGCGTCTTTTCAACGACCGTGTGCAGATTGTCATCGGCGGTAAGGTGACAACCGGTGCCAATGCCACGAATGATGCGGAATCGTTTATCGACAATATTTCGCTTGAGTATCGCCTTGATACGTCCGGTACGCGCTATGTCCGTGTGTTCTATGACAAGAACTACGAGAGTGTGCTCGACGGGGAAATAACGGAAACCGGAGTCGGCCTTGTGCTTCGTCGCAAAATGGACCGCCTGGGCGAACTTTTTATCTTCAGGAAAAAGAAGAAGCAAACTGTAGAATGATATGAAACGACTGATAGTATATATGGCGGGCATACTGTTGCTGGCAGGATGTTCCACAACCAAGCATTTGCCGGAAGGTGAAATTCTGTATACGGGACAAAAAAAGATGATTGTCGAGAACCGCAGTACCACTCCGGTAGGCGAGACTGCCATGGAAGAGGTTGAAGCGGCGCTTGCCACTGCTCCGAACAATTCTTTGCTGGGTAGTTCCACTATTCGCATACCTTTTCCTATGGGGTTATGGATTTACAATGGCTTTGTGAAATATGAGAAAGGCTTTGGCAGGTGGATATTCAACCGCTTTGCGGCAAAGCCCGTACTGATGTCTACTGTCAATCCCGATATCCGGCAGAAGGCAGCCGCCAATTTATTGCGCGATTACGGCTATTTTAACGGAACGGTCAGCTATAAAACGTTCATCGATCCGAAGGATTCTTTGAAAGCAAAGCTGCAATATACGGTGGATATGCGCAACCCTTATTTTATCGATACGGTCTATTATCACGGTTTCAGTGAGCGTACCTTGCGCATTATGAATATGAGCCGGCGCCGTTCGCTTATCAGTCCGGGAGAACAGTTCAACGTGACCGACCTCGACGGAGAACGTACCCGTATCAGTACTTTGCTGCGCAATGTAGGGTGCTATTATTTCCGTCCCGATTATCTGACTTATCAGGCGGATACGACCTTAGTGCCCGGCGGACATGTTGCCATGCGCATGGTTCCTGCTCCCGGCATGCCTTCCGTTGCCGAGAAACCGTTTTATGTAGGCAAGAAAGCTTTTTATCTGTATGGCAAGCAGGGACAGACCCCTAATGACAGTATCGACTACAAAGGCCTGCGCATCTATTATCACGACAAGCTGCGGGTACGTCCCAATATGATTTACAGATGGCTGAACTATCAGGCGTATCGTCAGAAACGTCAGGTGCAGGACAGTACGGGTATTTCCCGCAGACGCTCCATGCAGCGCCTTTACAGCCTTTATCGCCAGACCCGCGTGCAGGAACGTTTGAACAATGTAGGCATCTTCCGTTATCTTGAGATGCAGTATACCCCGCGTGATACGACATTCGTGTGCGATACGCTGGATGTGAATATTCATGCGGCACTCGACAAGCCTTATGATGCCGAACTGGACTTCAACGTAAAGATGAAAAGCAATAACCAGACCGGACCGGGAGCTTCGTTCACCGTAACGAAGAACAATGTGTTTGGCGGCGGTGAGGCATGGAATGTAAAGTTGGACGGTTCGTATGAGTGGCAGACGGGTAAAGACCGTTCTTCGCTGATGAACAGTTATGAAGTGGGGTTGTCTACCTCGCTTATGTTTCCGCGCGTGGTCTTCCCTCGCTTTGGCGACAAGGAGTATGACTTTCCGGCCACTACGACTTTCAAACTGTACATCGACCAGTTGAACCGTGCCAAGTATTATAAACTGCTGGCGTTTGGTGGAAATGCTACATACGATTTCCAGCCGAAGCGTACGAGCAAGCATAGTTTTACACCGTTCAAACTCACGTTCAACGTACTTCGCGACCCTACGGAAGCCTTTAAGGAGTTGCAGGCGGAGAATCCTGCACTCTACGTCAGCCTGCGCGACCAGTTTATTTCGGTCTTTGAGTATATGTACACCTACGACAACGCATCTTTGCCGGGTGTGCGCAATCCTATCTGGTGGCAGACGACAGTGAGCTCGGCTGGTAACCTTACTTCGTGCATTTATCGTATTTTCGGAAAGTCGTTCAAGGAGAAGGACAAAAAGCTGCTGGGTGTTCCTTTTGCACAGTTCCTGAAGGTAAACAGCGAATTCCGCTATCATTATAAGATAGACAAGAACCAGATGATTGCCTCGCGCATTGCTGGTGGCGTGATATGGTCGTACGGAAATGCGCTGGCGGCTCCTTATACCGAACAGTTCTATATCGGCGGCGCCAACAGTGTGCGTGCTTTTTCTGCACGTAGCATAGGTCCGGGCAGTTATGCTCCGGATAAGGAAAATAAGTATTCTTTCATCAATCATGTGGGTGATATACGTATGGAAGCTAATGTTGAATACCGCTTCCGCATTATCGGAGATTTGCATGGAGCTGTATTCTTGGATGCCGGTAATGTGTGGCTGATGCGTAAGGATGAGTCCCGTCCAGGCGGCGAGTTCACTTTAAAGAACTTTGCCAGACAGATAGCTTTGGGTACGGGAGCCGGTTTGCGTTATGATATGGACTTTCTGGTTTTCCGTCTGGATTGTGGAGTGGGATTGCACGATCCGTATGATACCGGTAAGTCGGGATACTATAATATTCCCAAGTTCAAGGACAGTCTTGCCTTGCATTTCGCTATCGGTTATCCGTTCTAAGACAAACTGTGGGTTTGGGACTGACAATAGTGAAGAATTGTGGCTAATAAGCAAACTAAAAGTAGAAGTATCTGCCATTGAGGCGGAGTTTTGTACGATTATGGAAAAGAATGGACTGAAATCTTCCTTTTTCTGATATAAATTTTACTACTTTTGTGCCTGTTATCAACCATGATACACTAACCTTTTTAAATAATACCTAATATGAAAATAATGATCGGTAAAAATACCGTTGACCCTAATCCGATAAACCATTGTAATACACTTAACATTTCTTCTTCTCTCTTTCTCTATCGCTTATTCAATTCCTGATGCATTTAAAATCTGCATAAGTTCTTTCTCTGTGTTACATTCTTTCAACTTTGCTACTTTTTCATCATCCTGAAACAGTGCGATCAAATTCTGTAATGTATTTACCTGCTCATGTGGCTGTGCCATTGCTAACATAAATACCAATTCCACTGAAATCTTATGACTTTTATCCACCATATCTTCAAATTCAATTGGCTCATCTAATGATAAAAAGCAAATCTGCGATTTATTCACTCGCTCAGAGTCTGTATGCGGAATCGCAAAGCCTGTCTGATTTACTAATAATCCTGTAGGATATTCTTTTTCTCTGTTACTGATTCCTTCATAGTAATTTTCTTTTACACATCCTGCTTCTAACATTTTATCTGTCATCATCTGAAACAACTGATCCTGACTTTCCACTTTTTGATGAAAGAAACACAATCTCTGGTCAAAATACATTCAAGTTCTCCTTTCATATCATGATTCATGAAATACTTTTAAAACTTCTTGTATTGTTTCGAATCTTATAAACGTATTTACATCTTCTTTTTCTCCAATAAGCTGATAGAGTTCATTGATCACATCCCGAATCTGGTTCATTTCTTCTTCTGGAAATGCAGTTACAACGATCAGTGATACTAAAGTTCCACCCCAGTCAACGGGATGTTTTAAAGTTAATAGGATTATTCTGGATTTTTTAATCGTCTGCGGATCTGCATGTGGCAGTGCCACACCTGTATCCAAACATGTCACACCAAGTTTTTCTCTTTTGTAAATAGCTTCCCTAAATTCATCATACACTGCATTATCTTTTTCTAATACATCAATAATAAAATCTAGACACTTTTCTTTACTATCAAGATCTTGTTTAAGGAAAATAAATTTCCCTTCCAAATATTTTTTCAATGTCGGTGCTTTAATTCCATTTTTCTGGTTATCACACACATTATTTTTGATCAGTAATACCTGTTTTGTATATGCATCTAGGATATTGGCATAATCATCTTTTGTAAGCAGCGGATTTACCTTCACATAAGAAATCTCTGGATCTTCAATATCAACAGATGATATGATCAGATCTACTTTACTAAGATCGATCTCTTTTAATTTCTTTGTGGTTGTCACCGTAATATTATCTTTTGCCGGAAGTATTTGTTTTACCCTGCTTAAAATGAGCTGGGAAGAACTAACTCCATAGGTACATACAACAACAATATTTCCAACTTGTTCAAATTGGTCTAATGCCACTTGAAAATGTAATAAGATTAGTGAAACTTCATCTTCTGTTAATGTTACCTGATACCTTAATTCTATTTGTGTAAGTGCATACCACATCGTTGTAAAAAGTTCCGGATACTCCTGTTTGATATTATCAAGCATCGGATTTACGATCTGAATATTATTTTGCAATCTTAAGATCATCGGTGGCAGATGATATAACAATGACTCATATAATTTCTTGTCCCTTGTCAGATCAAGCTTTTGAATCTCACTCATTCTCTTGATGACATCTCTTACCGTTTCTTCATAGTCTGTCCGCATATGTTTTACATGATGTGTCACTCTGTGGGCATATAACTGTCTGCATAAATATTCCATATCATTATTACTGTATGTAATATGAAGCTGGTATTTCAGCTGTTCCGCAATACTATTTGCCACGATGTATGTCTCCATATGCCGGATATTGTTGTAAGAAATTTCTGTTTCCTCATTCATATGTTTCTTTTTGAGCAATCTTGAACTTTGCATGATCAATGTTACCAATAAAGATTTCAGATAATATTCTGAAAGCACTTCGGTCAGTTCTTCAAAATCATTTAAAATAAGATCTGAAACTGCTTTTATCACATCAAGTTCAAAAAAGTTTCCAAGTTTGTGCGTAAAATCAGAAAACATTTCTTCCTTTGATTCTGATAACAAATAATTGTTCACTGCATTTTGTATCTCAATTTCTTCTCCTAAAATACAGATTCCACATTCTCCAACTTCCAGTTTTACATCTGACTGACTTTCGATTGATTTATTGATCACTGCAATGTCCTGATACAGTGATGTTTTACTTACTAAAAATTCCTTTGATACTGATTCCAATGTGATTGTTTCACAATCGATCAATACCTTCTTTAAAATCCACAATCTGCGATACTCCGGTGTATATTTTTCATCTTCAGACAGATTATCCTTTTGAAGGTCTCTTAACATATGCTGAATGTTTTCCTTTTCACCTTCCAGACGAATTCCTATTCTTGGAGCTCTGACCAGATCAACTTTATACTTTTCAACTTCACTTTGAAGATAAGTAATATCTGTGTAAATCGTTTTTGTCGAAACATCTAATGATTTACTAAAGAAAGATGCGGGTTTATATTCCCTTTGTTTTGACAAAAGTTTTAATAATTCGATTTGTCGACGAATCAAATCAATCACCCCTAATCTGTTAATTAACGTTTTTCTTTCTGTAACTAGAATACCATTGATATCTTATTTCTTGCAATTACATTAGCTTCCATATTAATGTGGAAACGAATAAAAAAAGGAGATATCTATGATCATTTCCTGATATATGATATCTCCTATATGTACGTTTGTCACACTTATGTTTTATAACCAGTCTTTGCTGTTCTTATCTTCTAACAATATCGTTTCCTGTTCTTGTTTCTTTGTAATACGATCCCTGATTCCCTGCATTCTCTCATCAAGTGCTGCACTTTGTCTTGCACAATCATAAAGTTCTTCCTGAAGGATTTCCACTTCTTCATCAGACAACTCTTTCTTATAACGCATCTTATGGTCAAGACTTGCCCAGAAATCCATAGCGATCGTTCGAAATTGCACTTCAACATTCACCATCTTCTTTTCATTTTGTAAAAAGATCGGTACTTGTACGATCAGATGAAGACTTCGATATCCACTTGGCTTTGGATTCTTAATATAATCTTTTCGCTCGATCAGTGTGATATCATCTTGCTTTAAGAAACTTTCTGCTAATTTATAAATGTCATCTGGAAATGAACAGATAACTCTGACCCCGGCAATATCTTTTAAATTATCTTCAATCGCCCTTAAATTTAATGGAATATTTTTTCTTCGGATCTTCTTCAAAATGCTATCGTATGATTTGACTCTTGTCTTAATACTCTCAATCGGATTATTATCATATTCCAAAGATAATTCATGATTTAATACTCTGAATTTTGTTTCCACTTCCATGATCGCGCATTCATAATATGACATTAAAAGATCAAACGGCTTCTTATTTTGTTGCATAAAATTCAAAAATTCATCTGACAAAAGACTTTGTCTGACAAAGTTATCTCTTCTCGCATCTAATAATGCTTTTCCCTGTTTTTTTAATTCCTCGATCACAACCAGATTTTTCTTCATTAAAAATTCCTTCCTTCGTAAATATTCTTTATGAAAGCATAGAAAATCCTAATACTACAAGCCCTAAGATCACAAGGATCACTCCTGTTGCACGGTTTAATGTCTCCGGAGTTGCCTTATTGGCGAATCGTGCTGCGATCCTTGCCCACATCAGTGTAAATACAACGCACAGAATAAATACCGTCCAGTCTGGTGCCCCGCCGATCATAAAGTGTGATGCTGCTCCTGTAAATGCAGTGAATGCCATAATAAATACACTGGTTCCTACCGCTGTCTTTAACTCATAACCTAAGACACTTGTTAAAATCAGCAGCATCATCATTCCACCACCTGCACCAACAAATCCACAGATCAATCCGATCATGATCCCACAGACCACTGACTGAATTGCACGTTTCTTTGCTGAAACTCCTTGCATGGCTTCTTTGGTTGTCATAACTGGTCTCACGATAAATTTAATTCCTAATAAAAATGTCATAAATACAGAAAAGCTTCCCATCGTTGCAGCTGGAAGTAAGCTTGCAATATAGCTTCCTACTACTGTAAATGTTAGCACACTTATCATCATGATGATACCATTTTTTATATCAAGGTTCTTATTTTTTCCATAAATATAAGCGGAAACTGCACTCGCCAGTACATCTGATGATAATGCGATTCCAACTGCCATATATGGTACGGCAGGTGTAACGGTTTGAGCGGTC
>ENA-UPTB01001771-UPTB01001771.1-human-gut-metagenome-genome-assembly--contig:-NODE-1771-length-17256-cov-60.617265_pt1 | contig 17256 bp, 10 predicted proteins | sample MGYA00250046_ERZ773369 | MGnify/ENA primary metagenome ERZ773369 (study PRJEB29103, sample SAMN06111938) | human gut metagenome | biome: human gut; feature: ankylosing spondylitis patient; material...
TAATATCGCTGATCTGCTTGGAAGTCTCATTGATCCGCTGCATAGCATCGGTCAGTCCCTTCATCTCTTCTCCACTGGTTCTGGCCTGTTGCTGATATTCCATTGCCTTCTCATAAGATGCTCCGAGAGCCTTGGCATTTTTCTCCACGATCTCAGTGACGTTCGTAATGGTCGCCTGCAGTTCCTCCACAGAACCGGCCTGGTCTGTAGCACCCTCTGCCAGTCCCTGTGCGGCATCCGCCATCTGACCCGCGCCGGCAGACACCTGGCTTACCGCATTTTTGATCTCACCCAGTGTCTCACTGAGCTTATGATTCAGCTTGCGGATAGATTCCAGTAATCCGCTGAAATCTCCTATGTAGGCTTCCCTGCAATTACTTACGATCGCAAAATTTCCCTCAGACATTTCTCCCAACAGATAGTCCGTATCACCGATTACCTGCTGCAAATTATCGGAAAGGCTGGCTGTAGCCTCCGCAAGTATCTGCAGCTCATCGCCGGTCTCTACCTTCGGTGCCGGAGTATGCAGATCACCCTGTGCTAACAGCTGTATTCTGTCTGTGCACTGTGCCACCGGCTCCCCGATACGCTGTCCGATCTGTTTTGCCTTGTAAATGCTGTATGTCACTGCGATCACACCGATTGCAGCACCTATGATAATGCCTATCACAACGGAGCCCAGAAAATCCGTAATCGGTGCATCTACTGCCACCATCCAGCCGTTCGTACCTTCAATCGGGGCATACGCCTGTAATGTATAAACGCCTTTTCTAAAATAGGTTCCGTACCCTGTCTCACCCTTAAGCATCTGCTGCTCTATTTTAGCGATTCCCTTCAGTGAGCTGTCTGTCTGTGACAATTCCATATTATTTTTCTGCTCCTGGGCAATGGCGGAATTACTATGTGCGATCGTAGTGCCCGTAGATCCCAGCAGGTAACATCCGGAATGCTCACTGATAGAAATGGCTGCGCAAATATCATTTAAGAACTCCGGATCCGGTACTACGAATACCACGCCGATGATCTCACCGTCTTTATCTCCGCCTTCATAGACGGGTGCAGATATGATCACGCTGAGTTTTCCATCTGTCTTGGAGATCACGGGATCCGATACCACCACTTCTCCCTGCATGGACCGTTTAAAATACTCACGCTCATTGTAATCCGTTCCGTCAGCGGCACAGATACCATTACTTCCGATCAGCTTCCCCCTGACCATTCCATAAGCTTCCACGCGCTGATTAATATACTCCTGCTTCTGTGCCGGTGTAAATACAGCCTCGGAAAGCTGATAGCTGCATCCCAGCTCAGATACGATTGTCTCCGATACCGTTAATTCCTGACGGATCCGGTCCGCTGACAGCTTTGCGATCTCCTGCATATCAGCCTTCAGTCTGCTCAGGGTACCTGACAGATTCATGATCATAGACACAATGACCAATGATACGATCGATAGCAATACCAGCCGCCGGATTGCCTTCTGCAGCCGTTCTCGGATCGTGGTCTTCCCATCGGTCTGACGTTTTTTTCCCTTCTGTGTAGTTTTTGCACTCATAATGTACCTCTTTTCTCCGGCGAGATGTCTCTCCAGCTTCTCAGGCCGGCATTTTTCTACAATGTTGCTGACACTACTGCTGTATCACCATTATAACATTTTCCGAACCTTTTTACTACCTTATAGTGCAAAGAAAGAGTTAATATTTCGAAAAATATCAACTCTTTCCCTGTTTTGTCTGTTTATTTATATTTTTTCTGTCCCATTGGGCAGAAACTTTTTTGATCAATAACCAAATTCTTGTGCAAAATACAGTTTTCCACCTGTCTCATAGACAGCAATGCTGCAGGTCGTAAAATCACCTGCCAGGATATTCGCTGCATGGGTGGGAGAAGCCATCCAGGCATCTACCACGCTCTGTGCGGAATCATATCCCTTCGCCAGGTTCTCACCCCACATCAGTTCACTGTTCACGGTATACCAGTCTCTGCCGTTCGGTCTGGTATGAGAGAATTTGGAAGCAGCTTCCTGTGCTCTTACCATAGCGCAGGACTCCAGTCCGTTGCTCCAGATAAGCTCCGCAAGTCCATTCTCTGCTCTCTTCGCATTCACCAGTGCCAGTGCATCGGTTGCCATGGTGCGAAGTTCATTGGCCCGGGCGATCTCTGCTTCGCTCATGCCGGCACGTGTTACAGAGCCTGCCAATGCCACTGCTTCCTCATCGAACCATACGGTTCCGTCACTGTCCGCCGGATCACGGCTGACAGAGGACAGATCTGCATTCCTGCCGCAGCCTGCCAGGCTAAGCATCATGATTACTGTCAGAATCAGACTCATGCATCTTTTTTTCATTTGTTTACCCTCTTTCATGAATTTTATGGTAAATATATGTCATTACTGTTCTTATTGCTTCTTCTTAAGGATAAGCCATGCTCCCAGGCCTGTCAAGGACAAGGCAAAACCAAGATTCCATGCATCGGAAGCGTCGCCGGTCTGCGGCCGTCTCGATGCTCCGAGGACTGCTCTGTCTGCCAAAGGTGTCGGATCATCCTCGATCGTCACCATTCTGTGGCGTCTCGCACCAAGTACCTGCGGTGCCTCGGGTGTTACAGGATCCGCAGGGGTACCGGGATCGTCAGGGGTGCCGGGATCATCCGGGGTTGGCGTCGTATCCGGAGCGCCCGGAGTCGGAGTAGGTGTCGGGTTGTTGTCAGGAGTTGTCGACGGCGTTGCCGTTGGTGTTGCAGTTGGCGTTGCAGTTGGCGTTGCCGTTGGTGTTGCCGTTGGTGTTGCAGTTGGCGTTGCCGTTGGTGTTGCAGTTGGCGTTGCCGTAGGCGTTGCCGTTGGTGTTGCCGTTGGTGTTGCCGTAGGTGTTGCCGTAGGTGTCACGGTCGGCGTAGGCGTCGGTGTCACGGTCGGCGTAGGCGTCACGGTCGGCGTAGGCGTCACGGTCGGCGTAGGCGTCACGGTCGGCGTAGGCGTCACGGTCGGCGTAGGCTCTTCACTGGGATGCCACTCATTTCCACTAAAGTGACACTCTGCTTGCGTTTGCAAATTTGCAGCTACAATTCTACCTGAATTATTTCCTGCTTCGAGAATCACCTTAGCACATGGTGCAAGAATCGTTCCTCTTGTAGTAGATAAAGTAATAGTTCCATCATATGTTCCAAAATTATACACTAACAAATTTGCATTATCTGCTTCCGGGTAATTATCAATGCCAGATGTGCTCTGTCCTACCAACTTAAAATTATTACCATCAGGTGTTATATTAAATACAACCGTTTTACCGTTTTCCACAGCTACTTTAGGTTCAAAATCCGAAATTCCATTTACGCGAAAAATATTCTGTCCATCATTCAAGGAAATCTCATTAGAACTCAATTCCGTTCCCATTGCATGCAAGTTTTCAGCATTTGTACGAATAGCTGTAAATGCTCCTGCCAGATCGAACTGACCTCTTTCAATTTTTCCAATCTGCTCAGTGGTTCCTACATAAACTCCATTTACAAACCATTGATTACCTCTTTGCTCAAAAGAAGCTGATTTTAGAATCAGATTAGAACATCTAATATTGGAGCCTGAACCTGTATATTCACCATCTACATAAATAGTACCTTTTCCTGTATAGCCAATGTTATTATAATATTTCAAACTGCCTGTGCAGATATTAGCTTCACTGTCACCGCTCTGCTCCGTAATTCCCTCTACAAAAATTCCATAGCCATTGGCAGCTCCTAAAACTCCAGCAATATCCACAGTCACCGCATTTACTGTCTCATTTGCTTCCGCACATAAATTCATTGTCAGCGGCATGATAAGACCTGCACCTGCTGCCTCTTCCGGTGTAACCATCGTCGTTGCTTCCGGTGTTACCTCCGGATCAGCTACTACATTTTCTTTCACAACAGCGTCACCACCGGATACAGACTCTTCCCCTACTACTGTAGCCGCTTCCTCTGCCTGTACCGTAAGTGTTCCGTTCCCTGCGACAGTTCCCACTACCAGCGCTGCCACCAGAACCTTTACGATTTTTTCTTTTACATACTTACTAAGTCTGCTCATCTGATTTCTCCCTTATATGAAACCCCATGTGTTACTCCCAACGCACTTAAACGTTTTCGTTCTTCTTTACATCTATTAAGACTATGGATCTCATAAAAAAGGTTCAGATTTTTTATTAAATTTGTGATTTATTGCTTATTTTTGTTCTCTGGTTGTCCATTTGTGGTACCAATGTCCTAATAAGCGGCCGTTTCTGTCAGTACTCCATGGAGCAGTGCTCTTCGCTTCGTGCCTGCGGAACCATAGCAGGTAGACAGCGACACAATGTTCCCCCTGTCGCTTAAGTCCGCATCCGAGGCATACAGGGAATGTTCCGTCGCCCACTGCACGTAATCATCGTAGGAAGCATCCGAGGTAAAGGTTGCGAAGCGGTCGCTGGTGCTTCTGGTCTCGTAATAAGCAAAGATTTCATAAATATAGACCTTATCTTCCGTATAGATATAAAAATACGGATCCTCCTTACAGCTTACCGTCCCCTTCAACAGATTTTTAAAACTACCGAACATGCTCTCATCCCGCATATTATGTCCGAAGACGAAGGTGTTCCGGTCCGACCAGTCCGCCGAAGCCTCACAATCCATGAAAATACATCCGGCATTTACACTTTCTCCCTCAAAAGAGTGCTTCAGATAATAATTGTTGTCCTCGCCCTGTACCACCGGATAGCTGATATCCAGCGCCGGAAAATAAAGCCATCCCCGGAAATCCGGATTGGTCTTCTTGAGATTTGCAAAATCAATCTGCAGATCGGGGTAGTTTTTCACCTGTACTTCTTCCGTCTCTTCCACCCTGGACTCTTCCACCACTGCCTCCTGTCTTATGGTATCATATTCGTTTTTCGCCTTTTGCTCCGACAGATAGGAATACAGGCTCATCCCTCCGGTGATCAGAACTGCCGCCGCCAGTATTGCTGTGATGATATTTTCCACTTTCTTATTCTTCATGTTTGTCCCCTTTTTGCATCTGTCTGAATTTACTAATGATTATAACTTATTTTTAAGTATTCGTCTTTACGAAAGACTCATTTTTTGATATTTTTAAGTTGTGATCATAAAAATATTGGGGGGAATTATATCTTATGATACATTTTTTTGCTATCCTTTCACTGCTTCTGTGCGGTGTCTGCTATACCGGTTTCCAAAAAGAGGAAGACAAATGTAAATTCCAAAACATTACCCGGTTCGTCTGGATCATTTTCGGGGCTGCCCTGCTGCTTCGTCTGATCCTTGCTTATACCACCCACGGTTTCGGCAATGATATTGCCTGTTTTGCTGCGTGGGCTGACCGGATCTTCTCCGTAGGTCCCGGGGCATTCTATTCCGCGGAGACTTTTACCGATTATCCGCCCGGATTCATGTATGTCCTGTATCTCATCGGGGCGCTGCGTTCCCTGCTTGGGATCCCTTATTATTCCAGCCTGCATATCATGCTGTTAAAGCTGCCTGCTATTCTGTGCGACATGGCCTGCGGCTATCTGCTCTACAAAGAGGCGACAAAAAGACTGCATTTTTCCGAAATACAATCTGTATGTGTAGCTTGTGCTTACCTATTCCAGCCGGCAATCATCCTGAATTCTTCCTGCTGGGGGCAGGTGGATTCCGTTCACACCCTGGTGGTGATCCTGATGTGCCTGTTTCTTATGGACGGCAAAATGCTTCCGGCTTATGCGATCTACGGTATTGGAGTTCTGTTAAAGCCGCAGACACTGATCTTCACTCCCGTCCTTCTGGTCGGCATTTTGGATCATGTATTTTTGCAGGATTTTTCCTGGAGAAAATTTTCTTATAATCTGTGTGGCGGTCTGGCTGTGATCTGCGGCATGCTTCTGTTGTGCGTTCCCTTTGGTCTGGATGCCGCCACCTCGCAGTATACTTCCACGCTGGGTTCCTATGAATATGCGGCGGTTAATGCCTATAATTTCTGGGGGCTGTTAGGCATGAACTGGGTGGACCAGAACACGATCTTTCTGTTCCTTCCCTGCCGAACCTGGGGATCCATTGCCATTGTGCTGATCGTTCTTTTTACTTTTCTGATTGCCTTGCGTTGCCGAAAAGAACCTTCACGCTATTTTTGCCTCGGTGCTTTTATCATTCTGACTATGTTCCTGTTTTCTGTCAGAATGCACGAACGCTATATGTATCCGGGACTTGCACTGCTACTGTTCTGCTGTCTGTATAAACCCGCCGGCTCCCTGTGGAAATGTTATGCCGGTTTCGCCGCGCTGCATTTCTACAACACTGCCAACGTGCTGTACCATTACGATCCGCAGAACTATGACCGCAAGGCTCCCATAATTCTGCTGGTATCCGCAGGCATGTTATATTGTCTGTATGATTTCTACAAAATCATCTGGAAATATTATGTCCATGGAGAAGCGGTACCTGTTGCTGCCGGCACAAAAGGGCATGCCGGAGCAAACCGCAGTTCTTCTACAGCCTCCGGCACCGGACTGTGGCAGCTGTTCCGGGAACATTTTCTGTCTCCTTTAGAACCCACGCCTTCCGAAAAACGTCTGCGCTTCACGAGAGCAGACCTGTGTCTGTTGCTGACAATCTGTGCTCTCTACAGCTTTTTTGCACTCTATGACCTGGGCGACCGCAAGGCTCCCGAGACAACCTACGATATGACACAGAATCAGGTCATTGAACTGGAATTTCCGGAAAATACAGCTCCCGTTACTCTGGCAAGTTACATCGCGCCCTGGCATCAGCGGCATTTTACGGCTGAAGTCCGTAGCTCAAAGGCCGAGGACTGGACGTATCTGGGCGAGATCATTCTGAATAATGTCTTCACCTGGCAGGATGTGTCTTTGGAAGATCTGACCCGGCAGGCAGGCGTAACAGACGCCCGCTGCCTGCGTCTCATACTGACCGATACAGATGCGTCTCTGATCGAGCTGGTCTTCACGGATGCGGACGGTGAAATCCTGCGCCCTGTGAATGCCTCTGCTTATGAGACTTTGTTCGATGAGAGCGATTGCTACCCGGAACGCTATTCTTTCCGTAACAGTATGTATTTCGATGAGATCTATCATGCCCGTACGGCTTATGAATTTCTCCACGGACTGCCCACTTATGAAAATACGCATCCGCCCCTGGGCAAAATTCTGATTTCTGTGGGTATCGCTATTTTCGGGATGAATCCCTTCGGCTGGCGGATCATTGGTACTTTATTTGGCATCGCCATGCTGCCCTTCCTCTATCTGCTGGGGAAGAAAATGACCGGCAATACCCCTGCAGCGGCTCTCGCCTGCTTCCTGTTTGCCTTTGATTTTATGCATTTTACACAGACGAGAATTGCAACGATCGATGTCTATATCACGTTCTTCGTGATTGCCATGTACTATTTTATGTACAGTTATTGCTCCATGAGTTTTTATGACACGCCACCACATAAGACCTTCCTTCCATTAGGATTGTGCGGTGTCTGCATGGGGCTTGGTATTGCCTGCAAATGGACCGGTGTCTATGCCGGATGTGGTCTGGCACTGCTGTTTTTCGCGCATTTGCTGCGTCGCTACCGGGAATACCTTTATGCCAAAGCACATCCCGGCAAAAGCACAAACGGTATCGATCATAAATATATAGTGAAGAATTTCCCTGACTATACGATCAAGACCCTCGATTTCTGTCTGACCTTTTTCGTATTGATCCCGGTAGTGATCTATCTGCTGTCCTACCTACCGTTTGTGAATACTGCTCATCCCGGCCTGCTTGACCGTATGCTGGCGAACCAGACTTCCATGTTCAATTACCACAGTGGCCTGGAGGCGACACATCCCTACTCTTCCTCCTGGTATGAGTGGCCGACCATGGTACGTCCGATCTGGTATTATTCGGGATATGTGACCGATGCAATCAAAGAGGGGATCAGCGCTTTCGGCAATCCTGCTGTATGGTGGATCGGTATTCCGGCATTTATTTACATCCTGTACCTGTTAATTCGCAATAATGCGTTTCTCTGTTCTCTGACAGGACACACAAAAACAGAGAGCTCCACAGATACTGCAATTACCCTGTCCCACAGAGAATATGCAACAGCTGCTTTTCTGGCAGTCGGCTACCTGGCACAGTACCTGCCCTGGTTCTTCGTCACCAGGATCACTTTCATCTACCACTATTTCCCCAGTGTTCCTTTTGTGGTACTGATGATCGTGTACAGCCTGATGCAGTGGAAAAAACATGTATCCAACCGCGCCTTTGTTATCGGCTGCTGCGCTTATGCCGCGGTGGCGTTTGCCCTGTTCCTGCTGTTCTATCCGGTATTGTCCGGACAGCCAGTGGATGTGGATTTTGTAATAAAATACTTACGTTGGAGACCGACCTGGGTATTGATCTCGGGTTAAATCATTTTAATAGTAAATATGTTACTTTAGGAGGTTCTTTTATGTATCTACATGCTTTTGCTCTGCTGAGCATACTATTAGTTTTCATTTGCTACTTTATTTTTCAGCATTCTAAAACTATAAACAAACCCTTTATCCCGGTTTGTGTGCTTTTATGTCTGGGACTTTTGATTCGAATGATACTGGCCGTCAAGGTCTTCGGTTACGGAACTGATATTATCTTTTTCTCCGACTGGTCTGCCCTTATGATACAGTATGGACCTTCCGGTTTCTATACTGAAGATATGTTAACCGATTATCCACCGCTCTATATGTATGTGCTGTATGTCATAGGACGTATCAGAGCTCACTTCCATATTGCGCAATTTTCAGTTATGGATCTGTTGATGCTGAAATCTCCCGCTATTTGTTGCGATATTCTATGCAGCTTTTTAATTTATTGGGAGTCACGCAAAGCTGCCAAATTATCAGAGCTTCAGTCTATTTGTATGATGTCTGTTTATTTGTTCCATCCTGTAGTCATCGTTGACTCCGCCTGCTGGGGACAGGTAGATTCCATTCTGGCACTCTTTATCGTTGTTCTTTGCATCTGCCTGAAGAATCATTGGCTGGTACCTGCATACGCTATTTACGGAATCGGTGTTTTATCCAAACCGCAGATGTTAATATTTACCCCTGTACTTTTAGTGGGTATTTTGGATCATGTTTTCCTAAAAGACTTTTCATGGAAAAAATTTTTCTGTCATCTCGGCAGTGGTCTCTGTGTAATTGCAGGAATGGTAATGTTTTCTATTCCCTTTGGTCTGACCAAGGTAATTGCACAATACACCTCTACCCTTGGCTCTTATTCTTTGGCAACCGTCAATGGCTTCAATTTTTGGGCGCTTATAGGTATGAATGGGATCGAACAGGATAGTAATTTTCTGTTCCTGCCAGCCAGAATTTGGGGAAGTATTGCCATTCTGCTGATTGTTCTTTTTACCTTTATTATTGCAAAATATTGTCAGGATGCACCCTATAAATACTATTTATTAAGTGCTTTTATCATACTTACGATGTTCACATTCTCTGTACGGATGCATGAACGATATATTTTCCCGGGTATTGTTTTACTGGTGTTTTTGCTGATTTATAAACCGATAATCCCCATTTGGATCTGTTACGGAGGATTTTCTTTCCTCACCTTTTACAATATCGGATGGGTTCTGAGAAATTACGGTGACTCTGTATACCACAATGATAAACCACTGATTCGTCTGGTAGCTGCCGGTATTGTTGGCTGTCTGGTTTATTTTTATTATGTAATAGGTAAATACTGTCTCGTTCACTCTTTACCTAAGAAATCATAGTGAAAGGATTGCTTCTGCCTTTTTCCTACTGGAAGGAGATTGGCTGCGGCGGCTGTGCCCACGCCCGTCTCCGCCAGGCACAAACATCACATATCCATAAAAAAAGTGCCCGGATCATATCTTCCCTGATCCGGGCACTGTTCACTATCAAATCATAAATTCTCTTAGCCTTCAGTGATGGCATTACCGGTATACAACTGGTAATATCTGCCCTTCTGGGAGATGAGTTCATCATGGTTGCCGCGCTCGATGATGCGACCCTGTTCCAGGACCATGATGCAGTCACTGTTTTTGACAGTGGACAGTCTGTGGGCAATGACAAAGGTGGTTCTGCCCTTCATCAGCTTATCCATGCCGTCCTGTACAATCTTCTCAGTACGGGTATCGATGGAGCTGGTAGCCTCATCCAGGATCAACACCGGCGGATCCGCTACTGCGGCTCTGGCGATGGACAGAAGCTGTCTCTGTCCCTGGCTTAAGTTCGCACCGTCACCGGTGAGGACTGTGTTATAGCCATCCGGGAGCTGACGGATAAAGGTATCCGCATTTGCTAACTTCGCTGCGGCAATGACTTCGTCATCCGTAGCATCCAGCTTACCAAAACGGATATTTTCCATAACGGTTGCGGTGAACAGATGGGTATCCTGCAGTACGATACCTAAGGATTTTCTCAGATCCGCTTTCTTGATCTTGTTAATATTGATGCCGTCGTAACGGATCTTACCATCCTGAATATCATAAAAACGGTTGATCAGGTTCGTGATCGTGGTCTTACCGGCGCCGGTGGAGCCTACGAATGCGATCTTCTGACCGGGTTTTGCATACATCTCGATGTTATGCAACACGATCTTGTCATCATTGTAGCCGAAGTCCACATCGTCAAATACTACTTCACCCTGTAACTCAATATAATCTACAGAACCATCCGCCTGATGCACATGCTTCCATGCCCACATACCGGTTCTCTCGGGACACTCTACGATCTTGCCGTCTACCTTTTTCGCACGTACCAGAGTTACATAGCCTTCGTCGGTCTCTACTTTTTCATCCAACAGATCAAAAACTCTCTTAGCGCCTGCCTGTGCCATGACGATACTGTTCAACTGCTGACTGACCTGGCTGATGGGCATGTTGAAGCTCTTGTTAAAGGTTAAGAAGCTGGCCAGCTTACCTAAGGTCAATCCTGCAAAACCACCCAGTGCCATAGCACCGCCGACGATAGCACATACCACGTAGCTTAAGTTACCCAACTGTGCATTAATAGGTCCCATCAGGTTGGCAAACTTATTTGCATTATAAGCACTTTCGCACAACTCGTCGTTCAACTTTTTGAACTCTTCCAGGCTCTTGTCTTCGTGACAAAATACCTTGACTACCTTCTGACCTTCCATCATTTCTTCGATATAGCCATTCACGGTACCGATATTCTTCTGCTGCTTTACGAAATATTTTCCGCTTAAGCCTGCAACCTTACCGGTGACAAACATCATCAATGCCACCATGATCAGACTGACTGCTGTCAGCGGGATACTCAGTACCAGCATACTTCCCAGCGTACCCACTACGGTAATAAAACTGGAAAATACCTGCGGTATACTCTGGCTGATCATCTGACGCAGAGTATCAATATCATTGGTGTAGATGGACATGATATCCCCGTGGGAATGGGTATCAAAATACTTGATCGGCAACTTCTCCATGTGTTCAAACAGATCATCACGGAGACTCTTCAAGGTTCCCTGCGTTATCGTGACCATGATACGGTTGTAAGCATACGTAGCCGCTACACCCACCAGGTAAAAGCCTGCCACACGGACAATTTCTCGGAACAGATTGCCAAAGTCCGGAGTCTCCTGTCCGATCATGGGCAGGATGTAGTCATCGATCAGCCTCTGCATGAACAGAGTACCCTGAATGCTTGCCACAACGCTCAGTACGATACAGATCAACACAAAAATGAAGTGAATGGCATAGTTTTTGAAAATATATGCCATCAGTCGTTTAAATACTTTTCCCGGATTCTCAATACGTTTACCACCCTGCATTCTTCTGCCGGGTCCACGCATTCCGCCGCCCATAGGTCCTGGCATTATGACTCACCTCCATTCTCATCAAAGTCGCCGCCACCCGTCTGGGTCTGGGCTTCATATACTTCTTTATAAATGTTATTGGTACGAAGCAGTTCTTCGTGAGGTGCGAATGCATCGATCCTGCCGTTATCCATTACGATGATGCGGTCCGCGTCCTGAATACTGGAGATACGCTGCGCGATGATGATCTTCGTCGTACCGGGGATCTCCGTGGCAAATGCCTTGCGGATCTTCGCGTCAGTAGCGGTATCCACGGCGCTGGTGGAATCATCCAGGATCAGTACCTTCGGCTTTTTCAGCAGTGCTCTGGCTATACACAGTCTCTGCTTCTGTCCGCCGGATACATTGCTTCCGCCCTGTTCAATATAAGTATTATATTTTCCAGGCATCTTTTCAATAAATTCATCGGCACATGCGAGACGGCAGGCACGGATGCACTCCTCTTCGGTAGCGTTCTCGTCGCCCCAGCGGAGGTTCTCCAGGATCGTACCGGAGAACAGCACGTTTTTCTGCAATACCACAGATACCTCGTTACGTAAGGTTTCCAGATCATAGTTTCTGACGTCCTTACCACCGACATAAACGGTACCCTCATTGACATCATACAGACGGCTGATGAGGTTCACCAGACTGGTCTTGGAGCTTCCGGTACCACCCAGGATACCGATGGTCTCACCGGCTTTGATCTCGAAATTCAGGTCATCTAACACCGGCTTTTCACTCTGCTTATTATAACGGAAGGTTACATGATCAAAACGGATGCTGCCGTCCGTCACATCATAATCAGGCTGTTCGGGATTCGTGATGTCTGTCTTCTCTTCCAGTACTTCCGCAATACGTCTGGCACTGGCAGCGCTCATGGTCATCATAACGAAGATCATGGCTAACATCATCAGATTCATCAGGATCGTCATACAATAGGTCAACAGGCTCATCAGTTCACCGGTGGTCAATTGACTTGCGATGATCATATGTGCTCCCAGCCAGCTGATGCCCAGAATACAGCCATATACGGTAAACTGCATGACCGGCCATACCATAACCATAGTACACTCTGCCTTTTTGAACATCTTGTAGATGTTGTAGCTGGCCTTGTGGAACTTGTCGATCTCGTAGTCCTCACGCACATAAGCCTTTACCACACGCTGCGCCGCTACGTTTTCCTGTACGCTGGCATTTAAGTCATCGTATTTTTTGAATACTTCACTGAAGTATTTCGATACCTTTTTCATGATAAATACCATCACGATTCCCAAAAATACCACGGCTACCAGATAGATACTTGCTACTTTTGCATTGATCAGGAATGCCATCAGCATGGCACAGATCAGGCTGACCGGTGCACGGAAGCACATACGTAAGAGCATCTGGTAAGCGTTCTGGATATTGGTAACATCCGTGGTCATACGTGTGACCAGTCCTGCGGTGGAGAACTTATCAATGTTGGAGAAAGAGAAGGTCTGAATGTTCTCATACATGGCTTCTCTTAAGTTTCTGGCAAATCCGGTGGATGCTTTCGCACCGTATTTACCACCCATGACACCGGCGAACAATCCGACAATAGCTGCCAGGACCATATAACAACCGATGACAAAAATATGTTTCATATCTCCCGCCTGCACACCGTCATCAATGATCGATGCCATCAGGAGCGGAATCACCATCTCCATGGCTACTTCCAGGATCATGAATATGGGGGTGACAAGGGATGCACGCTTATATTCCTTGATCTGTTTTGCTAAGGTTTTGATCATAGCTGTTTTCCTTTCTTGTTATTTGTTTTCTCTGCGCACTTAACAGTCTCTGCGCAAATGCTCGTTCTTCCTTTGTCCATTCCGAGATTATCCATCATCTTATCTAAGATATTCAGAAATGTCTGCTTTTCTTCCTCTGTCAACCCGGCTTCCAGTTCCCGGTTGAAATTCAGGATCTGTTCCTCAATGACATGATGATGTTCGATTGCTTTTTCCGTCAGCAGAATTCTCTTCAATCTGCCGTCTTCCGTGGAAGCCACACGGACTACATAGCCCTTTTGCTCCATGCTCTGCAGCATTACCGTTGCGGTGGATCTCCGGATTCTGAATTCCTTCTCCACATCCTTCTGATACACATCGCCGTGTCTGCTCTTATGATACAGATAGCCTAAAAGCGGTCTCTGCATGCCGATAAGTTCACTGCCGTCCTGCTGGGCAAATATGGAGTCCATCTTCCTGCGGATCATATTGTTGGCGGCCTTCAGTTCGAATCCGATCTGACGAGTCGAAAGCACTTTTGCCTCCTCGTCCATTTTACCTCCTTTGATTTATAACAAAATAATGTTAGTAAGCTAACTATTTTTGTTAGCCAACTAACATTATATCGCAATACTTCTTCTTTGCAAGAAAAAAAGTATAAACTTTATATAAAATACAATCAGGCAAATTTTTGACCTTTACATGCTTGCATTTATCTGGTTTAATTTAATCATATTTTCTATTTGTTTCATTCTTTTTGCTATTTTCACATCATTCTATTTTCAAGGAGGTTCCCCTATGTTTCAACTTTTCACAGATCTTACAAAAAAATCCCCTGCAATCGATCAAAAAATCAATGAAATTCAGAATCAATTAAAATGTTTGCCCGAAGGGAAACTAACAATCGCGCATAACGGAAAAAACACCAAATGGTATCAGTCTGACGGTCAAAACAGAAAATATATTCCAAAATCCAATCGTACCTTGGCGGAGCAATTAGCCTTACGTAAATATTTATCTCTCGTGCTGGAAGAATTGCTTCAAGAAAAAACAGCGATTTCTTTTTATGACAGACATAGTTCCATCGAATCCAAAAGTGCCTTATTATTACAAGACTCTTCTCTCGGATACAGCGAATTACTGTCGCCTTATTTTCAAGTGCCGCCTTCTCATACTGCCTGGCTTCAGGAGAATTATGATCGCAGTTCGAGGAATCCGGAAAATCTCATCTACAAAACCGTAAACGGAATTCTTGTACGCTCAAAATCGGAGGCTTTGATTGCAATGTTACTCTATACAAATAAAATACCGTTTCGTTATGAATGCGCACTGACTCTCGGGGACATCAAATTTTATCCTGACTTTACCATCCTTCATCCCAAAACAGACCGGATATTTTATTGGGAACATTTCGGTTTGATGGATTCTCCCGGATACCGGCAAAACATTTTCTCCAAGCAACAAGTCTATGCAACACACGGTATCCTTCCCACTATTCAATTACTCACAACTTACGAGAGCCAGATGCATCCATTAAATACCGAATAAGTCGAAAAAATGATTCAATATTATTTCTTGCAATGATAGTCGGAAGCTTCTTATTTCCTCGCTTCTTTTTATTTGCAACTTGATTGCTTTTTATGAACCAAATTTTCATTTTTGTATTTTCATGTAATCCAAGAAACGCTGGATATCATAGTCACTTAATAACACATGGGTCTATACAAATATTTTCTTTCATTTTGTTCCACTTTTTTCCTTCTTTTGCTACCTATTTTACCACACATGGGTCTATACAGAAAAATTTCATTCCCAGATACTCATTTATCCAAAAATGAGTATCTCAGACGACAATTTTTCCATATAGACCCACGGTACTTGTTTTTCCACTTGATATTCGCTATTTTGAGTATCTCTGAGCAAATTTTTTTCGTATAGACCCACGGCTCTTGGTTTTTCACTTGATATTCACCAGTTCAAGTATCACAGAGCAATCAGCACCGTATGAATATCACCCACGCCATCATTCGGATTTTCCAGCAAATTGTCAATCCTCCAGTACCCGATTCAGTACTTCATCCTCCAGCACCAGCTTTTTCGCGGCTTCGCGGTACTTTTCCTCATGGAGATAGGTATGGCGGTGCGGTTTGATGGAGGGTGCCATGTCGATGGCTTTGAGGAAATCGGATTTCTTCATATGTAAAGTTGCCACATAGTCCCAGAAGCCGGTATCCTGAAGCACTGTGCTGACACGGATATAGCGGTGATCCTGTACCTTTGCCATAATGTAGGTGGCAATGCCTACCTGGATACCATGTAACTGCGGTACTTCCAGAATCTTATCCAGTGCATGGGAGATCAGATGCTCACTGCCGCTGGTGGGAGCACTGCTGCCGGCGATCTCATTGGCAATACCGCTCATGGCCAGAGAATCCAGTAGTTCCTTCAGGAACAGCTCATCCTTGATGCTCTCGTAAGGGGTACGGACAAAGCTGTTCACCGCTTTCTTCGCAATCATGACCGCAAAATCATTCACTTCGCCGCAGCCTGCCTTCTCTTCAAAGATCCAGTCGTAGAGTGCTGTGATCTTGGAGATCATATCGCCGATGCCGGAGTAAATGAACTTCTCCGGAGCGGTACGGATCACCTGCGTATCCACGATGATACCATATGCCAGTCTCGCAGGAACAGATGTCCTCTTCCCCTGTACCAAAAGAGAGGCACTGGCACTGGAAAATCCGTCACTGGAGCTGGAAGTCGGCACACTGATAAAAGGAAGATTCCGCAGAAAAGCCGCATGTTTTCCGGCATCGATGACCTTACCTCCGCCGATGGAGATCACAGCCTTTGCCTTATTGGGAATGGCAAAAGCCAGCGTAATAATATCATCAATATCTACTGTGTCCAGTTCATTATATTCCAGGACATTCACTTCTGCTTCCTTCAGGGAATTCATCACCAGTTCCCCAAACATGTCAATCAGTCCGTTGCCAAAAAATAACACGACCTGGTCCAGATTCTCCGCCTTCAAATAACCGCCGATCCTGCCTAATGCTCCGTTTCCGATCTTCAAAATGGACGGAATCGCCATCTCTTTTCCTATCTGCATGGTAACCTCTCCTTTATCTTTTTCCGTACTGACCCGTTTCTGCCCGAAACCGTGCCCGGGCAAAATTATTTTACACTGTTTTCTCTTCTATTTCAACCGGTCAACCACTGTGCACGTTCCCGCCGGAATCTATCCGCGCCTTTCAGACTACCCCACACGGATTCCAAACATCTGTAACACCCAAAGGATCAACCCCAACCCCCAGCTGGAAAAAATCCCATACAATATCACCGGCCCCGCAATGGTAAATATCTTGCAGCCGATGCCGAATACCTGACCTTCCTTTTGGTATTCCACCGCCGGAGCCGTCACGGAATTGGCGAATCCGGTGATCGGCACCAATGCACCGGCGCCTCCCCATTTTGCAATCTTGGGGTAAATATGAAACGCCGTGAGTACTACAGACAAAAATACCAGAAGCAGGGAACACCAGCTTCCGGAAGTCTGCGGATCCATCCCCAGCACATTTCCGGTATAATTCAGAATTCCCTGTCCGATACAACAGATGATTCCTCCGGTCAGAAATGCTTTCCCCATCTGCGTCCACAGATTGTGTGTCGGTGTGACCGA
>ENA-UPTB01001797-UPTB01001797.1-human-gut-metagenome-genome-assembly--contig:-NODE-1797-length-17061-cov-16.141898_pt1 | contig 17061 bp, 10 predicted proteins | sample MGYA00250046_ERZ773369 | MGnify/ENA primary metagenome ERZ773369 (study PRJEB29103, sample SAMN06111938) | human gut metagenome | biome: human gut; feature: ankylosing spondylitis patient; material...
AGGGGCGGGGGCTAAACGAAAGCAGTATTACTTTTCGTTCTTAACGCCCCCGCCCCTTCCTCCACCTTTGAGTCGGGCGTTCCCCCGAACCCCCGATGCCGGAAACAGCAGTCCGTAGGGGCCGGGCATGCCCGGCCCGCAGCCTTGCCATTACCGCCCATGTATCTATTGCTCCGTAACTTCACGTCAAATCCCGTCAACGTTCCGCCTGTAGGGGAGGAATTCATCCCTCCCGGGTTGTTCGCGCCGCCGCTCATTCCGCGGGGCGTCGGGGACGCCGCCCCCTACAACATTCACCGCCGCCCTTCCTCAACAACCATCCTACCCCCACCGCAAGGAGCCACCCATGCAAGATCTGCGCAAAATCTTCCGTTATGCCCGCCCGTACCGGCGCGATCTGTTCGCGGCGGTGGGGCTGATCTTTATTGAATGTATCTTTGAAATGGTCATCCCCGTCCTGATGTCCACCCTCGTGGATGACGGCGTGCCCGCCCATAACATGGCCGTCATCTTCCGGCAGGGCGGGCTGATGATTTTGTGCGCGGTGCTTGCGCTTATCACGGGGCTGCTGTATGCGCGGTACGCGGCGCGGTTCGCAAACGGGTTCGCGGCGGAGCTGCGCATGGCGGAGTATGCCGCCGTGCAGAAATTCGACTTCGCCAACCTTGACCGCTTCTCCGATGCGTCCCTCGTCACCCGCATGACCACCGACGTCACGGTCATGCTCAACGCCGTCAACGCCGGTCTGCGTCCGCTGGTGCGCAGCCCGGTCATGCTCTGCATGGGGCTGGCGATGGCCTGCGTGCTCAGCCCGCGGCTGACGATTGTATTCCTCGTCACAACGCCGATCCTGGCCGCCGTCCTCGCCTGGATCGTCACAAAGGTCGGCCCGCTCTATGGCCGCCAGCAGAGCGCCGTGGATCACCTGAATGGCCGCATCCAAGAGTCCCTGACCGCCATCCGTGCCATCAAGGCGTTTGTCCGCGGCGGCTACGAGAACGCCCAGTTCGACACCGTCAACACGGAATTGAGCGATGCTTCGACGGAAACCTTCCGCTATGCCGTCCTTAACCTGCCTGCGTTCCAGACCGTCATGTATACGGCCATCGTCTGCATCCTTTGGTTCGGCGGCAATTATATCCTCGTCGGCACGATGTCCGTCGGCCAGCTGACGGCGTTTTTGAGCTATGTTTTGCAGGTGCTCAACTCGGTCATGATGTTCTCCGGCGTCTTTCTGCAGATGTCCCGCTCGCTGGCCAGCGCCCGCCGCATCCGTGAGGTCCTGACCGAGACGCCCGACCTTGCAAACGCCGCCGCGCCGGTGGACACCATCCCCGACGGCCAAATCGACTTTGACCACGTCAGCTTCAAATACAACGCCAAGGCGGAGAAAAATGCCCTCTCCGACATCACGCTCCACATCCCGGCAGGTGCGACGGTGGGCATCATCGGCGGCACGGGCGCGGCCAAAACGACGCTCGTCCAGCTGATTCCGCGCCTGTACGACGCCACCGAGGGCACGGTCCGGGTCGGCGGGCGCGACGTCCGCGGCTACGACGTGAACGCCCTGCGGGACGCCGTCGGCATCGTGCTGCAAAAGAACCTGCTGTTCTCCGGCACGATCCGCGACAACCTGAAATGGGGCAATCCCGATGCGACGGACGACGACCTCTGGGCCGCCTGCCGCGCCGCCCGTGCGGACGAATTTTTGTCCCGGATGCCCGACGGCCTTGACACGGACCTGGGCCAGGGCGGGTGCAACGTCTCGGGCGGGCAGAAGCAGCGCCTCTGCATCGCGCGGACGCTGCTCAAGCACCCGAAGGTGCTGATTTTTGACGACTCCACCAGTGCCGTGGACACGGCGACGGAATCGGGCATCCGCCATGCGCTGGCCGGACTGGGCAGCGTGACCAAGCTCATCATTGCCCAGCGCATCACGTCGGTGCAGAGCGCCGACCTCATCGTCATTCTGGACGACGGGCGGCTGCATGCCGTGGGCACGCATGAAGAGCTGCTGGCAAAAGATACGATCTATCAGGAAATTTACCATTCCCAGATGAAAGGGGGCGACGCAGATGGCGAAGCCATTCGGCGGTAAGCGCCCGCAGGACCTGCGGCACACGCTGCGCCGCTTCATGGACTATCTGGGCCGCCACAAAATCATGCTCGGCGTCGTCGGCCTGCTGGCGGCGGTCAGTGCGCTGGCCGCGCTGCTGGGCACCTACATGATCCGCCCCATCGTCAACGGCGTGCTGGAAAACGGCAGCGCCGCCTATCTGGCCGGCGTCGTGGCGCTGACCGCGGGCATCTACATCGTCGGCGCACTGTCTACCTTGGGCTACACCCAGCTCATGGTCCGTGCCGCGCAGAAGATTTTGCAGGACATCCGCCGCGACCTGTTCGCACATCTGCAGACGCTGCCGCTGCACTACTTTGACACGAACCGCAAGGGCGATCTGATGAGCCTGTTCACGAACGACGTGGACACGATCTCGGACGCGCTGAACAACAGCTTTGCGGTGGTCATCCAGACCTTTATTCAGGTCGCAGGCACGCTGCTTTTGCTGTTCGTCCTCAACTGGCGGCTCTCACTGCTGGTGGTCGTTGGCTATATTGCCATGTTCTGGTATATCAACTACTCGACACAGCGCAGCCGCGCCTTTTATGCGCGCCAGCAGGCCAGCCTCGGTGAGCTGGACGCCTACATGGAGGAGATGATCGCCGGGCAGAAGGTCGTCAAGGTGTTCAACCACCAGCAGGCCGACATGGCCGCCTTTGCCGCCCGCAACGAAAAGCTGCGCGAGGCAGGCACCGGCGCACAGAGCTACGCCGCCACGATGATTCCCGCCGTCGTCAGCATTGGCTACCTGAACTACGCGGTCATTGCGGTGGTCGGCGGCCTCATGGTCATGTGGGGCTGGTCCGACCTCGGCAGCCTGGCCAGCTATCTGGTCTTTGTGCGCCAGACGACGCTGCCCATCAACCAGCTGACCCAGCAAGGCAACTTCCTGCTGGCGGCGCTGGCGGGCGCGGAGCGTATCTTCACGGTCATGGAGGAAAAGCCGGAGATCGACGAGGGCACGGTGGAGCTGGTCAGCGTGCGGGAAAACAGCGACGGTACGCTGACCGAGTGCGCCGGGAGCACGGGCCGCTGGGCCTGGTGTGACCGCCGCCGCCCCGACGTCCCGCTCGAGCCGCTGCACGGCGACGTGCGGTTCCACGACGTCAGCTTTGGCTATACGCCGGACCGGATGATTCTGCAGAACCTCTCGCTCTACGCCAAGCCGGGGCAAAAAATTGCCTTTGTCGGCTCCACGGGCGCGGGCAAGACCACGATTACCAACCTCATCAACCGCTTTTATGAGGTGTCGGGCGGGTCCATCACCTACGACGGCATGGATGTGCGGCTCATCAAGAAAAACGACCTGCGCCGCTCGCTGGGCGTTGTCTTGCAGGACACCCACCTGTTCACCGGCACGGTGGCGGACAACATCCGCTTCGGCAAGCTGGACGCGACGCAGGCGGAAATTGAAAAGGCGGCCAAAATTGCGAATGCCGACTCCTTCATCCGCCGCCTGCCGCAGGGCTACAACACGATGGTGACGAGCGATGGGGCAAACCTGAGTCAGGGACAGCGCCAGCTGCTGGCTATCGCCCGCGCCGCCGTCGCCGACCCGCCGGTGCTGATTCTGGATGAGGCCACGTCGAGCATCGACACCCGCACCGAGGCGCTGATCCAGAAGGGCATGGACGGCCTGATGGAGGGCCGCACGGTGTTTGTCATCGCGCACCGGCTTTCCACGGTGCGCAACGCGGACGCCATCATCGTGCTGGAGCATGGCCATATCATCGAGCGCGGCACCCACGACGAGCTGCTGGCCAAAAAGGGCGAGTATTACCAGCTGTATCACGGGATGTTGAGCTGGCGTAAAGATTCATGCCTCCCTCTGCGAGGGAGGTGCCCCGAAGGGGCGGAGGGAGAGAACCTTGCAATAGCCCGAAATGCTTCGGATTGCCGCAAGGTTCTCTCCCCCACCGCCTGCGGGCGGAGCCCCCTCGCAGAGGGGGCCAAGAGAAAAACCTCCCCCGGAGAGATCCGTGAAAGGTAAACCTTGCGAAAGGAGCATTTACAAATGGAAAAGATCAGGAAGAATTTCGGCTTCGGCTGTATGCGCCTGCCCATGATCGGCGAGGACGTCGATATGGAGCAGACGAAACAGATGGTGGACTGCTTTTTGGAGCAGGGCTTCAATTATTTTGACACGGCCCACGGCTACCTTCAGGGCAAGAGCGAGTTGGCCCTGAAGGAGTGCCTGACCAGCCGTTACCCGCGGGAGGACTATGTCCTGACCGACAAGCTGAGCGGGTCCTATTTTAAAAAGGAAGAGGACATTCGCCCGTTCTTTGAGAGCCAGCTTGCAGCCTGCGGCGTGGATTACTTTGACTTTTATTTAATGCACTCCCAGAGCACGACAAACTACCAGCACTTCAGGGACTGCCGCGCCTATGAGACGGCCTTCGCCCTCAAGGCCGAGGGCAAGGTCCGCCATGTAGGCATCTCGTTCCATGACCGCGCCGCCGTGCTGGAGCAGATTTTGACTGACTATCCGGCCATCGAGGTCGTGCAGATCCAGTTCAATTATCTGGACTATGACGACGTGGCCGTCCAGAGCCGCAAGTGCTATGAGGTCTGCCGCAGGCATGGCAAGCCCGTGCTGGTCATGGAGCCGGTCAAGGGCGGCAGCCTTGTCAACCTGCCAGACGACGCAAAAGCCGTGCTGGACGCCCTGCACGGCGGCAGCCCCGCCAGCTACGCCATCCGGTTTGCCGCGGGCTTCCCCGGTATGCTGATGGTGCTGTCCGGCATGAGCAGCATGGAGCAGATGCAGGACAACCTGAGCTACATGAAGGACTTTACGCCGCTGAACGATGCCGAGCTGGCCGCCGTGAACCGGGTGCAGGAGATCTTCCATAAAAAGGACCTGATCCCCTGCACGTCCTGCCGCTACTGCACCGAAGGCTGCCCGAAGCATATCTCCATCCCCGACCTGTTCGCCATCATGAACACGAAGCACACCCACCACGACTGGAACGCGGACTACTACTATGAGGATGTCCACACCGGGCCCGGCTCCCGCGCCTCGGACTGCATCCGCTGCGGCCAGTGCGAGCGCGTCTGCCCCCAGCACCTGCCCATCAGACAGCTGCTGCAGGATGTGGCGAAGGAGTTTGAGAAGAAGTAAAATAACATATCAGAAACAACGCCGCCTTCATTCGGAATTTTCCCGAATGAAGACGGCGTTTGTTAATATGGCAAATGCATGTTGCACAACAGTATCATAAGACTGCAACATATAAACAAAAAAGGTCACTTGCAATCGCAAGTGACCTTGGTGCGCCGGAAGGGACTCGAACCCCCGACCTTCTGATTCGTAGTCAGACACTCTATCCAGCTGAGCTACCGGCGCATATTCTCTTGTGCGTTCCGCTCGAGAACGTGTTTTATTATAGCGTCATCCGGGGAGAAAGTCAACCCTTTTTTTCAAAAAACTTTGAAAAAAAGGCAAATGGGCAACTTGCCCTAAATTTTGCGGGGCAGGGGAGAGCATTTCGGCCATTTGTCGTTGATTGTTGGGGTGCAGAGAATTGACAAATACTTTGCAACATTTTATAATAAAATAAATTCTTGGATATTGGCGATGGCGTTTGCGGGCCGCAGCCGCCATCGACTTTTTTATTCTTCAATGTGTGCGCCGTACACGAACAAGCGTGTGCGTACAGCGCGGGATAGGGAAGGATTGACCCGGAATTGACCCCAATTTGTATTCCAATAAGAAACGGAGTGGCACTAAACCATGGCGAAGTACATCGTCAAGCGCGTGGCAATGGGCATTTTCAGTGTGTTCATCGTTGCGACCCTTACCTTTTTCATCATGAACCTGGTCCCCGGCGGTCCGTTCGTGGCTGAAAAGTCCATCAGCAAGGCAGCCCAGCAGGCTCTGGCCGAGAAATACGGTCTGGACAAGCCTCTGGGGGTGCAGTACCTTAACTATATGAACAGCCTGATCCACGGCGACATGGGCCTGAGCTTAAAGCAGCGCGGCCGTACCGTCAACCAGATCATCTTCTCCAAGCTGCCTGTGTCTGCCCGCACCGCCGGTCTGGCCGTGCTGGTAGCGCTCTGCGTCGGCATCCCGCTGGGCTGTCTGTCTGCGTATAACCGAGGGAAATGGGCTGACAACCTTATTATTGTCTTCGCCACCTGCGGCATCGCCATCCCGAGCTTTATCTCCAGCGTTGTGCTGCTCTACACCTTCGGCATGAACCTCAAGCTGCTGCCCACCGTCGGTCTGAACGAGCCTGCGGCCTACATCATGCCGGTCACGGCGCTGGCGATCTATCCCACCGCCTACATCACCCGCCTGATGCGCTCGAGCCTGCTCGATGTCATGGGGCAGGACTACATGCGCACCGCCCGCGCCAAGGGCGTTTCCAGCGTGAAGATCCTCTTTAAGCATGCGCTGCGCAACGCCATTCTGCCCGTTGTCACCTATGTCGGCCCGATGCTGGCCGGCCTGATGACCGGCTCCTTCGTGGTCGAGAAGATCTTCTCGATCCCGGGTCTGGGCCGCGACTTTGTGTCCGCCATCACCAACCGTGACTACATGATGATCATGGGCACCACCATTCTGCTGGCCGCCCTCGTCATTGTGGCCAATGTGGTCGTTGATATTCTGTACAAGATCATCGACCCGCGCATCAAGCTGAAGTAAGGAGGAGCAGACAAAATGGAAAATCTGAAAAAGAATCCGTTGAGCCTGCAACTCAACGTGGAGGATTTCGCCCCCGCATCCAACGAGGAGAAAAAGAGCCTTGTCATCATGCGCGAGAGCGTCAACTTCTGGAAGGACGGCATGCGCCGTCTGCGCAAAAACAAGATCGCCATGGTCAGCCTGGTCGTCATCCTGCTGATCGCCTTCATGGCCTATGTTCTGCCCAGCTTCTGGCCCTACAGCTATGAGCAGCAGATCAAGGGCAGCAACAACCTGGCCCCGTTTGAGTATTCTGCCGCCGAGCAGAAGCTCATCGACCAGGGCGAGAACGTATTCCCCCACATTCTGGGCACCGACCGTATGGGCCGTGACTTTGCCGTGCGTGTCATGATGGGCACCCGCGTCTCCCTGTCCGTCGGCCTGCTGGCCTCTGTGCTGGTCCTGCTCATCGGCGCGACCTACGGCGCCATCTCCGCATTTGCGGGCGGCTGGATCGATAACATCATGATGCGTATTACCGATATTCTCTACACCATCCCCGACATCCTGCTCATCATCCTGCTGGCCATGGCCATCAAGGAACCGCTGGAGGGCCTGGCCACCAAGCCCGGCTTCGGCTGGATGCAGAAGCTCGGCCCCAACATGGTGTCCATCTTCATCATCTTCGCCCTGCTGTACTGGGTCGGCATGGCGCGTATCGTCCGCTCCCAGGTCCTGACGCTGAAGGAGAGCGAGTACGTCACCGCTGCCCGCGCGCTGGGTGCCTCCGGCGGGCGCATCATCAAGAAGCACCTGCTGACGAACTGCATGGGCACCCTGATCGTCACCACCACCCTGCAGATCCCGTCCTCCATCTTCACCGAGAGCTATCTGAGCTTCCTCGGCCTCGGCGTTGCAGCCCCCATGCCGTCCCTCGGCTCGCTGGCGACTGACGCCGTCAAGGGCATGAACACCTACCCGGTGCTGCTGATCGCCCCCGCGCTGATGATCAGCATCATGATCCTGGTTTTCAACCTGTTCGGCGACGGTCTGCGCGATGCGTTTGACCCGAAGCTCAAGAGCTAAAGAGGGAAGGAGGAGCAACATGAGCGAAAAAATTCTTGAAATCAAGGACGAACGCCTGTCCTTCTTCACCCCCGCGGGCGAGGTCAAGGCACTGAACGGCGTGTCCTTCAGCATGAACCAGGGCGACGTGCTGGGCATCGTCGGCGAGTCCGGCTCCGGCAAGTCTGTCACGGCCTACTCCATCATGGGCCTGACCGCCTACCCCGGACGTCTGGTCGGCGGCACGGTGTGGTTCAACGGCCACCAGATCGACAAAATGACCGAGAAGGAGTTCCGCAAAATTCGCGGCAACGAGGTCTCCATCATCTTCCAGGACCCCATGACGAGCCTGAACCCGGTGTACACCATCGGCAACCAGATCGTCGAGGTCATCCTGCTGCACACCAAAAAGACCAAGCAGGAAGCCTGGGCCCGCGCTAAGGAGCTGCTGGAGCTGGTCGGCATCAACGAGCCGGACCGCCGCCTGAAGCAGTACCCGCACGAGCTGTCCGGCGGTATGCGCCAGCGCGTCATGATCGCCATTGCGCTGGCCTGTGAGCCGAAGCTGCTGATCGCCGACGAGCCGACCACCGCGCTGGACGTGACGATCCAGGCACAGATCCTGGAGCTGATGAACGACCTGCGCCACAAGCTGGGCATGTCCATCATCATGATCACCCACGACCTGGGCGTTGTGGCCCAGATGTGCGAGAAGATCGCCGTCATGTACGCCGGTCACATCGTCGAGTACGGCACGACGGACGAAATTTTCTACAACCCCCAGCATGAGTACACGAAGGGCCTGATCAACTCCATCCCGAAGCTGAACGCCGAGGAGAAGGAGCGTCTGGTGCCCATCGAGGGTCAGCCCGTTGACCTGCTGAACCCGCCCGCAGGCTGCCCGTTTGCGCCGCGCTGCAAGAGCTGCATGAAGGTCTGCCTGAACAAGATGCCGCCCAGAACCGAATTGAGCGACACCCACTACACCTATTGCTGGCTGCGCCAGAAGGAAGAATTTGAGAAGGGGGGCAAAGCCTGATGAGCGAGAATCTCGTTGAAGTAAAGCATCTGCAGCAGTATTTCCCCGCCGGCGGCATGGGCAAGAACAAGCAGTACGTTCAGGCCGTGGACGACGTGAGCTTTGCCATCCGCAAGGGCGAGACGCTGGGCCTGGTCGGTGAGTCCGGCTGCGGCAAGACCACGACGGGCCGCACCCTGCTGCGCCTGTATGAGCCTACCGACGGCACCATCATCTACGACGGCAAGGTCCTGTTTGACAAAAAGGAAAAGATCGCCGTTGATATGCTGCCCTACCGCCGCCGTATGCAGATCGTGTTCCAGGACCCCTACGCGAGCCTGGACCCCCGTATGACCATCGGCGACATCGTCGGCGAGGGCATCGACATCCACCACCTGTGCGCCAACGCCAAGGAGCGCCATGACAAGATCATCTCCCTGCTCGAGCGCGTCGGCCTGAACAGTGAGCACGCCAACCGCTACCCGCACGAGTTCTCCGGCGGTCAGCGCCAGCGCGTCGGCATTGCCCGCGCCCTGGCTGTGGACCCCGAGTTCATCGTCTGCGACGAGCCGGTCTCCGCGCTGGACGTTTCGATCCAGGCGCAGGTCGTCAACATGTTTGAGGATCTGCAGCAGGAGATGGGGCTGACCTACCTGTTCATCGCCCACGACCTGAGCGTTGTCAAGCACATCTCCAACCGCATCGGCGTTATGTATCTGGGCAAGCTGGTGGAGCTGGCCGACAGCTTTGAGCTGATCGCCCACAGCGTCCACCCCTACACCCGCAGCCTGATCTCGGCCATTCCCGTGGCGGACCCCGTCACGGCCCGCCAGAGCCACCGTATCGTGCTGCAGGGCGATGTGCCCAGCCCGCTGAATCCGCCGAGCGGCTGCCGTTTCCGCACCCGCTGCCCCTACGCCGACGAGCGCTGCGCCGCCGAGGTGCCGGAGTTCAAGGAAGTGAGCAGCGGCCACTGGGCAGCGTGCCACCATCTGGACAAAGTAAAGTAATATAGGGGGCGCTGCCGGGCGTGGCGGACGCTGTTTGTCTGCCCCTCGACTCCACCCGACATATAAACTCATACTTATACAGGGCGGCTCACCGCAGCCGCCTTGTGCTTGACCCCAAAATGTGCGTGTGAGGCGAACATTCATCCGCGGAACATAGAACTGTACGCAATAGAAATACAAAAGGACTTTCTATCAAAACAGTTACAAAAGTTACAGACCACTTGAAATTTCGGATTCAGAGTGGTAAAGTATAAATATTCATTCCGTTGGGGGCTTGTCTCCCGGGGGGATTGGGTATAAAGTATATTACATTTGGAGGGAATATTCATGAAGATGAAGAACATTGCTGCCGTGGCTATGGCCGGCTGCATGGCTGCTTCTCTGGCTGCGTGCGGCGGCTCTGCAAGCTCCGCTGCCAGCAGCGCTGCATCCACTGAGGCTGCGACCAGCGAAGCCGCCGAGGCTACCGGCACTTCCGCCAACGGTTTCACCGTCCAGCTCGGACCTAACCCCGAGACCCTGGACCCCGCGCTGAACAGCGCTATCGACGGTGCCAACACCATCATCACCACCTTTGAGCCGCTGCTGCTCATCGACGAGAACAACGAGGTTGTTCCCGGCCAGGCAGAGCTGCCCGAGGTCTCCGAGGACGGCTTGACCTGGACCTTCACCATGAAGGACGGCCTGAAGTGGAGCGACGGCTCCGACCTGACTGCGAAGGACTTTGAGTACTCCTTCAAGCGTCTGGCCTGCCCCGACACCGCAGCCCCCTACGGCGAGACCGTTGTCGGCATGATCGACGGCTATAAGGATGCCATCGGCAACCCCGATGCAGACGGCAACACCACCACCGATCCCGACTGGGATGCCCTGAACGTCCACGCCAGCGAGGACGGCAAGACCCTGACCGTCCAGCTGTCCTATCCCTGCTCCTACTTCGATAAGCTCTGCGCCTTCGCGGCTATGAGCCCCGTGCAGCAGGCTACTGTTGAGGCCAACGGCGATGCCTGGTGCACGCAGCCTGACACCTTCGTCTGCAACGGCCCCTATATGATCAGCGATTGGATCCCCTCCGAGCGTATTGTTCTGTCCAAGAACCCGAACTACGTCGGCGGCTGGGATTCCTCCAAGATCGTTTCCGACACCATCACCCTGCTCCTGCTCGAGGACTCCAGCGCTGCTTACGCCGCCTACAACAGCGGTGAGGCACAGCTCATCAAGGACGTCCCCACCGATGAGATCCCCAGCCTGACCAAGGCTGAGGACGGCGGCGACTTCTACGTTGACACCATCCTGGGCACCTACTACATCTCCCTGAACGATCAGAAGGAGCCGTTCACGGATGCCAAGGTCCGCAAGGCTCTGAGCCTGGCCATTGACCGTGACTACGTTGCCAACACCATCATGCAGGGCACCTACGAGCCCGCTTACAACTTCGTCGGCCCCGGCATCGTCGATGAGAGCGGCATGTTCTACGACAACGCCAACGGCGGCAAGCCCTACATCAGCGACGACTACGACGCCAACCTCGAGGAGGCCAAGCAGCTGATGGCCGATGCCGGTTACCCGAACGGCGAGGGCTTCCCCACCATCGAGTACAGCGCCAACGACGCCGGCTACCACATCCCCGTTGCTGAGTACGTCCAGCAGGCCTGGGGCGAGCTGGGCATCACCGTCAACATCAACAAGGTCGAGTGGGCCAGCTTCCTGCCGATGCGCCGCGCCGGTGACTACGACGTCAGCCGTAACGGCTGGGTCATGGACTACAACGATCCTTCCAACATGATCGAGCTGTTCACCACCACCAACGGCAACAACGATGGTAAGTACAGCAACCCCGAGTTCGATGCCGCCATCGGGGCCTCCAAGGTCGCCGATAAGAGCGTCCACTTCCAGAAGCTGCACGAGGCCGAGGACATCCTGATGGAGGATGCCGGTGCGATCCCCGTTGCTTACTACACCGACTTCTGGCTGCAGAGCCCCTCTCTGAAGGGCACCTGGCACAGCCCCTACGGCTACTGGTACCTGCAGTACGGTTATGTTGCGGAGTAATCCCCACATAAACCGCAAAACCGCATAATAAAAGGCATGACCTGTGAAAATGGGTCATGCCTTTTTATATGGTGGAGTTTTCGCCCGCAGGGCGAAAACAAAAATGCACTGTAGGGGCCGGGCATGCCCGGCCCGCAGCCTGGCGGCTGGCAGACGCTGACGGGAAAATTTGCAGGGGAGGGATTTATCCCTCCCGGGCCGTCTGCTGCCCAAAAACTTCTGTAGGGGCGAGCATTGCTCGCCCTTGCCCGTTTGTCTGGGAAAAAAACTTGCCCGGAAAAGGCGTTGCTGCGCCAAGTTGGCGGGCGACCAATGGTCGCCCCTACCTATTCAATGCGATTGCCAATTCGTTACAAAACAGTAACATATCGTTGCCGAACTTGCAATCCTGTGTTGCGCGTACTATAATAGTCGATGCTCGCCTGTCGCGAACAGGCAACAAGTGTAAGAAAGATCCATCAGGAGGATACAAGCAACATGAAGAACAAGAGAATCATCGCCGCGGCGATGGCTGCCGGTATGGCAGCTTCTCTGGCTGCCTGCGGCGGTTCCGCAAGCACGACCGACACCACCGGTACTGCCGATGCTGCCACCACCGAGGCCGCTGCCGCCACCGACGGCGAGGGCACCGGCTTCACCGTCCAGCTCGGCCCCAACCCCGAGACCCTGGACCCGGCCCTGAACGCTGCCGTCGACGGCGGCAACACCCTCATCACCATCGAGGAGCCCCTGCTCATCATCGACGAGAACAACGAAGTCCAGCCCGGCCAGGCCGAGAGCTACGAAGTCAGCGACGACGGCCTGACCTGGACGTTCCATATGCGTGACGGCCTGAAGTGGAGCGACGGCTCTGACCTGACCGCTGCTGATTTTGAGTACAGCTTCAAGCGTCTGGCCAGCCCCGACACCGCTGCCCCCTATGCCGAGACCGTTGTCGGCATGATCGACGGCTACCAGGATGCCATCGGCAACCCCGATGCAGACGGCAATACCACCACCGACCCCGATTGGGATGCCCTGAACGTCCATGCCAGCGAGGACGGCAAGACCCTGACCGTCCAGCTGTCTTACCCCTGCTCCTACTTTGATAAGCTGGCTTCCTTCGTGGCCACTTCTCCGGTACAGCAGGCTACCGTGGAGGCCAACGGCGATTCCTGGTGCACCGAGCCTGACACCTACGTCTGCAACGGCCCCTACATGATCACCGAGTGGACCCCCTCCGAGCGTATCGTTCTGAGCAAGAACCCCTACTACGTTGGCGGCTGGGATTCCAGCAAGATCGTCTCTGACACCATCACCCTGCTGCTGCTGGAAGATTCCAGCGCTTCCTACGCTGCTTACAACAGTGGCGAGGCCCAGCTGGTCAAGGACGTCCCCACCGATGAGATCCCCAGCCTGACCAGAGCCGAGGACGGCGGCGATTTCTACCTGGACGAGATCATGGGCACCTACTACATCTCCCTGAACGATCAGGAAGAGCCCTTCACCGATGTCCGCGTCCGTAAGGCTCTGAGCCTGGCCATCGACCGCGACTACGTTGCCAACACCATCATGCAGGGCATCTACACCCCCGCTACCGCTCTGGTAGGCCCCGGCATCGTGGACGAGAACGGCTACTTCATGGACAACGCCAACGGCGGCGAGCCCTACATCAGCGATGACTACGCGGCCAACCTCGAGGAGGCCAAGAGCCTGCTGGCTGAGGCCGGTTACCCGGATGGCGAGGGCTTCCCCACCATCACCTACAGCGCCAACGATTCCGGCTACCACATCCCCGTTGCCGAGTACCTGCAGCAGGCTTGGGGTGAGCTGGGCATCACCATGAACATCGACAAGGTCGAGTGGTCCAGCTTCATCCCCATGCGCCGCGCCGGTGACTACGATATCAGCCGTAACGGTTGGTCCATGGACTACAACGATCCCTCCAACATGCTGGAACTGTTCACCACTAACAACGGCAACAACGACGGCAAGTACGCCAACCCCGAGTTCGACCAGGTCATTGAGGATTCCCGCGTTGCTGACAAGACTACTCACTTCGAGAAGCTGCACGAGGCCGAGGACATCCTGATGAACGATGCCGCCTGCATCCCCGTTGCTTACTACAACGACTTCTGGCTGCAGAGCCCCGCTCTGAAGGGCACCTGGCACAGCCCCTACGGCTACTGGTACCTGCAGTACGGTTATATCGAGGAGTGATCTCCCCGCATAACCACCCCTCATACTGAACCTCAAAAATCCCCCTTACCGTTTGGTGAGGGGGATTTTGCTGTAAAAGGCTCCCCTGGAGGGGAGCTCCGCCGCTAGGCGGTGAGGGGTGGCTACTTTAGCCGATACGTACAAAGTAAATACAATTACTCTGCACGAGGGCCACCCCTCAGTCAGCTGACGCTGACAGTGCTCCCCTTCTGGCACTTTGTGCCACCTCCCCCGATACGGGGGAGTCTGTCCTCTAGGGGAGCCATTTGTACATATAAAACTTACGCGCCCAGGGTGGCCGCCATCACGGCCTTGATGGTGTGCATGCGGTTCTCGGCTTCCTGGAAGACGATGGACTGCGGGCCGTTGAAGACCTCGTCGGTCACTTCCATGGCGTCGCGGTTGAACTTCTCGCCCATCTCCTTGCCCACGGCGGTCTTGTGGTCGTGGTAGGCGGGCAGGCAGTGCATGAACACGGCGCGGGGCTTGGCCTTGGCCATCAGTTCGGCGTTGACCTGGTAGGGGGACAGGGCCTCGATGCGCTCGGCCCAGACTTCCACCGGCTCGCCCATGCTGACCCACACGTCGGTGTAGATGACATCCGCACCGGCCACAGCGTTGGTGTCCTCGGACAGGGTGATGGAGGCGCCGCTGCGCTCGGCAAACTCTTTGCACTTTTCCACCAGGGCGGGGTCAGGCCAGTAAGCCTTGGGGGCGCAGGCCACGAAATCCAGGCCCATCTTGGCGCAGCCGATCATCAGGCTGTTGCCCATGTTGTAGCGGGCGTCACCCATGTAGGCAAACTTGAGGCCCTGCAGCTTGCCGAAATGCTCCCGCAGGGTGAGGAAGTCGGCCAGGATCTGGGTGGGGTGGTACTCGTTGGTCAGGCCGTTCCAGACGGGCACGCTGGCATACCTGGCCAGCTCCTCCACGATGGCCTGGCCGTAGCCGCGGTACTCGATGCCCTCAAACATGCCGGAAAGCACCTGGGCGGTGTCGGCGATGGACTCCTTTTTGCCGATCTGGCTGCCGGTGGGGTCCAGGTAGGTGGTGCCCATGCCCAGATCGTGGGCGGCGACCTCAAAGCTGCAGCGGGTGCGGGTGGAAGTTTTCTCAAAAATGAGCGCCACGTTTTTGCCGCGCAGCGTATCGTGGGGGATGCCGGCCTTCTTTTTGGCTTTCAGCTCAGCAGCCAGGTCCAGCAGGCTGCCGATCTCGGCCGGGGTAAAGTCCAGCAGCGTTAAAAAGTCGCGTCCGATCAGGTCCATGGTGGGGAACCTCCTTTAAATATATACTGTATAATTGAATAATTATACATGCTATTATACCACTTTCCGTGTTGGGCTGCAAGTGGTATAATAAAAAGTAAAGGATGGCTCCCCTAGAGGGGAGCCTTTTATAACCGGGAAAGGAGGCGCCCATGTCCAAAATCTTTTTCCATGTGGATGTCAACTCGGCGTTTTTGTCTTGGTCGGCCATCAAGCATCTGCGGGACGGCGAGGACGTGGACCTGCGCACCATCCCGGCGGTGGTGGGCGGCGACGAAGCCCAGCGCCATGGCGTCGTGCTGGCCAAGAGCGGCCCCGCCAAGAAATACGGCATCAAAACCGGCGAAAGCCTGTTTGCCGCCCGCACCAAGTACCCGGGCATCAAGGTGGTGCCGCCGGACTTCGACTTTTACGTGCAGAAGAGCAAGGCGATGATCGCGATTTTGCAAGATTATACGCCCGATGTGGAGCAGTACAGCATCGACGAAGCCTTCCTGGACATGACCGGCACCGAGCAGCTCTTCGGCCCGCCGCTGACTGTGGCCCACGCCATCCGCCAGCGCATTTATAGGGAGCTGGGGTTCACCGTCAACGTGGGCGTAGCGCCCAACCGCCTGCTGGCCAAGATGGCCTCAGACTTTGAAAAGCCCGACAAGGTGCATACGCTCTTCCCCGAGGAAGTGCCCGCCAAGATGTGGCCTCTGCCGGTGGGAGATTTGTTCGGCGTGGGACCCAGCGCAGCGCGGCGGCTGAACGCCTGGGGCGTGTATACCATCGGTGAGCTGGCGGCCATGGACCGCGACACGGCGGTGCGGCTGTTTGGCACCCGGGGCGACACGCTGTGGAACTACGCCAACGGCCGTGAGGCCGACCCGCTGACCAAGCAGCGCGCCAGGGACAACAGCTACGGCAACAGCGTGACGATGCCGAAAGATCTGGAGAAGCCCGAACAGGCCGACGCCACGATGCTGGCGTTGTGTGACTCGGTAGGGCGGCGGCTGCGGCGGGACGGCAAGACCGCCCGCGTGGTGACGGTGCAGCTGGTGGACAACGCATTCCGCCGCACCAGCCACCAGACCACGCTGCCCAATCCGACCAACTCCACCGACCGGCTGTACCACGTGGCCGTCGAGCTGATGCGCCAGATGTGGCCCGCCCGGCCGGTGCGGCTGGTGGGCGTCAGCGCCGAAAAAACCAGCACCGACAACTTTGAGCAGATGGATCTATTTACCGACACCGCCCGGCTGGACAAACAGGAAAAGCTGGACCGCACCGCCGATGCCCTGCGAAAAAAATTTGGCGGTGCCGTGGTGACCCGGGCCAAGCTTTTGATGGACGACGCAGAGAAGCCGAAAGCGCTTGGCGCGGCGAAAAATAAAGATTGATAGTTTGTGCCTGACCGGCCCTGCCTACCTTGCGGCAGGGCCTTTTTTAACGGCTTCTAGCCGCTATGCGTACTCTTTTGTGACCAAAAGAGTACCAGAAAAGTCCCGCTACTTCCGAGGCGCGGGGCACGGCTTAAGAGCGCTAGTTCGCGCCTATGGCGCGAAGCGTCGCTGCGCGCCGCGGGCCGCGCTCTTAAGAATTTAACAAATGTTGGATTGGCGGCTGCCCGCCGCCGATTCCTCTGCAATGGGATACGGTCTCGCTAAAGTGTAGGGGGCGATGCTTGCATCGCCCCGCAAGTGGCCGCCTGT
>ENA-UPTB01001799-UPTB01001799.1-human-gut-metagenome-genome-assembly--contig:-NODE-1799-length-17060-cov-6.041865_pt1 | contig 17060 bp, 14 predicted proteins | sample MGYA00250046_ERZ773369 | MGnify/ENA primary metagenome ERZ773369 (study PRJEB29103, sample SAMN06111938) | human gut metagenome | biome: human gut; feature: ankylosing spondylitis patient; material...
ATATCATGATGTATGGAAATGCCAGTAAATATATCCCTCAAATTCCAAGTGAAATCAAAATGGTGATTTTTGTAGTGATTGTTCTTTTTGCAATATTACTTAACGTAAAAGTCCGTAAAATTTATGAAGCAGAGTATGAAGAAAACAAACGTGAAAGTAAAATTTTCAGAATCTCGGATGAGCAGTTCGATACTCTTTACAATAGTGCAAAAGAAAAATTTCCAGGTAATAAAACGGTCCAGATTTTTGATAAATTCAGATCTATACGCCAGATTGCAAATGATCCGGATGCAGATTCCGATACTGATATTGAATTATCGGAAGAAGAGGCTGATTTTCTCAAGAAAATAGCAGCAGAAATATAGAAATGGGATAAGCAAAAAAATGAATAATAAATCAGTAATAGTAAAACTTGTCGGTCTACTGATCGCATTTTTTGCAGCAATTATGGTCAACGAAATATTTGGCATAACAGCATTTTTCTTAACATTGGCTGGATATGCCGGGGTTGCAGTTATTGCATATGGTATCTTTTTAGAGCGGACGCAAATTAATTACAATATGGTGGGAAATGATGAAAAAAATAAAAACACAAAATAAAAAAATCAACAATATCAAGTTCATTTCCATTTTGTTTCACAAGAAATTGACCCGGAATCCCTGACCCACCAGACTCAATCTGTAATTTTATATAATACAGAGAATCCGATAACTCAGTGTTTTCTTCCTCTGTAAATTTATTCGCATTGCTATATATGACCATAGTTGCACCCTGTTCCAATTGCTTGGAAGTCAACTGAATCATATTATCCGCAAATGTTTTTAAATTGTTATTTGCTTTTATTATTAAATCTGCAAGCTCATCTAAACTATCTGTGTTCTCTATTTCAATATCGACTGCATATTGTGAAACTAAATTTGAAAGTGCTTCGCTAAACGTATTTCCTATTGCAACTTTATTTCCAGATGCAACTACCACTTTTTTTAGCACTGGCAATGAGTCTGTTTCATTCACAAATTGTTGATATATTGGTTCTACATATAATAAAGTATTGTTTATTGGCACTATTATTATATCTTTAGAAAGCTTTGTACCCGAAACATTTAAGTTTTCTATTTCCTTTGCAATTGTCTCGTCTTGTCCTAGCTGAGTATCTAATTGCATTGGTCCTAAAACGTTGCTATCTGTTGGATAGTTGTATAACTTTAATACATTGTTTCCATTTTCATCAGTCGAACCAACTAAATATGCTGTTACATTCTGTTTTTCATATGGTGTAAATGGTATTACTAAGCCTAATCTTGATGTTGTACTGTCTGTTGTTTTTACCATTGTATAATATGGGTTTATTTCAGTTCCTTTTGTAGATGAAACTTTGCTACTTGCATTATGTGTTGCAATGTCCCATACATCGTCTCCCCTGTATAATACATCTGGTTGAATGTTGTGGTATCTTTTTAACACTTTTGCTTGAATGTTATATAAATATTCTGAGTATACAAAATGGTCTGATATTTGTTCTGGTATCTCTTCTTTAGAGAATAAATCTGGATATATTTTTTCATATACCATTGCAATCGGATCTGTTTTATCTGTTCTATAGAAGGTTACATCACCAGTATATGCATCTATTATTACTTTTACAGAATTTCGTATGTAATTAATTTCATCTTTCGATATACCATTTTCCTCTAGAACTGTTCTTTGTGAATATGGGTATTCGTTACTCGTTGTATATGCATCAAGCACCCAAACAAGTTCTCCATCGTTTGTAACAACCATATATGGGTCATCATCATATGTTAAATATGGCATTATTGTTTTTGCTCTTTGAATTATATTTCTGTTTGTTAAAATTTTACTATCACTCTTTACATTTCCTGAAAATACTAGCTTTGCGTCTTTTTCTTTTATTGCTAAAACTAATCTATCTAAGAAATTTGCCTTTAATCCAGCATCTCCGTCATATACATTCTCTGTATTTTTCAAAGCATCTTCTGTTGGATAATCAAACTCTTTCTTGCTATTGCTATTGGTTACAACTGTATCATTTGTCTCCAATCCAAAATAAATTCTTGGCTCATTTATATTTAGCACTTCATCAGTTTGGTCAAATGCTTTTTGAATATGGTTTATATTTCCAGAATCTGTTGTTGATGTTGCAGATGTTATTATTGCTCCGAATCCATGTGTATATTCATATGTTTTATTATTATATGTTCCCTTCGAGCTTGCAATTTCTCTTGGAGTTACATATACTAATTGCTCTTTTCCAGAAATATTGTACAATCCAATTTGAGTTGACCTAAAATTATAATATCCTTTATTCTTTTGAGATCCCTCTAAATCTTTTAAAACTGTTGACGCATTCGCAATTGGAATATTTTGAATTGTTTCAATATTTTCAGTAATATCATTTTGAGTAATTGTTCCTCCGTCTTGAACATTAACTTCATCTATATTTATTCCATATGCAATTTTTGTATTATTTATATTATTTTCGATATATTTCTTTTCCTTATCAAGTTCATTTGAATTTACAAATATTAAATTAAATCCAAGCATTACTAATAATAAAGAAACTAAATAACCTGGAACAACTAATATTGAGCCTATTACCTTTTTAGTTCTTCCTTTTTTGAATTCTTTTATTGCTTTAAATACTGAAACTATCATAATTACAGATAATGCAATATATCCCCAGAACCCGATTGTTGTTTCTGTAATTCCGGCTCCAAATACTGAATAATTCTCTGATTCATCATTATTTAATACTATAAATTTTTGTACCCCAATGTCTAAAGTTCCAATAAGCATCAATATTGCAAATAAAACTATAATTACTTTTAAATAACCAAGTGCATTATTTAATAGTCCGCTCTTTTTTACCGATTCTCTCGATATTCCATCAAAACAAATATTAAACACTATCAAGTAGTACAAGGTTGCATATACTACTGCTGCAATCATCGCAACTAATGCATATATAGTTATAAATTTTAAGAATGGTAATATAAACACGAAAAATCCTATATCTAAGCCTAGTGCAGGGTCAGTTGTAACAAATTGTGTATTAAAGAAACATGGTAATGCTTTTTCTACTATCATTCCAGTAGTTCCAATTGTTACTAATGTTGCAAATATAAACGAAATTGATTTTTGTGGAAGCTTTGGCATTTCTTTCTTTTCGTCTTCAAAAAATACCTTTAGGCCTCTTTTTACCTTAGTTGTTGTTGTATATGTTAATGTAAATATTGCCAAGAAATTAACTACAGCTGCTATCCCTCTATACTTCATGTTCTGCCAGAACATAGAGATGTAGTTCTCGCCAATCTCTTTTATCTCTAAGAATTCGCCTCTTTCAACTATATAAATAATTAATAAGGCAATTGCTAAAACAGCTAGAACAAGTTTCTTTCTTGTTTTTCTTTTTTTAGTAGTACTCTCTGTTTCAGTATTTGCAGGCTTTTCAGCGTGTTCTTCTGTTTTTGTTTCTTCTTGTTGTTCTGCTTTTACTTCATTATTAGATTTTTCTTGTTCATTACTTTCTTGATTTTTATCATTCTTTTTTTCTTTAGCTTCTTCTTTTTTATTCTCTTTAATTTCTTCAGTTTTTGGTATTTTTTCTTCTGCTTGTTTTACTTCTTTCTTTTTCTCTTCCAAGCTATATTCCTCCAATCCTTAAATTAAAGCTTTTACAAAATCTTCGCTATTAAATATTTCCATGTCGTCAACTTGTTCTCCAACACCTATGAACTTTACAGGCACTTTGTTTTCATTTACTATTCCTATTACAGCTCCACCTTTTGCAGTTCCATCAAGCTTTGTAAGAACTATTCCTGTAATATCTACTGTTTCTTTAAAAGCCTGAACCTGTGAAATTGCATTTTGACCAGTCGTTGCATCAAGCACCATAAGTACTTCTTCTGATGAATCTGGCAATTCTTTGTCTATTACCTTTTTTATTTTAATTAACTCGTCCATCAAATATTTCTTATTGTGAAGTCTTCCTGCTGTATCGCAAATTAAAACATCTGCATTCTTTTCTTTAGTAATTTTAATTGCATCATATACAACTGATGCAGGGTCAACTCCCTCTTCTCTTTTTACTATATCGCATCCAACTCTATTTGCCCAGATTTCTAACTGTTCAACAGCTGCTGCTCTAAATGTATCTGCTGCTGCGACAACAACTTTTTTACCATCTTTCTTTAATCTGTTTGCAATCTTACCAATCGAAGTAGTCTTTCCAACTCCGTTTACTCCAACTACTAAGATAACTGCTGGCTTAGTTTCTAGCTTTAGAGTGTTATCTGTAGCATCAAAAATCTCTTGAATTTCTTTTCTTAGAGCCTCTCTAACACCTTGCTCGTCTTTAATATTTTCTTTCTTAACTCTTTCTCTTAAATTATTTATAATTGTAGCAGAAGTATTAGCACCAACATCAGACATAATTAATGCTTCTTCTAATTCTTCTAATAAATCTTCATCAACTTTTCTAAAGTTACTAAATATATCATTCATCTTCTCGTCAAAAGATGTTTTTGTTTTATTTAATCCATTTTTTAATTTATCAAAAAATCCCATAAAAAAATCCTTTCATTTAATGTATTCATACCCTTCTATTATACATTAAATTTAAGGAAATTTCAATGGGTTGTATTATTGTATTATGAATAACTTATGATAAGATCACCCTGTAAAATTATTTTACGAAAAGTTCACCCTTATGATATAATGGAGGCATGAGAACTTTTATGAATAATAAAGAAGAATTAAAAAAAGCAGTAATTGAATCTTGCATTAACGGTACAATGACAATTAAAGTTGCCGCAAGTAGGTTAGGTTTTTCAGAGCGCTACGTAAAAAAATTGAAAGCGAGGTATAAAAAAATAGGCGCTTCATCCATGATGCATGAAAATTGTGGGAAACAAACAACACACACTATAAGTGCAGAAATCAAAAGTAAAATCCGGGAAATTTGGAACATGCCAGAATTAGAAGAATGTAACTTTATCCATTTTCAAGAGATTTTGGAAGAAGATTATCACATTAGGATTAGTTATACTCCTTTATACAAATTTTTAAAATCAAAAGGTGCAAAAAGCCCTAGAAAACATAAAAAAGCTAAGGCTCACAACCGACGTCAAGAACGTGCTTCATCTGGTGAATTATTACAAGTTGACGGTACTCCTCATAGATTTTTTTATAATGACAATAAAGAGTATTGTTTGCATGGTTTCATCGATGATGCAACTCATCAGATTACAGGGCTATATATGTGCGAAAACGAATGTATGCATGGCTATCTAGAAGTTACAAGACAAACAATAAAAAACTTTGGAGTTCCACTTGCTCTTTATGCAGATGGTTCGAGTATATTCTTTCCAAAAGATAATCATCTTAGCATTGAAGAGCAACTTGCAGGAATTACAAAACCAACCACTCAATATGGAAGGATGATGCAAGACTTAGGTGTAGACTTAATTCATGCGGGGTCTTCACAGGCAAAAGGAAGAATAGAAAGACTTTGGAACACATTACACGACAGGCTTAGAACAGAATTTAGACGTCATAATATTTCAGACATTGAAGGAGCAAATGAATTTTTAAAAAGTTACATTTCAAAATACAATAGGAAGTTTGGAATTGCTCCAAGAGAAGAAAAGTCATCATTTATGGAGTTGCCGCCATATATTAATCTAGATTATTTATTATCGGTAAAATATACTAGAAGTGTTGATGTTAGCAATTGCATTAGTCATAAAGGAATAACATTCGTAATAGATACAAAAGAAATATTGCATAAAAAGAAAGTAGAACTATGTATAAGCAAGAGAATAGGATTAAAAGTGCGTTTTGATAATAAATGGTATAAAGTTATTCCTATTACTCAAATAGATAAAAAAAGCCTCAAATCAAACGAATCTGTAGAAACAATTATACAACAATTTGTTTATTACAATTGTTTAAAAAACGAAAGATTATCGGCTTGAGAACTTTTATATTTTTATTATACAACATAACTTGTGACTTTTTCAAGGGTGAACAAGTCACTAGTTAAAATATTATTTTTAGGGTGAACTAATCAAAAACTATTGACATGGTTTATATCCTATATATTTCATGTGAATTGACTTTTATGTAAATTATGCTATAATTAATTATAGCACATTATATTTATATTGTGCCTTTGAAATATTTACATTTCGGGGGCACTGTCCTCCGAACAATAAAAAGGAGGACCTAAATATGAAAACATTTAATGTTAACTCTTACGTTTGGATTAAACTCACAAAGCTCGGCCTGCGAAAGCTGAAAGAACGTCACAACGAAATTTACAAGCAGTGTCCGTCAGTAGGAAAATTCACACCTCCTGAGACAGATGCAGACGGCTTCTGCAAAATGCAATTGTGGGAAGTCATGAACATTTTTGGTCCATGTTGCAGTAATGGTGCTAATATTCCATTTGAGACCAACATCCGCATCAACGACTCTGAATTTGAGGAATCCGAAGAGTAACACAAAGTTTTCTGCTAAGAAAAAGGAGAAGCTAGACACTTTTTACCAAGTATCTAGCCTCTCCTTTTTTATTGGCAATTTAAGTAAATAAGGTATAGTAAATTTGAAAATTGCATAATGGAAGTTCTTTTTTTCTCCAATTCATCACGATAAATAGTAGCAATTATTCTTTGATATAAAGTACCATCTTTCATAATCCCACTAGGAACAACAATATTCACTTTTGGATGTTTTTCTTCCACCCATGTTAAGTTGTCTTCATAATACGTAATAGGCTCAGAAATAATTTGAAAAACACACCCAATTGCTATATCAAGAATAATATTAAACTTGAAATCTTCTAACATCTTATTTTTCACTTCGGTCTTTTTTATAGTAATTATCGGATGATCTATTAGACTATACATCAGGCAACTAGCTATAATGAAACTGTCTGGTTTTCCGGAAATTCTATTTTTACTTACCCAGTCCATATAATTATCAAAAGAAATTAAATATTCAGGTCTTATATTAATATCAAATATATTTAACAATTCTTTGTCAATTTTTTTAAATGTTTCTCGCTTTTGAGCATTAACCAGGTCTATATAATATTTATACCGTTTTTCTAATTCCAACAGTCTTTTTTCTCTTGCCTGTTTTTCTTCTTCCCGACGCTTATCATCTACTTTGTTAACTATTGCATTTCCTGCTACGGTATATATAACAGTAATAGCAAAAATCGTTATCCTCGTATTTACAGAAAATTCGTGATAAAAGCACATAGCTACTAAAACAAACCAAATAAGAACTGCAAAATTTTGCATATTTTCTTTGAAAACCCGCTTAATTTTTTCTTTTTTCATGCCAATTACCTCCTAAAAAAATTATTTTTATCGGATTTACATATATATCAACCTGCAAAACAGGATTAAAAAATTTACATGCCCATTGTACCATTTTTTATTTAATTTTACAATTGTTATCTTTAACATTTCAGGGTAATTTTTTTATGAATATAGCAAATTTTTGCTATCTATAGTATAATCAATTTGAATGAATGTATAAATGCTAATCAGTAAGGTGATACACTAATATATCGGACAAATGAAAATATATGTTCATTATTATGACAGAAAAATTAAATAAAAAATAGATACAAGGAGTAATAAAAATGATTAAAAATATTATATTTGATATCGGTGGTGTATTAGCCGAACCGAAAAGTGGACATTGGTTTATCACAACTAACTTTTGGAATATCTTAAATAAGAATTTAATTGATGAAGAGAAATTAAAAATAAGCCTAAAAAAATACTTATACTTACAAACTCAAGAGCCTAAAACTGAAAAAGATGAACATGAAATGTTTTCAAACTATTATTGCAATGTTTTAAAAGATATAAATTATCCTAATGCAAGTTTAGATATTGCAAATAAATTAGCTGATGATTGTGTTTATAATGATGATAAATTTATATTTTTTGATGATGTTTATTCAATTCTAGAAGAATTGTCAAAAAAATATAATCTCTATATCATTTCAAATGGCTGGCCATCTTCTTTTAGAGTATTGAAGAACAAAGGAATAGATAAATATTTTAAAGGTATTATCATATCATCTATGTATACTACAGTAAAAGAAGAAAATTTATTCGATATATTTATTAACAAATATAAAGAGGTTACTCCTAGTGAATCACTTTATATTGATGATAGAAATCATATTTTGCAAAAGGCTAAAGAATACGGATTTAATTTGTTACTAATGGATAGGTATAAGAAATATGAAAAAACTCAATTTGAGATAGTTAATAATATGAATGATATTTTAAAAATACTGGAATAAAAATTGCTACTTGAAAAATTGCTAAAAATGAAAAAAGAGAGTTTTTAAACTCCCCGAAATCATTTAGGCTCCCGTCTTACTCAAAAAGTAGTAGAGGGTTAAGTTAATTTTTTTACTCACACTCTTATTAGTATAAGTAATCTTTTTGTGGAGCCAATAAGCAGAATCGAACTGCTGACCTACGGGTTACGAATCCGTTGCTCTACCAACTGAGCTATATTGGCGTTTTCTCTTGCGAAATCTATTGTAACACATATCTAAAAAAAATGCTAGCCTATTTTTATAGTCTAGCATACTTTTTATGTTTTATCTGCCACCACAGCATCCATTGTTTGTAAATAATAGTAAGAATATTATTATGAAGAATAAAATTCCGCTATCTCCGCATCCGCAATTGTTTCCGCCAAATAGTCCACCAAATGGTCCGCATCCACAACCTTCATTGCGTCCACATCCTCCTCTTGGTCCTTCGTCACATCCGCAACTTCCACTGTTGCATCCACCTCTATTGTCGTCTTGCATTTTATATTCCTCCTTTTTTGTTTTATATAATATAGTATGAATTTTCCGTAAAGTGTGTTACAATATATAGAGTTGTAAAATTGAGGTTGAAATTTATTAACTTTCTACCTCGAAGGAGGAATAAATTTATACATGAATAACGAAATTAATATAGTTCCAGAGTTATTGGTTCCTGCTGGCGATTTTGATTGTGTTAGAGCCGGAGTTCAAAATGGTGCTGATTGCATTTATTTTGGTGCTAACAGTTTTAGTGCAAGGGCCAGTGCGAAAAATTTTTCTTTGGAGGAAGTTGCAGAAGTCGTAAAATATTGTAAACTAAGAAATGTAAAAACTAATCTAACATTGAATACTTTAATTACAGACAATGAGTTTGATGATGCCATTAAAGTTGCCGAATCAGCTTATAAATGTGGAGTCGATGCAATTATCGTTCAAGACCTTGGTCTTGCTAAGTATTTAATCACTCATTTTCCTGGTATGGAGATTCACGGAAGTACTCAGATGTCTGTTCATAATCTAGAAGGTGTATTAGAACTTGAGAAACTTGGATTTTCAAGAGTCGTTCTATCTAGAGAAGTTCCAATTAACGAGATTGAATATATTAGAAATAATTGTAAAGTTGACCTAGAAATATTTGTACATGGTGCACTTTGTATATCATACTCTGGTCAGTGTTTATTTTCTAGCTTGGTTGGAGGGCGTTCTGGTAATAGAGGAAAATGTGCTCAGCCATGTAGACTTCCCTATGAATTGCTAGAAGATAAAAACGGTACTGAAAGCGTTCTTGATAAAGGTTATTTACTTAGTCCACGAGACCTTTGTTCTCTAGACACCTTGCCTGCTCTAGTAAAATTAGGTATAAATTCTTTTAAAATTGAAGGCAGAATGAAGACTCCAGAATATGTTGCAACTGTTACAAGAATTTATAGAAAATATATAGACCTTGCTTTGTCTGGCAACAAATACGTGGTTGATGAAGCAGATAAATTAGACTTACAGCAAGTGTTTAATAGAGGCGGATTCTCTAGCGGACATTTATTATCAGAGCCAAACAGAAAGTTAATTTTCAAAGACAAGCCAAATAATATGGGATTGTATTTAGGAAATATATCAAACTATAATGCCAACAGAGGGCACATCACATTAAAACTAAATCAACCTGTCGGAATCGGAGATACCATAAGCATTGATGGTGAAACTGGAACTTACACTATTTCTGAATTAATAAAAGGAAACACCAATTTAAAGACTGCTGAAATCGGTCAAATTGTAAAACTTGGACGAATGAAAGGAAAAATTAGAGCTGGAGCAAAAGTGTATAAACTTTCTAGCAAAGCTTTAAATGACCAAACAGATAAAACATTTGCCCAAAATTGTGAAAACAAAAAAATTCCTGTAACCTGCTCTGTTTCTGTAAAAAAGAATAAGCCTATTTCTATAACTTTAGAAACAAATACTGCCCCATTTTATGATAATGTTGCAATAAAATTTGTTTCTGACATTATACCAGAAGTTTCGATTAACTCGCCAATAACAGAAACAAGAATTACAGAACAATTAAATAAGCTTGGAAATACTCCATATACATTTGAAAAATTGAATATCAATTTAGATGAGAATTTGCACATTCCTAGTATAAGTGCTTTAAATAATGCACGTAGAACAGCAATTAATATGTTGCAAGAAAAAATAATGAATAAATTCTTAGAAAGAAGAAACGAGAACTCATCTAAGCAGGTAGTGTCTCTTACTTCTTTACATGATGGAAAATGTTCAGTTGAAAATACTAATAATGTACTTCAAAGGAAAATTGGCATTTTATTAGAAAATATTAATTTAGAATATGATTACACTCAGCTTGAAAATGTTGATAATATATACATTCCTTTAAAATTTTTCTTGAGTAAAAAATACAATACATTATTATTCAATTTATCAAGAAAATTTGATTTGTACATATATATGCCAACAATAATAAAACCAAACTACAAAAATTTATTACTAAACAATATTGATAACATCGTGCCAGACTATGAAATTAAAGGATTTGTAATATCAAATATTTCTGGTTTTGAGCTTTTGAAAAAGTATATTGGTAATGAAAAATATACATTTATCGCAAACTATACAATGAATATATTTAATGAGTACAGCATTCAAGAACTTCAATCACTTGGAATAAATGTAGTAACACCATCTGTAGAATTGAATAAATCTATTTTGCAGAACTTATGTAGCAACAGTCCTCTACCAGTAGAATTAATAGCCTATGGAAGAAATGTGCTAATGAATTCATCTTATTGTCTACTTGGAAAAAGCAATAAATGCTATCCAAAGTGTGACATGAAATGTAAAAACTGTACATCTTCTGCATTTGCAAGTCTATCAGACAATTCAAATACGTCAGTTACAGATAATTCATGCACTGCAAAATACTATATAAAAGATCGTCTTGGATTTAAATTTAGAATAATTCCAGACAATATCCAAACCGTTACATCAATTTACAATAGCAAAATAACTTCGATAGATACACATGATTTTAAGATTTCAGCTGTCAGAATAAATATACTTGATGAAAATATAGAGGAAATAAATAATATAGTAACTTCAGTGAAAAATGGTAATAAATTAGAAGGAAAAGAATATACAAACGGAAATTTAAACAGAGAAATTTAAAACTCGCCCAATAGGGACGCCCCTATTGGGTGAGTTTATCTATAATTAATTATAAATTTTAATAATTATGCATTGCTGTTAATTTTATAATTAAATCCATGTTGTCGTCTTCTGCTGCTTTGTTTCTACGCAATTTTCCACATTTTTTACATTTAAAAATTATTACATAGCCTTTTTTACTATCTATTTCAGCTCCTACTGGAACTAAATCTCCATGGCATTCTTCTGCCCTATCTCCCGGTTTTACGTCTACATGTTTTGAATGCAAGCAGTATGGGCAGTGATTTCTGCATGAGTAGCCTAGTTTTGGCACATGTTTTCCGCATTTTTCACATGTAAATTCTTCGTCTATTTCTGTAAAATTTCCAGCCATTTTTATTCCATCCTTTATTAATTTTATATATTCTATTTTCTTCTGTTCTTATCATTTATTTTCTTTTTATGTTTCTACTCGTATTAGCAAATATCTAGACTTAAACATATTGCAGAAAGCATTAATTTTAAAAAGCACATTGTAAATATTTTATCTAGTCCCCAAATATACTTCCACCAACAAATTCTCTTAATAATGAGTTTTGAGGTATTAACCCCTCATCAACTTCTTCGAAATATTTTAAAAATTCTGCCAATCTCTTTGCTTCTGCATATTCTGGTTCTGCATTTGTTATTTCTTGTAATAATGGTAGTGCTTGTTTTTTCAACACACTTAATTCATATATTAATGAAGAGTTGAACATAACATCACAATTTTCTTGGTATGGGAATATATTTTTATTTTCTCCCCTATTAACACTTGCCCATGTTCTTAATGTGTGTAATGCACTATATCCTCTAAAATTGTTATCTCTAACAATTCTTCTGATTAATCTCGTATCTGTTGTAGATATTCTGTTGCAATAGTCTATGTTTAAAACAGTTAAATCGCTTATGTAAATCTTGTATTTTTGTTCCATTGGAATCGAACTTGTAAGTTTATCATTTAAGCAATGGATACCCTCTATTACAAGAATTTCGTCATCTGCAAGGTGCATCTTTTCACCATTATAACGTTTTGTTCCAACTTTAAAATCAAATGTTGGTACCTCTATTGTTCCACCATCTAATAATGTTTTTATGTGATTATTAAATAGCTCTAAATCTATTGCCTCTAAGCATTCAAAATCATAGTCTCCATTTTCGTCTTTTGGATTATCTACTCTTTCCACAAAATAATTGTCAACCGAAATTGTTACTGGTTTTAAGCCATTTAATCTTAGTTCAACACCCAGTCTCTTTGCAAAAGTAGTCTTTCCAGATGATGATGGACCAGCTATTAAAACCATTTTTACATTTGGTCTTTTTGCAATATCATCTGCAATATTTGCCATTTTTTTCTCATGTAAAGCTTCTGAAAGTAGTATAACATTCGAAGTTCTACCTTCTTTAATTTCTTTATTTAATTTATACAAAGTATCTATTTGAAGTACTCTGTGAATATCTTCATACTCTTCCAAAGTAGATAATAACTTTTTGTTGCTCTTATAATTTGTAAGCTCGTTTGGCTTTTCTGCAGATGGATATCTAACTAAGAAACCATCACCATATTTAATAACATCAAAAACGTCTGTATATGCTGTTGTTACTGGCATTACTCCAAAGAAATAATTGAAATAATCTTCACAGTAATATAAAGATACTCCCTCTTTTTGAGTATTATCAATTTGAACAATTCCTCTTAAGGTTTTCTCGTTAGAATAAAACTCTTCTGCCTCTTCTTTAGTCATAACAACTTTTCTTATTTCTAAATTTTGATTAATTATCTCTTGCATTCTAGCCTTAACATTTGCGATCATTTCATCTGTAATTTCCATGTTATCAATTTTGCAAAACATTGCACTAGATAACTGATAATTTACACTAAGCAAAGCCTCTGGATAAACTTCGTTTAAAGCTTTGGCCATTATGTATAAAATTCCTCTTATATAAATTCTGTGTCCATCCTTTGAGCTCGTATCTAATAATTCAATCTTATCAATTTCGTTTACCTCATAATTTAAAGACTTAACCTCATTATTGCACATACACGCAATAATCTTTCTTCCCTCTTTTGTAGCATTTTCTATCTCATTTTTGTATTTTTCTATAACTTTCATCTTGTTGTTTCAGTCCTTCCTTTAAAATATTGTACTTCATTTTTATATTGTATCATATTTTATGCAAATTTGGATATAATTATATTAAATTTTTTAAAATTATGGGAGGAATTTATGACTAATAAGAGAGTTTGTGAAATTTTAAAGAATAAAGACATTAAAGAAGTTTATTACAATGACCAGCCTGTATGGATTCAAGAAGTACACGGAAATAAAGCAACAGTTGGGTTTGTTGGTTCTAATGACACTAAGGATTTATACGTAAAGGAATTGTATGAAGCAAATTAGTAAAGTTCGGTACAATTTTGGGACAGAGAAGAAAATGTACATGATAAGAACTAATTTAAATTTATAAAAATTCGATATGATGCTCTTATTCGAAGCTCTTTCGAACTCCTTGGAAGGCGTGCTTTACCCTATTTTCAAAATTCAAATTAGTTCTTAATTTTTCGCCCAAAAAGGGACGTCCCTATTGGGCGAATTTATTTTAAATAATATTCTATCATTTGGGTGTATTCATCTTGTGCATTTAAACAAGTATCAATCAAATATTCTTTTTCTGTTTTATTTTGGTATTCTTTTAGTCCTCTATAGTAATATAGTTTGTCTTTATCTAAAATAATAAATGGAATTATATTGTTTTTCAAACATTCTTTAAATGCAATTATTCTGCCGACTCTACCATTTCCATCTTGAAATGGATGTATTTTCCCGAATCGAGCATGAAATTCTATTATCTCTTTTATTGTTACTTTTGGTAAAGAATTATACCATTCCATAAGTTTTTGCATGTCTTTTGGAGTTTGTTTCGGTAATGATGTTTTCATATTTCCTGCTTCGTTGGCTAATTTTTTGTAATCTCCAACATTAAACCATTCTTTTCTACTATCCATAGTTCCTTCTTTTAAAATTTTATGGAATTTTTTGATTATATCCTCTGTCAAGTTTTGGTCTGCTATATCCAGCATATAATCAACTAATTTAAAATGATTTGCAGTTTCTAATATATCATCTACACTCGCAACTGTTCCTCCCTCAAATAAAATGGTATTTGTCTCAAAAATATACCTTGTTTGTTCCTCAGTTAACCTACTTCCCTCAATATGATTCGTGTTATACGAGAACATAATCTGTGTATTATGATACAAATTGCCCTTTAAGCCCATCTCTTTTTGTTCTCTTAACACTTCTAATACATTAATTTTAGAAATGTCAAATTTTTCTTCATCTTTTATTAATTCATCTACAGTTACATTAAACGTTTCCGCAAGTCTTTTTAATGACTCTATACTAGGTTCTATTTTTCCTGCTTCATACTTAGATATTGTTGCTGGTTCAACTCTTAGTATTTCAGCAATATCTTTTTGAGTCATTTTATTTAATTCTCTATATTCTTTTATTTTATTTCCAACTTTCATAAACTAACTCCTCTATTTAAGCTCTATATATTATATCATATTATTGCCATAAACGAAATAGTATATGTGATTTTCGTTGCATTATTTCCAAATAAGCAATATTTTAAGTCAAACAAAAAGACTAGCTTCAAGCTAGTCTTATCAGTAATAGAGTCTGTTCTCGGCTTTGCCAAGACTCCAGAACGCCTCCTACCTTCTCTACATGTTATATTTCTGCTTCTCAGTTTAGGGTAAAGCATACCTGTTTTACCACTCTGGGCTCTGCTTTTAGCTATGCTCAAATTCAAGCATACAGGGCTCAGGTCTACCAAAGTGAGAGACGAAAACCAGTAGTGTGGGTGGCACTGGTCGTACTGAAGATATCTCGGTTGGTTGCTGGATGGTCCAAACCATTGTTATCACAACAGCCAGCTCGTAGCGCACAAGGATTACTAACGTTTGAAGTCTTCTCTAAAGTCCACTCCCATACATTCCCAGCTATGTCGTATATATTCATTACTTTATTTTTCTCTGATGTTCCTGTTGTTACTAATATTCCGTTTCCCTTTGAAGATTGGGCTATTTTATTTCTACTTGAATCTACAAAATTTGTAGTTGATGTTGTTGTTGGATTCCATGTTGAGCTTAATGACCAATTACTCATCGTTGCATATTTTCCAGTCTGACTTAATTGGAATGTTGAATCGCTATAATTTCCTATTTTTGTACTATTTGATGTTAAATCATCTGTTGATGTAATTTTAGCTGTGTCTTTACTTATAAATGTAAGCACTAAATCCCATTGCACTCCAAACATTAAACTACTTGTTTTAGTTCCTGAATTTACATTACTTGCTAAATTTTGTGCTTGTGTTCTTGTCACCCATGTATATGGATATGCATCTGCTTTTGATACTGGTGCAGTACTTGGCATAATATATTTTCCGTCTGTATTTTTGTCTGTATCACTTGTTCTATTTTCTGTAATTCCAGCTTCGTATCTTCCTACATAAAATCCTCCATTTTCATATACACTTTTTAACATACTGTTTTTTAAATTGTTATATTCTGTTTCATCTGCAAACCAACCTACATTGTCGGTGTCAGCTGCATATGTGTCTGAAAAACTTGTGCTTCCTCTATATGTTTTTGTATATTCCTTTAAATCATTTTCTATGCTCGTATAATCTGCATCTGTAAATGTTGTTTTTCCAAGCCCTGTTGTAGCATAAACTGCTGTTGTTCTTGGTACTACTACCCACACATATTCATTTCCACTTGCATCTTGTATTACAAGCCCTGTATCTATTGTTCCTCCTTTTTTTGTAAATGTATTATCTGGGAAGTATGGTGCTGTTTCTGCTGTTGCTTCTGCTGGTACTTTTGTGTCTGTTCCACTTCCTCCAGCTCCACCATTTCCGCTACCATTTCCAGCTAATGCACCTTCCATTTCGCTTACCAAAGCATTCATTCCCTTTAAGTCATTTTGGCTTGCTTCTGCAGATTTTGTTTCTGCATCTTTTGCTCTTGCTATTATTCCGTTATTGCCTAGCACTAAGTTAATACTTACTCCTGCAAGAATTAACAAAACAACTATTGTAACAACTAACGCAACTAGGGTTATACCCTTATTCTTTCTCATATTGTTTTCCTCCTCGTATAATAGTTTTATAAAATTTATTTTCATAAATTATAAACATATTATTTTTTATTACTTATGTTCTTTTTATTATTTTCAACTATTTCTTACGTTTTATTCATATACTTCATATTTTTGTTTATTTTTCTTTTTAAATTTCTTATTTTAAGAATTTTGTTTTTAGTTGAATTTAATTTTTAATTTTTTACTTAATTGTATTTCTATTTATTCAATTAAGTGCTTTTTACTATAAAATTTAACTTTCGTACATACATCTACCACGTATATATTTGTTGCATTAATCGTATTTATTTCTATATACGTTATAGATATAAATACT
>ENA-UPTB01001805-UPTB01001805.1-human-gut-metagenome-genome-assembly--contig:-NODE-1805-length-17009-cov-5.074888_pt1 | contig 17009 bp, 19 predicted proteins | sample MGYA00250046_ERZ773369 | MGnify/ENA primary metagenome ERZ773369 (study PRJEB29103, sample SAMN06111938) | human gut metagenome | biome: human gut; feature: ankylosing spondylitis patient; material...
CCGGTCGTGTAGGTCTCCGTGTTCACATACCCAGAAAGAGACCCAGTTACATTTGCAATAGCGTCTTTGTTCTGCTGAATAGCGGCATCCTGTGCAGTGTCCTTGGCTTTGATGTTCTCGATATCGGTCTTGTTGGTGGTATTGTCACCTTCCAAAGCCGTGATGCGGGTGTCCTGTGCGGCCTGCCCTTCCGTGTAGGTCGTGGTATCTACTTTGTGGTTTGCAAGGTCTCTTACCTCTTCCACGTCTGCCGCGAGAGTATCACAGCGACCATTCAGGGCAGTATCAGCGTTGGCGCGTTCAAGCTCTTCCTTCTGCACTTCCTGCGCAATGGTCGTATCAGGGAAAGCATCATCCCAGTCCGACGCATTGCTTTCAAGGTCGGTCAGGCGGGCAGCGTGCTTTGCGATCTCTGCCGCGTTGTCAGAAATGTTTTTCGCGTTCTTGCTGATATTGGTATTCTGGATGGCCTGTTCAGCTTTCAGGGCATCAATGTCCGTCTTGTTGGCGGTGATGCGATTACTCAGCGCGGTATCAGCATCGGCACGGGCCTGCGCTTCGGCAGCATCTGCTGCCTTATAGGCCGCGTCAAGCTCAGAAATAGCCTGCTTGCGGTCGGCGGTCTCCTGTGCGATGGCAGCAGCATTTGCGGCATCCCCGGCTTCACGGGCCTGCGCTTCGGCAGCATCTGCTGCCTTATAGGCCGCGTCAAGCTCAGAAATAGCCTGCTTGCGGTCGGTGGTCTCCTGAGCGATGGCAGCAGCGTTTGCCTGCTCTGCGGCCTTTGCACGGGCAATCTCAGCGTTCAGGCTGGCGGTCAGGTCGGCAACGTTGGATTCAACAGTATCCAGACGTTCGCCCCATGCCGCCATATCCTTTTCCCACTGAGTGACCTTTTCGTTCCAGCCGTTAATCAGGTCGGTGAAATGCTCGTTGTCTTTCTGGAACTGCTCAACCAAACGGGACAGGTCAAGCACGGTTTTCTTCAGGTCTGCGAACTGTCCGTTATAGTCGGATGTCTTGACCCAGTATTTCGTCTGTCCTTCCGGGTACGGGGGCAGCTGTGCGCCCTTCGGCACATAGCACTTAGAGGTGTAGCAGTCGCCGTTATGGATGACAATGGTCAACGGTTCATACTCGCGTTTGTCGTCCCACTCCACGGGGTCTGCGAAAATCGGGACATATCTTGCACCGATGTACATAGACGTGCCGCCCTTGAACGGCGGCGGGGGGCACGGGTGCGGATGCGGGGGGCATCCGTGCGGATGGCAGCAGTCACCACCCGGTGCGTGAGGTGCGCACGCAATGGGGAAATCATTGCAGTTACAGTTTGCCATAATGAAAAATGCTCCTTTCTCAGTAATAAACTACCAGATGTCCATACCCCGGCTTATCGGGGTCAAGCAGGGTATCAAAGTGCAGAAATTCCCAGCTTGCGGGGATATAAGCGACAAAGTGTCCGTCGTCGTCAAGGCCAAAGAACACAAACCGCACCATCTGATAAATGATATCGGTCATGTTGGTGTTGACCCATTCGATAAACGTATCTTTGGTGAAATCTCCCGCTTTCAGCTTTGCGAACAGCTGGCATGTCGCTTCCTTCAGCTGCGCGGTCAGGGTATCCAGACCATCAAGGCGGGTATCCTGCCCGATATCGTGCTTCCGCAAGGTTTCGGTATTGGTAAGGGCCTGTTTCAGCTGGTTCACCAGCCAATACAAGTCGTACTGGTAATGGTCGCCGGGTGCAGCATACGGGGGCGATGTCTGAAAGATAAACGGGGTACTGATATCGGTATCCTTCGTTTCGTCAGCCATAAAAACTACTCCTTTCATAAAATCCCCCGCTTGCGCGGGGTCAGTCAGTTAGTGTTTGCCGTTCAGCTGCGCGAGAAGCGCGTCGGCCTTGAGCGCATTGGTGGTAAAGCTGTTGTTCTTCCACCATGCAATCAGGGCAGCAACGGTGGTGAAACCAGCCGTCACCAGCTGTTCCAGCGTTTCAGATTCGATGGGCAGGGGGCTTTTGCCGCACGCGCTCAGAATCTGGTTCACGATGGCAAGGACAAGGACAAGGGTTCGGGCAATCGTGCCTGCGGAAATGTGAAGGTCTTTCATGGTTTAATCTCCTTTCAGTTGGTTGATATGTTCTAACTCATCAATCCGATGATTTGCGACTTTGATTTGTTCCTCAATGACGGGGATTTTTTCAGCAAAGGAATTGTGTTTGCGGACTTCCCGCGTCAATTCCTCAATTTTTACGTCTGTAACGGCTTGTGATTTGCTGTTAGCAATCAGGACACCCGCAAGGGTGATGATACCTGTAATAATGGCGGCTACAATCGTTTCCACTGTACCGCCCCCTTAATACACATCCAAACAAAACTTTGCATGGTAGTCATTGGCAATTGCCATGTACACGTCAAACAGGACTGTTTCGCGTTCTGCATCAATCATCTGTTGGGTCGTGGTGACACCAATATTACCCTGTTTAGTCCATCCGTGATTGTACGTGTCGGTGACCTTTTCTTTGCCTACCTCTTTTGCATCTTCGTGCCGGATATCGTGGGCCTTTGTCTCTGTGTCGGTCGTGCCTTTGGTCGTGCCGTCCGTCTGGCTTCCGGTCGTCTGGTCTTGCTTCCCGTGGGTCTCCGTGTCAGACGTGCCGGTGGTGTTGGTGGTCGAATTGGCTACAGTGGTGGAGTTTCCCGTGAAATCGGTAGTCTCTTTATGCTCGCCGTTTTCGGTGCTTTTAAAGGTTTCCTCTGCCACGGTGTGCGTTTGGTCGTCGGGCTGGTAGTCCGGGGCATTTTCGGGGCTGATGTCACGGGTTACAGTCTGGTCAAGTTTCTTTGTGCTTTCCGTGGTCTTTTTGTCCGTGCCTGCAACGTCCGTCTTGTTGACGGTCGTGGTGGTGCTGGTATCATCAGTTACCGTTTTGCCTTCGGTCTCTGTATGTCCTGTTCCGGCTGTTTCGTCGTGCAGCTCAGTACTCCCGGTTTCGTGATAGTCTCCGGTCGTTATCTGTCCCACGGTCTGCCCGCTCTTGCCGCGATTGACGGCGGTTCTGTCCTGCGTGGTATCGCGGTCTGTGGTACGGATGTCGGTGGTGCGCTCCTGTACGTCAGTGTTCCAAATGGGATTGTATTTCAGCTGCGTGGTGCTATAGAGTTTTTCCCAGATGGGCATGCTCTCCTGCACCCAATATCGGATAGCGTCCACCATCCAATACGGGTCAGGCCGGTAAAGGGGTGCAAGTCCGTGCTCCCGCATGATGATGTGAATAGCAAGTTCTCTATTCATGCCAACAGGCACTGCAAAATCACGGAAAAGTCCTTCGGGGATATCGCACAAAAGCTTGCATGCGCGGTCGATGGCATCACTGTTTTGGTTCGTGCTGTTCTGGTTCGTCATGCTTCCCCAGTAAATCGGCATCATCTGCACCCCCTTCTCTCAGCTCTGGCGGCTCATTGATTTCGATAGAGATATTGGTTCCATACATATCATTGCACACTTTCACCGATTCGTCAAGAGAAATTTTCCAGACTTCCCGGCGATTGTACGTTTCAGCGTCCGCGCTGGCGCTTTCATTCGTTACAAGCCGCTCCTTTTTATCAGGCTGCACACGAATGCCCAGTTCGCGGTAAAAGTCCTGCAAAGTCTTGCGTCTCAAATCGTACAAATCAGGAAGAATGAAGTTTTTCGACAAATCACGGTCGAACTGCATGATAGGTAACTGATACTGGGCATCGGCCTTGTTCATGACGGGCTTTTGCAGCTGTCCGTTTACCACAATAGCGGGTTTACCGTTTTCGAGCTGCTCGAAAATCGTTTCAAGGGTGCGGCGGTCTTTGTCGTCTTTGGCGATAGCAGCATAAGCAAAACGGCTGTTTACAACGGCCTGCCGGATAGACACCTCAAGCTGCTGCATTTCAACGGCGTATTTTTCGATGATATCCCAGACCCCGCGATAATCGGGGGTCAGCTTGATAACGGCGCATTCCGTGCCGATTTCAAGCGGCCTGTCGAACTGAAAGAACGGCGTTTGCACCATCATGCCGCGCGGCTGAAACTGCAGCCCAAAGCCCGTAGGTGCACCCGGCTGCACAACAAGGCCGTATGTTTTGGAGTTGAACACAACAGCATAGCCCATGCGCAACAGCTGGTAAAGAAACGCGTCATAATCCCAGCCGATTTGCCCGGGGCCTGCTTCCGGCAGGCCATGGATTTTATAGAGCGCTCGCATACGCTGGAAGAACGACCTCTCCCAGTAGTTGAGAACGTCCGTGCTCAGAGACGGGGGACGAAACCCGCCGCATGCCTGCGTGTCAAATTTTCCCTGATAGCGCTGATACATGGTATCACCTTTCCTTTCTTATTCAATAAAAACACCGCCGTCCATTGCGGCATTGATGTACGCGGTTTCGGCGCTGGTCGCCATAGATGCAGCGACGGAAAAACCGCGCGTCTGGCAGTATCCTGCTGCGGGGGTATCAATTTTCATTACGGGGTGTCCGTACATGCTTTGAAAATTTGTGTCGTCCGTGGGCGGGTAGTAAAGCAGGGTCAAACACGCTTCCATAGACTGCAGCGCCGTTGCGTTTCCGGTCATGCTGCCCGCACACTGTGCGACGGGTGGAATCATCTGCATCACCGCGCCGCCCAATGACTGCATTGCAGAACCCATGCCTTTGGCTTGCGGTGACGGGTTTTTGTACAGCTCTCCATGAATGGGGCCGATGTCGATAGGAAAGCTTGCGGCACTGCTCAGTGCACCACCGCCCACCTGTAAGCCTATGCCAATAGCGCCAATGGTCGCCGCTGCCTGATTTCCGGTCAGGCTGATATTGCTTGCACCAATTGCATACTGCGATGCAATATTAGCGCTGCCCACGTATACTGTGTATGTGCCTGCATCCACCTTGACAGAAATATTGCCGTCAAGGAAAGAACAACACCACGTAACGGTCAAGGCTGCAACGTTGTTTACTTTATCGACAGGAATAGAAACCGTTCCAATGAACGGCACATACAGCAGCATCTGGCAATTCAGCCGTTTCCAGTCAGACACAGGCCACGGAATCGGAATCGCGGTTTCACGTTTAATTTGAGAATGCCCCATAACGCCGCCAGAAACACCGGTGTTAAAATCACCCAGATAAACGTTTTGACTGCTTTGCGGGATAACACTTGCCTTAATAGGAATCCAGATGCAGGAGCGGATACAATCCACAGCCGCGCCACCGTACACAAAGTTCTTTGCCAGATACTTGATAGCCTTATCCGTGGAGCTGTCTGCACCGCTGTAAGTTTCCGTGGTGCTGCCAACACGGGAAACAACGCCGCCTTTTGAATCCAGCATAGGCGGATATGTGTCCACGGTGTTTACCTGTGTCGTTTTGGTCTGCACGTCAGAAATCATCTGCCCAAAATCGGCAGTGATATCCTGCTGAATGCTGTCAATCAGGCGGGAAAGCGCCGTCTTGTTCATAACATAGGTGGTGACACCGGAACTTTTGCCAACTGCAGACAGAATAAAAGCACCCTGTGTGCTGTCGATACATTCGTCCGTCACATCAAGAGCCACGCTTGCAACTTGCGGACGCTGCGCCACGTTCTGGCGGCTATCCTGCACACGGTAGCTATCGCCGGATGCATCGAACTTGTTATGACCATACACAATATACGCTTTGGTTTTCTTGATATCGTCTGCAAAGGTCGCGAGTGCATCAATTGTGCAGGAGAATTGCCAGTTGTTGGCGTTCAGAGCAGTAATGTCCTCAATCCAGTAATAGGCGTGCGTTTCTTCGATGTAACAGTAGTTGTACTGCGGCGAAATATTCAGACTGTTCAGCCGCACGTAAAATACCGGCGCTTCCATGCTGCAGGCCCGTTTCATGTAAAATGGAAACTCATCCGGCAGTTCAGACAATGCAATGCGCTTTGTGCTGTTAAGCCGTTTCGAGACTTTGCCCAGATGTGCATGATAGCCGTGTTCAATACCTTCGTTATGGTCTGCCATGTAATAACCTCTCTTTCCTTTAAAATAAAAACAGGAGCGGCGGTGCGCCGCCCCTGTACATTCAGTTGTCGGGGTTATAATAGAACCTTTTACGGTTCGTCGGACATAAACATCAGGATTGCATTCTGCGTCGGGTTCTGCGTGTAGTTCATCTTCCAGTGGTGCTCCGTGTTGTAGTACTCACCAGAGATATTGAACGGGGTAGTGTACACGCTATCCTGATAGTAAGTAGTCGCCATAGCCTTGCGGTCATACAGCAGGCCCACAACATAGGACAGAGCGACCGCCGCACCCGTCACCTGTTTGCCCGTGTTCACGTCGAACTGCGACGGGATGCAGGAGATAGCGGGTTTGTCGTTGATGTTCTGCCAGAAATCGACACCTTCATAGTTGCCGAAACTCAGATAGCCGGGGCCAAAGATGGCAGGATAGACCCAGCTTCTCGCGTCGTTGATAAGGGGCTGATACAGCAGCAGCTTCTGTTCGCTCTTCGGGGTGTGGCGCAAAAGATGCAGGGTATTGCCGCCGTCGTCGGTGCATACAGGGGTCTGGTGGTAAAGAACGCTGCTGTTTTCCATCAGGCTGCTGGTAGTTTCCAGCCACGACACGAAAAAGGAAAGGAATTCCTGCAGATGGGCGGTCAGCAAGTCATGCGTGGTGTAGGTCGTACCACGGGCCGCGTTGAAAGCTTTGGTCAGATTCACATGGCATTCGGGGCGGTCAGAGTTGTACAGCGCACCCATAAAGTTGATGATCTGTGCCCGGTTTTCTGCGGTTTTCCACCGGGCAATATCGTTTGCGATTTCGGTAGTCATAGCAGCAAGGAACGCGCTAAACTCGCTCTCGCTGGTGAATGCGGTCTTGATCTGGTTCCGGAACGTGGTGTAGCGCTGGTTCAGCACCTTCTGCCCACCGTAGAACATTTCCAGCGGATAGCGTTTCTTGATTTTGTACATGTCAACGCTGTTGCCGTCCACCAGAATATCGGCATTCTGCGCGGTGTTGATGAACTTCGATTCATCAAAATCACCAGAGAAGAAAGCGATTTCACGGACAAACAGGCCCCATTCCTGCCGGTCGGTCTCGATGCTGGTAAACCGGCCCGAATAGGAACGGCTGGAAATGACAGTGCGGGCAATCATGTTAGAAAGCGCCTGCAGGGTTCCTTCCATGCTCTGGTCAAGACACATCTGTCCGACCTGAATAAAACTGGCGGTGTTGATGGCCTGAATAGTGGCAGTCTGTCCGGTGACTTCCTTTACCAGCGCATTGGCAATGGTGTAAATGTCAGTCGGACGGAACACGCTCATGCCCTTCAGCTCAGGCATGTTAGTACGGGATTTTGCCATTTGTTACTCCTTTCTGCCGTTACTTCACGGCGTTAAAGTCGGGGCTTGCAGGCGCTTCGGCAGGCTGCACCAGCCCCAGAATGATATCTTCCACGCTGGTAACGGGGGCAGGATTGCCCACAGTGCCAGCGGTCGGAACGGTTTTTGCGTTGATGGCGGCGGTCAGATCGGCAATCTGCTGTGCCATTGCTGCCATAGGGTCAGGGGTCACCGGCTGCTGTGCCGGGGGGGCCTGATGGTCAACGCCTAACGGGTCGGTTTTGGGCTGGCCCTGCTGTGCGCGTTCCAAAGAAAGCATCTGCTGCACCTGCTGTGCCGTGAATCCCATTTTGCCAAGGGCCAAAATATCGTTGATAGTCATATCATTCATCCTTTCCACCGGCTGGAACCGGTTCTAACATCGACGTGTGTAAAAGTCTTATAGATGCCGATACCGCCGCTGTTTCCTAAGAAAATCTCAGCAATTGCGGCGACTTCGGCGGGGGTCTTTGTGCGGACAGGCCGACGCATTTTGTCATAGTGACCCACCCAGATATCTGCAGCCAGCCCATAAAGGTGCTTGCTGCGGGGTGCGCTGCCTTTCTGCTGCCGGTTCCAGCTCGCAGTGCGGAACCCGCTGTTGATGTGTACAGCGTCGCCGCACACTTTGCGGATGTTTTCCAGCAGTTCAACAAGTCGGGGGTCTACTGCCACAAAATCCTGCCCATCACGACACTGAAACTCTGAAAGTTTAAAGTGCTCAGACAAACGGCTATTTCCGTCCACGCTCAAAAAATACACGTTTACCATGTGTTTCACCCCCTTTCTGTTTCTGAAAGCAGAACAGGATGCGGTGTTCTGCTCTCAGAAACGCGGGGGCATGGAAAAGGAAAAGCCAGCCGCGCACCCTTCCGGGGTGTTCCTTTTGTGCGGCTCCCCCGCTCCTTAAGCATACACCCTTTAATCTTTGATGTCAAGATATGTTTTGACCTTTAAGAGCGCGGGAACCGACGAAAAATCGACCTGTCCCAAACATATCATAGGACGCAATTCAGGGTGAACGGCCTGCAACTGCGCTGCTGCCTGTGGGCTGCTCCCATAATGCTCCCTGCCACTGTGGGGACTTTCACAAATGTAATAGTGCAATTCATCCATTTGATACGCGTACAATCCAGCAAACGCAAACAGCGGTGTCATGCCTTTCAGGCTGCGGGGGCGCACGTTCTCAAGGTTATTATACACGAATTGGTTTTCCATCGCCATTTTGTAAAAGTCGCCTTTGCCTGCAAGATGCTTCATCAGCGCGGTTTGCTTGCGGCGGTCGCTGATACGGTCGCTGTGCGGCATTGCAATAAAAACTCCCGTATCAGTCATACACCATTCTTTTCCGCTCCTTGACATTTTCGCCACAAGGTCAGTGCATCCCAGCTGTTCAAGAATCGGGCTGGAAATGTCGAATGCATTTGCTAAAAGCCACATTCTCAAGGGCGGTTTTCCTTCCAGCTCTCTGTTGCCACACACTGTAACGTATGCATTCAGAAGCGCTTCACCTTCAGCCTTGCGTTTTGCAATACTTCGCTCCGGTATAAATTCATCAAAAACAAGGTCTGAAAACACGTTACCATTAAAACCACGAATGCCCGCGATGGACGGCAGCGCCATACCAACAGCACGTTTGTTGCCGATGTGCCATTTCTTGCGTCCGTCTTTGTCCTCTTCGTCCGTGTATTCAATATCACCGATTGAATAGGAGATTTTGCCCGCCTTTAAAATACCAATATCATACCCCACGGACTGCAGGGCATTAAAAGGATTTAAATCCGGGTCAGCAGCGACGGCCTGCAATTCGTTCACGGTACGACGCATGTACAAGAAATACTTGTTTTCATCAAGCATATATTTCAGCGTGCCGAACGTCTTACCAACTTGTCTTTTTCCTATGATTATATTGCACCAGCAACCTAAAGCGGCGACGGATGGGATGTTCACCCAGCCGTCGCCGGTATACAGGTCAAGCGCAATATCTTTGTTGCGCTTGCTCATAATTTTATACCTCTACTTCGTCCGTGTTTTCGTCGTATGCGTTACGAACGGCAGCTTCTACGGCCTGCGCGGCATCTTCGGCAAAGTAGACACGGTAATTGTCGTAGTATTTGCCGTTCTTGCCTTTGTTGGCGCTGGCGGTGATGAACGTGCTCTTTTCGCCCTCAACCAGCCGCATACCGTACAAGTCAATTCCGTACAGACGCAGCGTAAAGGTCAAACAGTTGTCTGCGACCTGCCGCACGTTACGCACAACGGCCTGCAGATTGTGAAGCATTTCCAAGGTGACGCGGGGGCCGTCTGCGGTTTTCTTCGAGGTGGATGCATTGTTCTTTTTTGCGAATGCCATAATAATTCTCCTTTGTTGTCTGTCAGTTTATGTTCCATGTGGAACAATTTACTTTGCGGTGTTGGCTGCGATGGTACGCAGCAAATCAATAATGGTGTCCTGCTTCTGTTCGATGGTCTGCAGATGGGAAATTGCGTCGGTCTGGTTTCTGATTATATTGTAACACATCGTCAGCGCCGATGTGTTAACAAACTGTTAAATATTTGTGAAAATCTGCATCGTAAAAGCAATGATTTTGCCGCTCTCATCTCGTAGTATCCACACATCGGCGCTGACGCCTTGATTGCTGTATCCCTCTAAATACTCCAAACTCATGCTAATACCTCACATTCCATTAAAAGACTACGTTCATCCGATACCCGGTATTCGCGTTCGGTCATAACGACCCACGACGCGGAAACCGTGGGTTTTGCAAAGTCCGTTCGCCTGCGTATCGGTTCATCATGGTACGCCAGACATTGACCGCCAGCGGGTGAAATCAACAATCCATCGCGCAAGTTATCAATGCTGCCGTCAAGAGCCTTGACACCGGCTTTTTTGTTTACACCAGCAATGGTGCTTTCTATTGTGCCGTCTGCATCAACACAAGCATAGCACTTTGCATGCAGGAACCTGAACGCCTGCATGCCGTACCGGTCGTGCGGGTGTTCATCCTCTGCAACGCCAATATAGACTTTGCTGCCGTCTTTCTTTTCAACCACGCAATTCCTCAACACGCATTGCGCGCGAATAACGGCGTTGATGCCGTCTGGTGCACACCGTATGAGAGCGTCGGCGCAAAAGTCAGCGGCGAAGGCGACAAGACCACCGGCGGCGGTCTTGCCTGGGGCGGCGGCTGCTCCCCGTCGCTGACGCCGGATCTTGTGATGTTCACCGACAACGCGGATCCAGTCAAGCTGCTGGCGCTCGATATGAAGACCGGTGAGATCGTTGCTAGCATGCCGGTGCTGGATGATCTGCCCGAGGGCTATCAGGTGGCGATTGAAAACTCTGCCATCGTCTATGACGACAGTGAGGGCACCGTCAGCACTATCGTGTGCAACTGGTTCGGCGCAGGCAGCGCAGGCCTTGCCGATCCCAACAGTGACTCTTCCATCCAGAGCTATGCCAACATCTATGACACAAACTGGCTGACAAAGGGCAACTGCATGATCGCGCCCGGCGTCGAGCGCGTGGACACCGTGAAAACCGATAGCGGCTATGAGATGAAGAGCATCTGGTCTCGAAATGACCTGAGCGATACATCGATTATGAAGCTCTCCACAGCAACCGGCTATATTTACGGCTATGTGCAGGATCTGGAAAGCGGCATGTGGCAGTACATCATTCTGGACTTTGCCACCGGCGAGACGGTATTCACCATGGACGTCTCCAACAAATATGGCTACAATAACATGGCTATCGGTATGTATGCCGGAAACAGCGGCAACGCGCTCTACTGCCCGACCGGCTATCTGGAGCTGCTCAGATTACAGGATCGCTTCGCCTATCTGCCCGAAATGCCGTACCGAGAGGTCAATCTCGATAAGGCCGCGCGGAACGTACTGACACAGGAACAGTTTGAGCAGGCCGGCGGCGAAGGTACGGTCGCGAGCTGGCGCAATACTGTGACGGTCGAAAATGTTCATCCCAACACGACGGTCTCGTTCCGGATGAACAATCTTTCCGGAAGCGCCGCTGATTTGAAGCTCTATGCCTACGGTGCAGACGGAAAGCTGGCGGAGGTCAGCAAAGAGCTGTGGACGATCACGGATGAAGCCGGGACTGGCGTGGATACCCTGGCCGACGGCACACTGTATGAACTGCGTGTCAGCGTCGCAGACGGCGGCGCGTTCGACCTGAGCGAGGCGGAAAAGGAGATCAAAATTTCCGTTGTACTTGCGAAGTAAGACTCAAGGAAGGCTTCGGTGCCAAAAGCGCCGGAGCCTTCCTCAGCCTGTCAAAAAACCACAAAATCACCCCCGTTTCTGATATAATGAAAGAAACGGGGTGTAAAGCTGGATCTTTTACCCGACGCACATCGGGCTGCTATATATCCTTGCTGCGCTTGCCCGCCTGAAAAAATGGCATAAAATATGCAGGAAACGCTATCGACGTCGGCTATCGCCGATCGATATTGCCCAGGCCTACGGCAACGGGGAGGGTGTCGGCGATGCCATGGCCGAATCCGGCCTGCCGATGGGCCGCGACGCCACGCCGCTGTGGCTGACCAAGGTGCGGCAGTATGCCGGCGGCGCAGTCTGGCTGTGCTTACAGCACGGCCCCGCGTAAGGCTGGGCAACAAGCACAAAAGCGGCCCGGGATGACGCACATTTTTGTAACATGTGCGGCTGTTTTGTTAAAAGACTTGCAAAATGCACGATTTTGTGTTATTATTTCAAGCCGAAACGCAAAGCAAGAAATCCTGTACTACGCTGTCCCGCGCGGCAGCAAATAACCAGCATTTCCGGCGTCGGTCCTTTGCGGGGCCGGCGCTTTTTTGTGCAAAAGGAGCCCTTATGCCTTTATCCGTAAAAACAAAAGAGCATTTCCGCCGCCGCATGGCGCTGGCTGGCCCTAAGTGGGGCGCACTGATGGGCGGCGCGGTGGCACTGACGGGCGTGATCATGTTCACGACCTCTGCCCTGCATTTTGTCACCGTTACCGACACCCACGGCGGCAGCACCCGCATCCTGACGGTCAACCAGACCGAGGCCGCTGTGCTGGCCCAGGCGGGTGTGGCCCCGCTGGGGGAAAACGACCGCATCGTCACCTCGGAGACACCGGACGGTGAGCTGATGCAGGTGCTGCGGGCCTACACTGTGCCGGTCACAGCGGACGGCCAGACCCAGGAGATCATCACTACCGGCGCGACCACCCGCGACCTGCTGACCCAGGCGGGCCTGACCTACACCGAGGAGGACTACCTGACCCCCGCCGCTGACGAGACCGTCCCTGAGGGCAGCAGCGTCACCCTGCAGCGCGTCAGCTACGTGGAGTACACCGAGGACGAGACCGTCCCCAGCGAGGTGGAGGAGATCCCCACCAGCCTGTATTACCGCAAACAGGACAAAGTGCAGGTGGTCCAGCAGGGGACAGATGGTCTGGACACTGTAACCTACCGCGAGACCTGGGTGGACGGGCAGCAGGTCGACACCGAGGAGATCGGCCGCGAGACCCAGATCGGCATGATCCCCACCATCCAGAAAGTCTATGGAGAACAGGCGTCTGTCTCCAGCTTCGTGGGTCCTGAGGTCGAGGATGGCGTGCCCGTGGAAGGTGTCACTGCCGTCTACACCAGCCAGCGCGCCACGGCCTACTCGGCCAGTGGCACTGCCAAGGGGGCCAGCGGCCGCCGCCTGACCTACGGCACTGTGGCCATCAACCCCAGCATCATTCCGTATGGTTCCCTGATGTACATCACCAGCGACGACGGAAAATTCGTCTATGGCTATGCCTACGCTGCGGATACCGGCACGGCTATGATGACCGGCCATGCGTTCATCGATCTGTACTATGAGACCTATGATGAGTCGGTGGATAACGCTGTCATCCCGGTGACGGTCTATGTGCTGGACGACGAGACCGCCGCAAAGTACAAAGAACAAAATGATGCAATTTTGGAAGCTGATACCACGGTTGGCCGATAAAACGCAAAAAAACAGCCTCTGCCTTTTCGGGCAGAGGCTGTTGCTGTTTAGGGGGCGGGTATCAATACGCCATGGGCTTCTCTTCTCCGGTCATCACGCGCAGGGCGCCCTGGCACAGGGCCAGCAGCTCATCCTCGCCGGGATAAACGGTGATGGGAGCGATGAAGCCGAGGTACTCTTTCAGGTACTTCTCGGTGTTGGGGTTGTAAGCAATGCCGCCGGTCAGGATGATCTGATCGACCTGGCCGTGCAGGACAGCGGCCATAGCGCCGGCATCCTTGGCGATCTGGTAGAAGAAGGCATCCCAGACCAGCTTGGCCTCGGCGTTGCCTTCGTCGGCCATCTTGCCCACGGTACGGGCATCGTTGGTGTGCAGGTAACCGTTGAAACCGCCGTTGCCACAGATCTTCTTGTAAACTTCCTGCTGGGTGTACTTGCCGCTGAAGCACATCTTGACCAGGTCGCCAACGGGTACGGTGCCGCTGCGCTCGGGGCTGAAGCAGCCTTCGCCGTCCAGAATGTTGTTGACATCGACGACCTTGCCGTGGTTGTGGGCACCGACAGAAACGCCGCCGCCCATGTGGATGACGATGAGGTTCAGATCCTCGTAGCGCTTGCCGTTCTCCTTGGCAAAGCGGCGGGCCACGGCCTTCTGGTTCAGGGCGTGGAAGATGGAGCGGCGGGGCAGTTCCGGCATGCCGGAGATGCGGGCCTTGTTGGTCAGCTCGTCGACAACGACGGGGTCAACGATGTAGCTGGGGATGCCCAGGCTGTCGCCGATCTCGCGGGCCAGGATGCCGCCCAGGTTGGAAGCGTGCTGGCCCTGGACACCGGCCTTCAGGTCAGCCAGCAGAGCGTCGCTGACGGGGTAGGTGCCGCCGGGGATGGGCTTGAGCAGGCCGCCGCGGCCGACGATGACGTTCAGGCTCTCGGGGGCGCAGTTCTTCTCTTTCAAAAAGTCCAGGATGATGGCCTTGCGGAAATCCTTCTGGTCGATGACACTGGCGTACTTGGCGATCTCCTCCGTGGGATGGCGCAGGGTTTCCTCAAACAGCAGGGTCTCGTCCTCAAAAACACCAACCTTGGTCGAGGTAGAACCCGGGTTGATGACCAGCGTTTTAATAGACATTTGAAACGTCTCCTTTTATTTCTTATTCAGCCAAGCCGGCGGCCACAACGGCGGCCAGGGCGATGGAGTTGACCTTCGTCTGGAAGGAGTCAGAGCGGCTGGTCAGGATGGCGGGCACCTTGGTGCCGGTCAGGATGCAGCCGTTCTTGCAATCGGCGGTGTGGACCAGCGTCTTGTAGACGAGGTTGCCGGCCTGGATGTCGGGGAACAGCAGGATGTCGGCATGGCCGGCAGCCGGGCGGTCCTGGGCACCCTTGTGGTGGGCGGCTTCGGGATCGATGGCGATGTCCATGGACAGGGGGCCGTCGACGACGCAGCCGGTGATCTTGCCCTCGGCGTTCATCTTGCGCAGCTCGTCGGCATCCACGGTGCAGGGCATCTTGGGGTTGACGACCTCAACGGCGGCCAGGGGAGCGACCTTCGGGCACTCGACGCCGCAGGCATGGGCCACGGCGACGGTGTTCTCGATGATATGTACTTTATCTTCCAGGGTGGGATAGGTCATAAAGGCAACGTCGGTCAGGAACAGCAGCTGCTCAATGCCCTTGACCTCGAACACGGCGACATGGGACAGGGTGTGGCCGGTGCGCAGGCCGACTTCCTTATCCAGCACGCTCTTCAGGAAGGTCTTGGTGTCCAGCAGGCCCTTCATGTACATGTTGGCCACACCGTCGTGGGCCAGCTTGACGGCCTTCAGCGAAGCCTGGACCTTGTCGGGCTCGTTGATGATTTCGTAGTCGGACAGGTCGATGTTCAGCTCACCGGCGATCTTGCGGATGGCGGCTTCATCGCCCACCAGGATGGCATCGGCAATGCCCTGTTTATGGGCAGCGTCTACGGCCTCCAGAACGGCATCGTCCTCGGCGGCGGCAACGGCCAGCTTCTGCTTGCCGCAGGTCTTTACTTTAGCGATCAGGTCCTCAAAATTCATTTTACAGCACCTCGTTTACTCTACATCACAAAATGTGTGGGAGGGCACAAACCCTCGCATGTTAAAATAATAACATATAGTTGCCCCAGGGTCAAGGGGATAATGTGAAAGATTTGACGCTCGTTTGTCTTAAGGCACCACCGCACAATTCCCGCCTAACGGCTTAAGCACCGCTTCGGCGGATCTCCGCGCCAAGAGCCGCCGCAAGCGGCGGTTGCGCTCCGAAGCGCCTCGCTGCGGCTCGGTGTGCGGCACGGCATCAGCGTTGCCAAAATGCTCGATAATACACAAAGTATTATCTGCGCTTTTGGCTTAGCAGTTGCCGCACCTCGCTCGCCGTATCGGCACTTAGAATTATGCGGTATTGCCTTAAGGGGCTGCTTCGGCGGCCCTGCCTACCTCGCGACAGGGCCTTTTATAGCGGCAGGCAGCCGTTAAGCCTTCCTTTTGGGTCTCCAAAAGTAACACCCGACGCCAGGAAGCCGTTAAAACGAGTAAAGCGCCGCAAGGTGGCGCGGAAACGGAAGCAACAGACCCATCTACCTATTTAAATATAACAACCACCTCATCTGCCTTTAGCGCACCTACCAAAAGAAAAGGACAAAATATGTCTGAAAATTAACGAATAAAGCATTGACAAAACCTTAACAAGATGGTAAAACTATAGTAGTGAATTTGGCGAGACCCGCCACGCCACTGCTGCGGCACCGGCCGCCGCCCACCTGAGCAGGCAACATCTGCAACCAGACACGGCGCAGGTGCCTAAATTTCCGCCTGAAGATGTTTAATTTTTAACAATCGAACGGCGGTTTCCGAAAGGTTCAAACCAATATGCCCATTGCCATGTATCCCGGCAGTTTCGATCCCGTCACCCGCGGGCATCTGGATATTATCAAGCGCTCCAGCCGTATGTTCGACAAGGTCATCGTTGCGGTGCTGGTCAACAGTGCCAAACAGCCCTTGTTTACGGTCGAGGAGCGCGTTGCCATGCTACGGGAATGCTGCAAGGACATCCCCAACGTAGAAGTGGATTCCTTCAACGGCCTGACCGTCAGCTTCGCCAAACAGAAACACGCCACCGTCATGGTGCGCGGCCTGCGCGCGGTGACCGACTTTGAAAACGAGATCCAGCTGGCCCACACCAACTTCGCCATGGCGCCCGGCATCGAAACGGTCTTCCTGGCAACGGCCATCAAGTGGAGCTACCTTTCCTCCACCATCGTGCGGGAGGCAGCCCACTACGGCCAGGATGTTTCCAAGTTCGTGCCGTCCAACGTCGAGACCGCCCTCATCGCCAAGCGCGAAGCAGGGGAGCTTTAAATCCAAATCGTATTCACAGCCGGACATCGGCTTTGAAGATAAACAAGTTACTCAATAGTCTATCCGATTACTTTGAAAAGAACATTTTTGGAGGCTACTTATGAAAAAGATCGTCATCGCCAGCGCATGCCGTACTGCCATTGGCAAGTTCGGCGGCACCCTCGCCAATGTCCCCGCTGCTGAGCTGGGCTCCATCGTCATCAAAGCGGCTCTGAACCGCGCCACTGTCAAGCCGGAGCAGCCCGACCATGTTTACATGGGTTG
>ENA-UPTB01001831-UPTB01001831.1-human-gut-metagenome-genome-assembly--contig:-NODE-1831-length-16757-cov-108.575000_pt1 | contig 16757 bp, 6 predicted proteins | sample MGYA00250046_ERZ773369 | MGnify/ENA primary metagenome ERZ773369 (study PRJEB29103, sample SAMN06111938) | human gut metagenome | biome: human gut; feature: ankylosing spondylitis patient; material...
TGCCAACTGTGGTGCAATAGGTCGTATTTGCAAGTACGGGCTGAAAGCCCAATGGAGCACCCAGCCCAGGGCAAGCGAAGCGACACCCTGGGTCCCCCGTGTTGGAGCAGTCGCGCCCTGTAAGGGCAAAAGCATTACGATACGCTTTGGAGTTTCCCCGGGCAGCGATAATTGCCATATCAGCCCATTGGTTCATAGCCATTTGCAAGTATATTAGTGGGGAAAGCAAGCGTAATTGCGCAGAAAGCAGTATATTTGCGGTTAATAATCACCTTTTATTTAATACCACAACTTATAATAGTAACAACAAATGAAAGTAATAAACCTGGGCGAACGGAGTTCGGTTATAAACTCATACATGGCGCAGCTGCGCGATGTGGAAGTGCAGAAGAACCGCACCCTCTTTCGCCGTAATATGCAGCGCATAGCCCGCGCCACAGCCTATGAGGTGAGCCGCACGCTGCAATACTCTGAAAAGGCCATCACCACACCGCTGGGCGTGAAACAAGTGCCCACCTACGACGACCGCATTGTGGTAGGCACGGTGCTGCGTGCCGGTGTGGCATTTCACGAGGGATTTCTCGACACGTTTGACCAAGCCGACTCGGCCTTTGTGGCCGCTCACCGTGACGAGGGCAAGCGCGAGGACATTAAAATACACGTTGACTACATAGCCGCTCCGCAGTTGGACGGCTGTACCTTTTTGATGGTGGACCCCATGCTTGCCACTGGTGGTTCGCTCGAACTCTCTTACAAGGCTTTCCTTACACACGGCACACCGGCCAAACTGCACATTTGCTGTGCCATTGCCGCACAAGAGGGCATTGACCACTTGTGCCGCGTGTTCCCAGACGATGTCACACTCTGGGTGTCGGCCGTCGACCCTATCCTTAACGACCAGGCTTACATCGTGCCTGGACTTGGCGATGCCGGTGACTTGTCTTTCGGTCCGAAATTGGATTAGAGGGTTAGGGTAGGTTAGAGGGTTATGAGGTTATGAGGTTATAAGGTTATAAAGTAACCTTTGTGTGTTAGGTAGGTTATGGTAATCTTTTAACCCTCTTAACCCCTTAACCTCCCTCTAAACCTCATACCCCCTTACCTCATCTCCCTCCTCCTTGCTTGCCTAACACACAAAGGTTACTTTATAACCTCATAACCTCATAACCCCATAACCTCCTATATATGAAGAAACTCTTATCCCTTTTGTTACTGCTTGCCCTTGGCTGCGGTACAGTCTCTGCCCACGATTTCAAGATAGAAAAGGGGCAATTTGTGCTCGATGGCAAACCCATCACTCTGGTGTGTGGTGAAATGCACTATCCGCGCATACCACAGGAGTACTGGCGCGACCGACTGTTGCGTGCCAAAGCCATGGGCCTTAACTGCATATCAACCTACGTGTTCTGGAACATTCACGAGCGCCAGCCGGGCAAGTTCGACTTTACCGGCGAAGCCGATCTGGCAAAGTTTATACGCACAGCGCAGGAACTGGGCCTCTATGTGGTGCTCCGTCCCGGCCCCTATGTATGTGCTGAATGGGACTTCGGCGGCTTCCCCTATTGGTTGCAGAACAACAAGCACATGAAGTGGCGCAGCGACGACCCCGACTTTTTGGCCGCTTGCCAGCGCTACATCACGCGACTGGGCAAGGAAGTGAGCAAGTACTGCGTGGGCAATGGCGGCAATGTGCTGCTTGTGCAGGTAGAAAACGAGTATGGCTCATACAGCAACGACCGCGTGTATATGGGCAAAATACGCGACATGTTGGAGAAGGCCGGCTTTAATGCCCCCTTCATCACCTGCGACGGCGCAGGACAAATGCCCAACGGCTACATGAAGGGTGTGCTGCCCACAGTTAATGGTTCGGTGGGCGAGGAAGTAAAGCGCGCCATCGACCGCTTCTATCCTGGCGGCCCCTACTTTGTGGCAGAATTCTATCCCGCATGGTTCGACGTGTGGGGACAAGGACACTCACGCCGCGACTACCGCTCGCCGGCACAGCAAATTGACTGGATGCTCGGTCATGGCGTGTCGGTTAATATGTACATGTTCCACGGTGGTACGAACTTTGCCTATACCAATGGTGCCAACACCATAGGTAGCGGCTATGAGCCACAGCCCACCAGCTACGACTACGATGCACCGCTCAGCGAGTCGGGTGTGGCCACACCTAAGTATTATGCTTTCCGCGAGGTGATACAGAAGCACTTGCCCGCCGGCGAAACGCTGCCCGATGTGCCTGCTGCCAACCCTGTGGCCACCTTTGCACAGGTGCAGCTGCTCGACAGTGTGCCCCTGCGTGCCGCCTTCGGACGCAGCATGCAGTCTGAACGTCCGCTCACAATGGAAGAGGCCGGACAGGACTTTGGCTACATTCACTATCAAACTACCGTTGAAAAGGGTGGCAAGGGCCGACTCGTTCTGCGCAAGTTGCGCGATTATGCCATCGTCTTTGTCAATGGCAAGCGTGTAGGGTCGCTCGACCGCCGTTTCAGCCAGACGGGCATGATGGTAGACATACCCGATGGTGCCAAACTCGAAATATTGGTGGAGAACGTGGGCCGCATAAACTATGGTCCCGACTTGCTCGACAACCATAAGGGCATCACCGAGAGCGTAAGTTTCTGTGGCAAGGAACTGAAGGGCTGGACCACCACGCCGCTTCCGCTCTATCAGCTGACCAAAATGCCGCGCTGCAAGGCTCCCGAAAAGGGTAACCACGACATGGAGGGCGTGGCTTTCCACCGCGGTACCTTCAAACTTGACAAGCGTGGCGACGTATTCCTCGACATGAGTGGTTGGGGCAAGGGCGCCGTGTGGGTTAATGGCCGCAGCATAGGCAAGTTCTGGCAAATTGGTCCGCAGCAAACGCTTTACGTGCCGGGTCCGTGGGTAAAGAAGGGCCGCAACGAGGTGATTGTGTTCGACATGGAGCCTACTGGCCACTATGGTGTGGCTGGTTTGGCCGACCCCGTGCTCGACAAGTTGGGCCACGACCACAATGCTCCCAAGGCTGGCGGTCGCGTTCAGCCCGCAGGCAAGCCTATCATTGAAGATGGCGACTGTGTGTTAAGCGCCACCATGCAGAAGGCTGATGGCGTGCAGCACTTCGACTTTAAGGCACCTGCCACCATGCGCCACCTCTGTGTTGAGGTGGAAAGCTCGTACGACGGCAAGCACTCTTGTCTGGCCGAGATCAACCTTATCGGCGAGGACGGCAAGCCACTGCCTAAGGACGCTTGGTCTGTAGTGTATGTAAGCACAGAACAGGCTGACGAAGGACCGGCTGAATACCTCTTCGATGAAAACAAGCGTCAATATTGGCACTCAAAGTGGAAGGGCGTAGACCCCGATGAGTTCCCTCACCGTGTCATTATCGACCTTGGCGAAATTCAAACTGTCAAAGGCATCGAGCTGCAACAGCGTAACCCCAATATGCCGGGGTGTGTTAAGGACTTCCGCATCTACGGCCGTCCGCAGTTCTTCCTCTTTAAGTAGAGGTTATGAGGGGGTTATGAGGTTAGGGGGTTATGAGGTTATGAGGTTATAAAGTAACCTTTGTGTGTTAGGTAGGTTATGGTAATCTTTTAACCCTCTAACCTCTTAACCCTCTAACCTCATCTCCCTCCTTGCTTGCCTAACACACAAAGGTTACTTTATAACCTTATAACCTCAAAACTCATAACCTTATCCTCTTCATACCCCCCTTCTCCCCTTCCCTATATTCTCATGAAACAAGCTGTCATATTATCTCTGTTATTAGCCTATGCCCCAAGTATGGCACAGGCACAAGTAAAGGTGAGTCAGACGGCCACACAAGTGACCATTGAGAACCAGTATTTGTCGCGCACCTTTAATATAACCGGCAACCGCCTTACGCCAGGCGTGCTTGTAAACAAGCGTGCCGCAGGAGCCACCTTCACACCTGGCCAGGGCAGTGAGGAGTTTGCACTCAATCCGCAGGCCCGTCAACACACCCTCGTCAGTCGCAAGGGGTGGAAGGCCGAGGCCGACTCGTGGTGTAACGAGTCGGCAACAGTGGGCAACCCCAACCTGGCCATAGATGGCGACAACGGCACCATGTGGCACACCTGGTACGCCACCCCCATACCGGGCGGGCAAAAGGGCAACGACAAATTGCCGCACAGCCTCATCATATCGTTGGGCAAGCGCACCGCATTCCGCGCTTTTGGCTATCTGCCGCGCCAGGGAGCCTATGGCGCCATGTCAAACGGCAACATCAAGGGGTACGAATTCTACATATCGAACGACAAAAAGAAATGGACGCTCGTAAAGAAAGGCAAGTTCAACTATAACAGCGTGCAAACCATTTGGGTGGCCCTCGACAAGGAGTACAAAGCCAAGTATGTAAAGCTCACCGAAACCTCGTCAACCAACGGCGGCGCATTCGGTGCCTGTGCCGAGTTCTACCTCACCACCGATGTGGTAAAGTCTGTCACAGCCCCCGCCACAGGCTTGAAAGCCTCGGCCATGAAAGTAAAGGGTGTGCATGTGGCCAGCACGGGCAATGGCAAACGCGTCACCTTCGACCTGGCCCCGACGGCCTATACCAACCCTGTCGACGGCGTGACATCGACGTGGGACATCGACATGGTGGTGGAGATGAACGACAACGACCACTTTATGCGCAAATACTTGCTCGTAAAGGCTGCCGATGAGGCTACCCGCGCCCTGCCCATCGACTACATTGAAATGGAAAACCTTGGCACACAGCAGGTGCCAGCCAACAGCAAGTGGACCCGTCAGCAGGCTGCCGGCGGCGAGGGCGGCATGTCGGCCTACACCATTACGCTGGGGCAGCCCGTGTATGTGGACGGCATGTTCTTCGGTTCAGAGTTTCCGCAGGCCGAAAACGAGATTGACGACCAGGGCATGTACCACACCCGCTACTACAGCGGCAAGTCGCTCAAAACGCTCGACCTTAACGAGCACCGCGTCAATGCCAACGGCCAGTTCCGCACATGGCCTAATGTGACGGGCGCCACACGTTCGGCCACCGACCACAACGTCATACGCACCGACTTCTTCAAATACATCAACACCATAGCCCGCCCCATCAAGGCACGCATGCAGTACAACTCGTGGTACGACTGGATGATGGACATCACCGAGGACCGCATCAATGCCTCGTTCCGCGAGATGGAGCGCGGTTTCACGCAGTACGGGCTGCGCCCCATGGACTCGTATGTGGTGGACGACGGCTGGAACAACTACGACCAGGTGGGCACCGCCGAGTCGGGCACCACACACAACACTACCGGATTTTGGGAGTTCAACTCAAAGTTCCCCAACGGCTTGAAGGGCGCCAGCGACATTGCCCACCGCTATGGTTCGGGCTTTGGTATATGGCTCGGTCCGCGCGGCGGCTACAACTTCAACCAGCAGTGGGGCAAATTCCTTGAGCAACACGGCAACGGCACCTACAGCACCACCACCTACGATGTGGTGACAGGCGATTCGGTGTATGTGGCCAAGCTGCGCGACTTCTTTATCAAGCAGCAGCGCGACTACGGTGTGAACTATTGGAAACTCGACGGATTTGCCACCCAACAGCCGCAGGCATCTACCAACGGACGCTACATTACGGGCGGCAAAAACGGCAATTATTACTTTACCGAACACTGGGAACGCTGGTACCGCAACCTCGATGCCATGTATGCCGATGCCAAGAGCCGCAACCAGGACTTGTGGATTAACCTGACCTGCTATGTCAACCCCTCACCCTGGATATTGCAGTGGAGCAATTCGGTGTGGATACAGAACTCACGCGACATGTGGCATGCCGTGGTGGACGGCCGCGAACGCGAAATGGACCAACAACTCTCCTACCGCGACGACCGCTATTGGGTGTTTGTCAACAGTCAGCAGCTGCAGTTCCCGCAGGCCCACATCTTCAACCACGACCCCGTGTATGGCAAAACTGGTGCAGTGGCCCCCAATGCCATGACCGATGCAGAGTTCCGCGCCTATCTGTATATGATGGCAACCCGCGGCACGGCCTTTTGGGAGATGCTTTACAGCTACAACCTCATGAACGAGGGCAACAAGTGGCTCATCAACGCCGAGGCCCTCAACTTTGTAGACAGTCATTACGAAACCTTGCGCAACGCCATATACTTTGGCCAGTCACCCCTCAAGGGCGGCATCTACGGCTACTCGTGCTGGCGTCAGGGCAACAATGGTGCGGCTGATGGCATCGCGTCGTTCCGCAACCCCTCAAATAGTGAGCAAACCTACACCTACACCCTCGACAAGAGCGTGGGAGTGCCCGAACAGGCTGCTGGCTTGTGTGCCTCGCTGGTGATGGAGTATACGGGCAATCCCGAGCAGCAGACGGCGGAGGCTGAGGCTTATGCCGCTGCAGCCAATGCCAAGGGGCTGGCCTATGGCTCAACCCTCAGCATCAAGCTCAAGCCGGGTGAAATAAGGGTGCTGCGCTTTGCTGCCGACAGTGCGGTGGCTGCGCAACCCGTCATGGCACGGGCCAACAAGCAGCACGAAGTCACACTCGTGATGGACCAGCCCGTATGCACCGACGGGGCCACCTTCGAATTGCTTGCGGGCGGCAAGCGTACCGGAAAGCCTGCCACAGCTGTCACCACCGATGCCGACTACCGCACACTGCACCTCACCTTTGGCAGCACCTTGGGCGAGACCAAGCCATACAGCATACGTATCAAAGGACTGAAAAACTGGCAAGGTGCTGCCACTGCGGCCGAGTCGCCACAGTTCTACTTTGCTCCCGACAGTGTGCTCGAGTGCATCGAAAAGCCTGTCACGCTGAACGAGGCAGTGCGTCTTGGCTCGCACAAGGCAGTTGTGGGCAAGGGCGATTTCAGCATCGACTTTACGCTGACCACCACCGATGCCGATGTGCAGTTGGCCAGCCAGGGCGAAGCATGGAGCTTGGCGCTCAAGGGTGGCAAACTTTGTTTCAAAGCGGGCCATGTGGCCTACACAACCCCCGTCAGCGTGCACGATGGTAAAGCCCACCACATAGTGTGCTGCCGCGAGCGCAACGGCATGGTGAAGGTATATGTCGACGGCCAATTACAAGGCACAGCCTATGACAAGGCTTACGTAAATGAGCCCTTGCAGGCGGCTCCCATCGTGCTGGGCCAGGCAGGGCGCACCTTCACTTTCGACACCTTCACCCTGCGCGATGGTGCCCAAGTAGGGTTATGAGTTTTGAGGTTATAAGGTTATAAAGTAACCTTTGTGTGTTAGGCAAGGGGGTAGGAGGTTAGAGGGTTATTGGGTTAGAGGGTTAAAAGATTACCATTGCTTGCCTAATACACAAAGGTTACTTTATAACCTCATAACCCCCTAACCCCCTAACCTTATCCCCCTCCCCCTCCCCCTTGCTTGCCCAAACACGCAAAGGTAACTTTATAACCTTATAACCTCAAAACTCAAAACTAAAAACTCATAACCTCAAAACCCCATGCCAAATAATAGCAACATAGCCAAGTCAAAGCTAAAAGGCGCATTCACGCTGATAGGCACCGTCATTGTGGTGGTGCTGTTGTTGGTATACTTCTTGCCGCGCGAAACCAAGTTCGGCTACGAGTATGAGCAAGGGCGCCCCTGGCGCTACAACTCACTGATAGCCACCTTCGACTTCCCCGTGTACAAAACCCCCGACGAGGTAAAAGCCGAACGCGACAGCGCGCTCTCACAGTTTCAGCCCTTTTACACCGAAGACGTACAGATAGCGCAACGCCAGATAGCCGCCTTCGAAACAGCATGGCGCGCAGGCCGTTTTGGCGATGTGCCGGCCCACTGCCTCAACCATGTCGACAAAATGCTGCGTGGTGTCTACGAGGCCGGCATAGTGCCATCGGCCGACCTGTCGCAAATGGCCAAGGAGCGCACCCCCGGTGTGCGGGTAGTTGAGGGAACCGAGGCCGTGACGCGCCCCATTACCGAACTATACTCCACTCGTTCGGCCTACGAGTATATAGTGTATGCCGACACCATAAACTTTCCGCGCGAGCTATTAGCCCGTTGCAACATCAACGAATATCTGTCGCCCAACCTCAGTATCGACAGTGCCAAAACCTCTGCCGTGCGCGAAGACCTGCTTGCCGCCGTGTCGCCAGCATCGGGCATGGTACAGAGCGGACAGCGCATCATCGACCGTGGCGAGATAATATCGGCCGAGCAGTACAAAATACTGCAATCATTTGAACGCGAAACCGTGCGCCGCAACGACCCCTCAAAGGGCATGTGGCAGGTAGTGACAGGCCAGGTAATATTTGTGCTCTGCGTCATAGTAGCCTTCGTGTTCTACCTGCGCCTGTTCCGCCGCGAATATCTGCGTTCGCCGCACAGCATACTGCTCTTGTCGTCGCTCATTGCCATATTCCCCCTCATCACCTATGCCATGGTCGACCAAAAGTTCCTCAACGTCTACATGGTGCCGTATGCCATGGTGCCCATATTTGTGCGCATATTCATGGACTCGCGCACAGCCTTCATGACCATGGTGTGCTCCGTCATACTCTCATCGTTAGCCCTCCACTCCAACTACGAGTTCGTGGTCGTGCAATTCATGTCGGGCATGACCGCCATCTACGCCCTGCGCGACCTTACCGAGCGCTCGCAACTGCTGCGTGTGGCCCTTGCCGTGTTTGTCACGAGCAGCGCCATCATGTTAGGCTACGACCTGTCGCAAGGCATCGAGTTCTCACACCTCGACCGCTCAATGTACGTGTACAATGCCGTTAACGGCGTGCTGCTGCTCTTTGCCTATCCGCTGCTTTACATGATTGAAAAACTGTTCGGCTTCACCTCGAGCGTCACACTCGTCGAGCTGTCCAACACCAACAACAGCGTGTTGCGCCGCATGTCCAAGGTGGCACAAGGCACCTTTGTACACTCGTTGCAAGTGGCCAATCTGGCAGCCGAGGTAGCCGACAAAATAGGTGCCAAGCCCCAGCTCGTGCGTACCGGCGCCCTGTATCACGACATAGGCAAAATGCTCAACCCAGCCTTCTTTACCGAGAACCAGACAGGCGTCAACCCCCACGACGAGCTTACCGAGGAGCGTTCGGCACAAATCATCATCAGCCACGTGACCGAGGGCCTCAAACTGGCCGACAAGTACCACCTGCCCAAGGTCATACGCGACTTCATAAGCACCCACCACGGCCGCTCCCAAGTAAAGTACTTCTACATTCAGTGGAAGAACAAGCACCAGGGCGAGGAGCCCGACGCCAAGCTCTTTACCTATCCCGGCCCCAACCCCTTTACGCGTGAGCAAGCCATACTCATGATGTGCGATGCGGTAGAAGCCTCGTCGCGCTCGCTCAAAGAGTTTACTGAGGAAAGCATCAAAGAGTTGGTCAACCGCATCATCGACAGCCAGGTGCAGGCAGGCTATTTCCGCGAGTGCCCCATCACCTTCCGCGACATAGCCGATGCCAAGCGCGTGTTGGCCGAGAGCCTTAAAACCATCTACCACACCCGCATAGCCTACCCCGAGCTCAATGCCAAGCCCGCCGAGCCGGCACCACAGCCGCGCCGCGCCTATTTCTTCGGCCGCAGATAACATTCGGGGCTGCCGCATAACATACATACACAGTTAACGGGTTAACAAGTTAACAAGTAAATTAGTTGACAGGTTGACAAGCACACTTGCTTGCCAGCCTGTCAACTTTTATATATATAGCAGTCTGGTAAAACGCAATATGCGAACGTACTCAAGTGCCCAACGCTACCACGCAACTCAACCTCTAATGGGGGCGACGCGTCTCGCGTCGGGGTAGAGAAAAGAGGAAAATATGAATTCTACTAAATAATAGCTGCATCTTTTTCCGACGCGAGACGCGTCGCCCCCATTAGTGCTTGCGTTAGTGCTTGAGTTGTGTGCTTGCGTTTAGTGCTTGCGTTGGGAGGTAGCGTTAGTGCTTGAGTTATGTGCTTGGGTTTAATGCTTGCGTTTAGTGCTTGGGTTTAATGCTTGCATTTAGTGCTTGCGTCCATTTGCATTTTTACGTTCAACCATATATAATATCATAGTGCGCAAACAGCTTACTACGTGTAACCATGTGTTATACAACATATTCACAAATGTGTTATAAAAAGAGCAAGTTGCGTAACTTTGCAACCGAAAAACATATAATCACTTTACTATTACTGTTACTACATGAAAAGAAATCTACTAATCACAGCACTACTATGCAGCTCCGGCCTTTGTGCTTCAGCCCATAGCAGTGCCCCGATCCCTGCCCCTGCAGGCCAGACCGAGGCAGCCGCTGCCGACTACGAGTATACTGGCGAGATGAACATCAACATGTCCACAGGGCATTTTACGGCGTTCAGCGCCAATAAATCATACGCCTCAACCTGGCAAAACACCAAAGGGTGGTCAAACGTGCCAGTTGTCCGCCTCATCAGTCTCAGCAACCAAAAGGCTCAAAACAACATGGATGTGGCTGGCAGCAATGCTACAACCATTGTGGCCCATCGTGGTAGTGTTGACAGCGAGTATGCCCTGGTTGTAGAGAAAGGCTACGTTATAACAGGCGTCAGTTTCGACTTTGCCATAGCCTCAGGCAGCAGTGCCGTTACGGTAACACCCATTGGCGGCACCGCCGTACAAAGTACAGCCGAAGGGCAATACGTCGAGGTAAAAGGACTGAGTGCCGACACCGTAGTAGCTTTCAAACTCAGTGGCGGAAAAAATGCCATAGCTCTGACCAACCTCAAGGTGACTTATGGCAAGGTAAAGCCAGCCTTTGCCTCGGGCAAACTGGCCATCAACACCTCAACAGGTACACTTAACGCCAATAGTGGTTTCTGCTCAGCCTGGACAAGTACACAGAAATCGCCGCAAATCAAGCTCGATTGCGGGGCAAGAAACATCAGCGTGGCTAACAGCACCAACGGCATCATGCAGTGCTACCGTGGCAGCCAGTCAGACAGCAAATACACCCTCACCGCCCAAAGTGGCTGGGTAATAACCGGCTACAGTTTCGACTTCACCGCAACTGATCCTGCCAAGCCCTGTGGTGTGACGGGCCCCGACGGTAAGAAACTCACCAGCAGCAGTGCTGTGCAACACATAAAGGCCACGGGCCTTTATGACAAATCGGTGGTAGCCTTTGCCATGAACGATGCCAATCATGCCATCAATGTGTCAAACTTCGTAGTAACGTGGGAAACTGACTCGGCTGCCAACACCGAACTGCCAGGCTACACCGTGTTCGACAACAGCGGTGCGGTGCCCTACCGCATTCCCGCCATCGGCACCGCCGCCAATGGCGACCTCGTGGCAGTGGCCGACTACCGTTACAGCAAGGCCGACATAGGCAGCGGACGAGTAGACTTGCACCTGCGCATATCACAGGACAATGGCCAGAGCTGGGGCGAGATAATGATGCCCGACAATTTTAAGGGCGATGGCCAAATGACCACATGGCGACATGACAAGGCCGCTTATGGCGACCCCTGTATTGTAGGCGACCGTGAAAGTTCGCGTATGATGATAGTATCGTGCTCAGGTTTCCCCGGCTTCTTCAGCAAGGACGAAAAACACCTTGGTTGGGCACGTTGGTATTCTGACGACAATGGCCAAACGTGGACAGGATCAGAATACATCGATATGAAATACATTTACGAGCCATTGGCCGCGGCAGGTACCCCCGTCAACGGTTTCTTTGTAGGTTCGGGCAAGATACACCAGAGCCGCTATATCAAGAAAGACAAGTATTACCGTCTTTACTGCGTAGGTTCAACACAGGAGAATGGTGGTAATAAGAAGAACTGGGTGCTTTACTCCGACGACTTTGGCGAGAGCTGGGACTTCCTTGGTGGCCTCAAGCACGCCCCCATTGTCAACACAGCCGATGAGCCCAAGGCCGAGGAGCTGCCCGATGGCAGCGTATTGCTCTCAAGCCGCGATGTAAATGGCCGCTATTACAACATTTACACCTTCAGCGGCAACGATGGCATAAGCGGCAGCTGGGGCGAAAAGGCATTGTCAAGTTCTGCCAATAAAGGCTTGATAGCCAACAATGGCTGCAACGGCGAGGTGCAGGTAGTGCCCGTAGTGCGCAAGGCCGATGGCGTGAAAACCTTCATAGCCCTGCAGTCGCTGCCCACCTCAGGGCGCAACTATGTGTCAATATTCTACAAGGATCTCACCGACAAGGAAACCTATGCCAGTCCTGCCAACTTTGCCAAGAATTGGGACGGCCGCTATGTTGTAAGCAACACCTCATCGGCTTACAGCACTTGGAGCTGGCAAAAGGATAACGCTTTAGCCTTCATCTACGAAGAAGGTGGCGGCAATGGCGGTTACGACATTGTGTACAAGCGCATCGACATACCCACGCTCACCGGTGGCAAGTACGACTTCGACGCAACCCGCACCTTCGAGCGCCAGCAAATAGACTGGACTTTGGCCAACCGCATAAAAAAGATGGGCGCCTTGATCGACTCTATCAAGCCAGCTGTCGAGGCTAACACCAAATACATTTTTGGCGATAAACTCATAACCGATGCCAGCCAGTTGGAGTGCAAGTTCGGCTACTCGGGTGGCACCGCAGGCAAGGGCGACAACCAGCCCATCAGCAATTTGATTGACGGCAATGCTGCCACCTATTTCCACACCGACTACAGCAAGGGCAACCTGAAAAATGGCGTGCACTGGTTTGATGTGACAGCACCCGCCGAGGGCAAGTTTGCCAACATCATAGTCGTTAACGTTACACAGCGTAAAGGTGCCAATGCCGATTTTGTGAAAGAGTTTACCATCTCGGGTTTCAACAGCGAGGCAAAGAACGACTCTGTGTATATAGCAAAAGTCACAGTGCCCAATGCCGCTGCCGGCCAACAGTCAACCATGCAGTTCACCATTCCCGAGGGAGCAAGCTACAAGTATCTGCGTTTCAATGTCACCGCTACGAGCAACAACCGCGGCTATTGGCACTTGGCAGAGTTCATGCTGAGCAAGCCCGACAGCCTCGATGCCAACAGCCCCAATGTGTTGCACCCCGACGCCTACGCCACCATGAAGGACGCCATTGCTGCAGCCGAGGCCGCAAAGCAACAAGCTACTGACAATGACATTGCCGCGCTTGAGGAGGCCTATGACGCCTACCTCCGTGCATTGCAGGGCACTGCTACCGGCATTATAGCCACTCCCGCAGTCAAGCCGGGCAAGGCTACCATCTATTACGACTTGATGGGCCGCCGTGTGGCAAACCCCGTAAAGGGCGTGTTCATTACCAACACTGGCAAGCGCGTTATTAAGTAACGCGCACGCACCCAAACAACAGCAAGTAAGGGCTGGCACTTCTCCGCGAGGTGTCAGCCCTTATTTATGTAAAACGCAAACATGCTAACGTGCTCAAGCCCCCAACGCTACCACCCAACGCTAGCTCTAATGGGGGCGACGCGTCTCGCGTCGGAAAAATATGCAGCTATTATTAGCAGTAGTTGCGTTTGTATTTAACTCCTATCTCTAACCCGACGCGGGACGCGTCGCCCCCATTAGAGCTTGCGTTTCTTCAAGCGCCCAACGCTACCCCCCAGCGCTATCACCCAACGCTACCTCTAATGGGGGCGACGCGTCTCGCGTCGGAAAAATATGCAGCTATTATTAGCAGTAATTGCGTTTGTATTTAACTCCTATCTCTATCCCGACGCGAGACGCGTCGCCCCCCACTAGAGCTTGCGTTTGGTGATAGCGTTGGGTGCTTGAGTACGTTCGCACGTTTGTGTATTACCACCCATAATCTTATTTATGTAAAAGTGCCTGCACCTTGCACTTTTGCTCTTTTATAGCTTGATAATCAGATAGTTATGCAGTGTAGGTACACCTGCACTGTGCCTACACTTGCTTGCACAGTGCTTACACTTGCTTGCACTGTGCCTGCACTTGCCTGCACTTGCTTGCACTTATCTTACACTGTGCCTGCACTGTGCTTGCACTTGCCTGCACTGACTGCATAGTATATAACATTTGTCTGCACTAACACTCATGATTTTCTCCGAGCGCAGCCATGAATTACAGCATAGGGAGGTAGAAAAAACTTTCGGAGCAACGGAAAATTCTACCGCCCTATGTACCCACACCGCCCTGGTACAACCATAAATACTACATCTCTTAGGTGTGCATGCAAGCACTTGTGCAATCAAGCAAACATTTGTGCAGACAGGTGTGTATGCAAATGTAACTGCTACCTGCACACCCGAAAACCTTGAATATCAGTTCATAAACACCAAAAAGTGCAAGGTGCAGGCAAAATAGCCAAACAAATATTTATGGCAGAATATCTGCACTTTGTGCACTCAATAGCACACTTTCAGCTGCAAAAAACATCGCTGCATATTAAAAATTCCAAGGCATAAGAGTTGTACCACAATGGCCTTTTGACGAAAAGCATTACGCTTTGGCATTTTACCACACAGCAATTGGCTGTGCACGTGCCACCCATAAAGTGTATTCCCGCAGGTAACACATTAGTACATAATGCGCATGGCAAAGCGCAAAAAGTGCTATTTATTAAAGTTATTAACAACATTTATTACCCCCCCCGATTGTATTTAAGGTTTAATAGCTACATTTGCAGCGGTAAGACCAACTGACCTGCAACAAATGTAAAGAACCATTCAGAAATAATTGTAATACTATAAAATAACCAAGCTAATGAAAAAGACAATTACTCTTTTAGGCATGCTGTTGGCATTCTTTGCCACTGCGGGGGCGCAGACAGCAGCCAAGTTCTATTCGTCCACAGCCACGCCTTATGCCGATTTGGTGTCAGGAAAATCGTATGCCATATTGGTGGCAGCCGATAAGAACTGTGTAGACGGAGATGCAAAGTATACCACGGCAAAGTTCCTTTCTTGGGCAACGAAAAATGGTGGCAAGGCCACAACCGATGCTTACACATCAACCAATGACCTGCGTGGCAAGGAAGAGCAGAATGGCTATACATGGGTAGTTACTGTAAATAGCGATAACAACACAATCACTCTGAAGACGGGTGACAACACATACGTGCCAGCGTCATCAAATGGTCAGGGCGGTGCTTTGTCTGCAACTGCTGGCGAACTGACACGTGTGGACAAAGGCGACTGGTGCCTGCTCACTAATGGCACTTATGACAACAAAACTTGCTATCTGACATTGGGTGGTGATAAGCGTAACGGCAGTCGTAACAAACTTGAATACTGGCGTTATGACGCAAACCCCACCGCTGGTGAAATAGCCAAGTTTAAGTTTTTTGAGGTGTTAGACGTCACTTCGTATGACGTCACCTACAATTACACTATCAACGGCACACAGGTTGGTACATACAGCGTTAAAGCAGTTTCGGGCAACGCTTATCCTACCCCAGGCAATTTGCCCGACTTTGTAACTGCCACAGCTCCTGAGGGTACGGTGGCAGAGAACACAACAAAAACAATAGAGGTTAACATAAGCAACTACCCCTTCAAGTTCTCTCTGAACGAGAGCGACACACCCGAATGGGGCTACCTTACGGGTAATATATCTACTGATGCCCGCAAATTGTTTACCAACAACACCACATCTATTGTGCGCTCAGTAGCCAATGCCGCTTATCAAAACAGCACGCTCAATGGCATAGCAGATGACCTCTGGCGCATGGTGGGCAATCCTTTCAGTGGCTTCAAAATCATGAACAAGTCTGGCAAATGCCTTGTAAAGGCCGCCAGTGGCAATGGTGCTACATATACCGATGCATCGGCTACCGCAAGCGACAATCTGTGGAAGGTGTATGGTGGTGACATTATCGGAGAACCAGGCAATATAACAGATGCAAATAAGGAAGAATTAAAGGCTAAAGCCTTTGTGTTGCGCCACAGCACAGTAGATGAAGGTGATAATTATTTGAACCCAGGTGGAATCGGAAGCGGCACAAGCATTGGTGTTTATTATAAGAAATCCAACGGTTCTTGTTTCCTCTTCCTTGAACCTGAATTTACAGTAAATCTCAACACCAACGGCAATCTTGTAGCCTCTTTCGCTACTTTGGCCCTACCTTTCGACTTCAAGGTGGCAAGCAGCAACACCAACGATGCCAAGTTGTACAGCGGTGCTTACAATGCAAGCACGGGTACACTCGACATGACAGCTGTTGAGGGCGTTGTTCCCGCCAGTGCAGGTGTCGTAGTCAAGAGCGACAGCAAAGCCACAAGCATTGTGCTCACAGCCAATGCCAAGTCTACTGCGACCGCTTTGACAGGTAACCAGCTCGTGGGTACCACTGAGGAAATAGCATTCTCAGAATTGACCGACAAACTCGTGTTCGGTGTGACAACTCAAAATCATGTAGGCTTCTATGCCGCAGGTGGCTCAGCCGCTCTGCCCGCCAACCGTGCTTACCTGCCCACTTCAGTATTAGGTGGTGAAAAAGCCGTAGCCATGAACTTTGGTGGCAATGTAACCGGTATCAACGCCGTTGTCAAGGCAGACAAGGCCAACGCAGCAATCTACGACCTCACTGGCCGTCGCGTAACACGCACAGTAAAGGGAGGCCTCTACATTCAGAATGGCAGCAAGTTCGTTGCCCGTTGAGCCGGTGCGCGAAATTAGCTGATAGGTATTGGCTATATTGAACACCTGCTTAATAATATACTAACCACAAGTAAAGACATTCAAGATATGAAAAAGACATATATGCAGCCCCAGTCGGTCACAGTACACCTCTATGCCGAGGAGGCCATGCTCAACCTCAGCGGTGGTGCCCAAATTG
>ENA-UPTB01001841-UPTB01001841.1-human-gut-metagenome-genome-assembly--contig:-NODE-1841-length-16709-cov-8.200818_pt1 | contig 16709 bp, 20 predicted proteins | sample MGYA00250046_ERZ773369 | MGnify/ENA primary metagenome ERZ773369 (study PRJEB29103, sample SAMN06111938) | human gut metagenome | biome: human gut; feature: ankylosing spondylitis patient; material...
ATGATAGGTAAATATTGGAACACTTACCTAATAGCTTGCCAATGCTATATTTATTATATCGCCTATACGGGCGCACCATCGTAATAAGCCTTCCCCTGCTTATAAATCTTTACAGTCTCCTGAAAATTGCTCCACATGTTCTGTGCAGTTGTGGAAGTCTGTACGATTTCATTGGCCGAGTTCACGATACTCTGTGCGAGGTTCGTGGGGTCTATCACCGTCCATTGCGCCTTGCTTGTCACTGAAAGGGATGACAATGCCATAAACAAAATTATCGTTCTCTTCTTCATGCCCTATCTCCTTTCTTTAGTCAGTAAATACCGGCTGTCGTCGTCACGGGCAAACAGACCGTAACTGCCGAACAGCAACACCTCGCTGCCTGAAAAATACCCGATGCATCCGGCATCCCTGTTCCCGTGCAGGAAAAGGTCGTCACCACCGCGCAGCGGGATATTGATTTCAACGTAGGCCCTTTCTCCGGCGAACAGCGTGGCCTTGTATCCCTTGAAGCCGTCCGTCACCCGGTTGGATTTACGGATGGTCAGCGTCGAGCCGCCTTCCCTGTTCATTCAGTGCCCGCAGATGCGGTCATGTTCCAGTTCCTTTCTCATCTCCCCAATCAGGTTCAGCAGGTCCAGATTGGTCAGGGTGGCGTCTCCGAGCGCTTCCCTGCATTGGCTTAATAAATCTTTCTTACTCATTGTGTTTTATGGATTAAAGGATTGTTTGTTTTCCTGCCGCTTGTTTTCGGCAAGCTGTCTGATAGCCAGCTCGATGTTTCCATCCAGCTTTTCCGTAAGCCTGGTAAGTTCCAGTTTTTCAGTCTCTTCTGTGGTGTAGCAAAGGTACTCTTCAGCCGAAACTTCTGTCGCATATACCGCACTTTGTGTACCGCCAAGCCCTATCCAGACCTCTTTATAAAGCCGGTTGGCCGCATTGGCAAGATTGATGGAAAGTATCTGTGAGCGTTCCTTGTCCGTCAGGCCGAGCAGGTTCTGTATCTGGTCGAACTTGTTCTGGTACTTTCGTTGGTCAAGCAGTATCTTGCAGTCCGAATTGTTGATGATTGTCTCCTTTACAACCGGGCTCGATATGATGTCGTCCACTTCCTGCGTCACCACAACCGCTTCGCCGAAAAATTTTCTGACCGTCTTAAACAAATATTTAATATAAGAGGCCATACCTTCCTTGGCGATTGCCTTTCATGCTTCCTCAATCAGTATCATCTTGCGGATGCCCTGCAAGCGTCTCATTTTATTAATGAAAGTCTCCATGATAATGATAGTCACCACCGGAAAAAGGACGGGATTATCCTTCACGACATCCAGTTCGAATACGATGAACCGCTTGTTCAGTAAATCCAGTTCCTTGTCCGAGTTCAGCAGATACCCGTATTCGCCGTTCTTGTAATAGGGTTCCAGCACGTTCAGAAAACCGTCCACGTCAAAGTCCTTCTCGCGCACGTTCTTGTCCGCCAGCACCTTGCGGTAGTCTTTCCTTACAAAGTCATAGAACGAGTTGAAGTTCGGCTTTATCTTCCGGTTCTTCTTTATCTTCTCGATATACAGGCTGACTGCGTTCGAGAGCGCCACCTCTTCCGAGCGCCGGGGCGGTTCGTCCTCCCTTTTCCATAAGGTCAGAATCAGCGTCTTGATGCTGTCCCGCTTCTCGATGTCATACCGGTAATCCTCGGTGAAGAACGGATTGAAGGAAATCGGGTCATTTTCCTGGTAAGTGAAATAAACTCCGTCATCCCCGTTCGTCTTCCGGCGGATCAGGTCGCACAGCCCCTTGTATGAATTTCCGGTATCCACCAGCAGGATGTGCGTGCCCTGTTCCCAATACTGCCTCACCATATGGTTGGTGAAAAAGCTCTTTCCGCTGCCCGACGGGCCGAGGATGAACTTGTTCCGGTTGGTCACCACCCCTTTTTTCATGGGCAGGTCGGATATGTCGAGGAAGACGGGCTTTCCCGTCAGCCGGTCCACCATGCGCAGCCCGAAGGGGGAGAGCGAGTTCCGGTAGCAGGTTTCTGCCGTAAAGAAGCATAGTGCCTGTTCGGTGAACGTGTAGAAGCTCTCTTCCGAAGGGAAGTCCGCCTCGTTTCCCGGTATGCCCGCCCAGTAAAGGACCGGCAGGTCGATGGTATTATGGCGGGGGGTGCATTCCATCAGCGCCAGTGCGCTGCCCACGTCGTTCTTCACCCGCCGCAGCTCATCCCCGCTTTCGGCCCAAGCAATCACGTTGCAATGGCAGCGGACGGATTGCAGTCCGTTGGTGTGCGCCACGTTCAGGTATTCGTCCAGCCATTCCTTGTTTATCTGGTTACTCCGGCTGTAGCGTGAAAGCGACTGCATGTTCTTCGCCGTCTTCTCGAAACGGGCGAGGTTCTCGCTGCTGTCGTCTATGAATATCCACTGGTTGTAGATATGGTCGCAGGGCAGCATGATACCCACGGGCGAGGCATAGCTCAGGCGGCAGTCCGAGCGGTCCGTGGAAAGACGCTCATAGCGTCCGTCGGTCCGTACCCTGCCCGGCAGGTCGTCGAGGTCGGAAAGGGTATGCAGGCAGAGCCGTTTGTCGCCGATACGCATCCCGTCCGGGTTCAGCTGCATGTCCTGCAACATGACGCTTCCGTCCGAAGACAGGGTCAGGTACCTCTCGATGATGCCCGGGCCGTCTTCCGTTCCCGTTATCTCTTCCGTGGACAGCCGCTCCAGCCTGGCAAGGCCGCTGTCATTCACGATACTCTCGAACTGTCCCACCGACTCCATGAAACGCTCCATCGTCTCCCTGTCCTGTATCTCCTTCGGCACCAGAAATTTCCGGCACAGCGTGTTCCAGTTGCTCTGCTGCCGGGAGCGTTCCCTGGTGGTCTTGGTGAGAAACAGGTAGCAGGTGTGGTTGAGGTAGGGCCGTTCGTTGAAGTGGCGTTCAAAACTGCGGGAGAGGAAGCCCGGGCCGTCTTTTCCGATGTCGGGCCTGTATTTCTCCGTGATGAAAATATCCTGCTTGTGGATGATTGAATAGTTCGGCAATACCTTGATTGCCTTGGCTCATGTGGCGTGCATCGCCTCATATTCCGCGGATGATACCGAAAACACTTCCGGCAGTGTCACCCGGAAAGCCACCGTGATGTCGGCGTCCTTGCTGACGATGCAGCCGTGCTCCACCGCCATGACGGGGAATTTGCTTTCCAGTGTGGATGTTGTCAATGTACTTCTCATGATTTACGATTGTTGTTTTTTAATCAGACGTGTGATACGTTTGCGTGAGAGGATTCTCCTGGGATGCTGCCGGGCGGCAAGGAGCTTCATCAGTCCGTGGCTGCCGAAACGCCGGTTCAGCGAAAAGGTCAGCCAGACCACTGCCGTGGCAGCCGATACCCCGAAGCCGATACACGTCCATTGCCCGATGCCCGCCGTGTACATGATGACGAACACCACGAACACGGCAAGCAGCCCGAAAGCAAAAATAAAAAGGTACTGGGCACGGAGCCCTTTGAACTCCACCTCACGGCCCACGCCTTTGTTTATCTCAAAGTCAGACATAAGCTGTTGTCTTTTATCTGTTCTTAGAGGAAGAATGACCTCAGGATAGTGGCGGCCACTATCAGGAAAATGCAGGCTCCGAACCATGAGCTGGCGGTTTTCGAGGTGTCGGGGTCGCCCGAACTGAATTTCTGGTAGACCTTGACGCCGCCTATCAGGCCGATAATGGCACCCACCGCGTACACCAGTTTCGTGCCCGGGTCAAAATATCCCGTCACCAACTGCGTGGCTTCCGTGATGCCCGCCTGTCCGTTTCCTTGTGCCATTGCCGCACCCGCTGCCGCCAGTACGGCCAGCATCATAATCAATCTTTTCTGTTTCATTGAATTCCGTGATTTTTAAGTGATTTAAAAAGCCACGGGCTACCTCTTGCACTATCCCCATAAGGCAGCCCGCAGCCGCTTATGGTTTAATAGTTCAGGGGGTAAGTGCCGGCAGGTAATCAGCCGGAGTCAAAATACATCTTTCGCATGGTTACATGATTGAATGGTGAAACTTCATTGTTAATTCTCTCCCGGGATGAGGGTCTGAATCATCCCGAATCGTAATAGCCTTTTGCTTTCATTGTCTTTACTGTCCTTATCGGTTTATTTTAAATATTCCCCACACTTGAATCCCTTGCGGGGCATATAGTTCTCAAAGGAGGAGGATTTGAACAGCCACATCCGGTTCGCCCACCGGGCAAGGTCACGCTCGTACTGCGTGGGCACCCGTTCATTCCCATAATCCCGGAAAGGAATGACAAAGGGGGTAATTCCCAGTTCCCTGAGTACATTCAGTCTGAACAGGTCCTGCTCAATGGTCGAATTGAATCCTATCAGTACGTAACAGGTTATCTTGTAGGGCTTCACGTGCTTTACCATCTCTTTCAGGCGGTCCCTCAGGTCAAGCTGCGGCAGGTCCCATGCGATATGGATGTTCTGCTTCATCCTGAGCCTGTTCAGGTGCCAGGCCTGTTCCTCGTCCATAATCCTTACGTCCACGCCGTGCAGCTTCACGGGCTGGCCCGCTTTCATCAGATAGCTTACCGCACTCCTTCACTGCGGGTTCGCAAAGAAATTGTTGTCCAGCACCTCAATCCATTTCCCTTTCGGGTTCAGTTCCACCGGTTCCACGGTCTGAATGTATCCTTCTTTCTCACGGACGAGGCAGAAAGGACACTTGCGGATGCAGCCTCTTGAAAAGAACTGGAGCGAAAAAGGGTATTCGGGGTAAATGGAATAGTCCATCATCCGGCTGTTCTCCACAGCTTCGGGAAGCCTGCCGGCTATGTCATACCCGGTGCCGCCCCTTACCACTTCCCCCACATCCAGCAGATCATAGTCATAATCAGGCGTGAAGGTGAATACCTTGCTTGCCAATACCTTGTCATACCGCTGTCGCGGTGCCGCCCATTCCACCCGGTGCCCTTTTGCCTTGTAACAGGCCGAAAGGCGCATCAGTGCGAAATTGGGGAAGTTATGCCCGTCCACATCTACCAGTCCTATGTTCATACAAATAAAATTTAATGGTGAATAGTTCCTGTTGTCTTACCGGGTGAATGCCGCAAGCGGTCTGTCATCCCGAATCGTAATGGCCTTTTGTCATTGCCGCTGTCGTTTTATGGATAAGTTAATGGAATGATTGTCTCTCCGAAAGTCTGTACGTTTCCCCCATAAGGGGAAGCCGCCGTTTGTCAACTTGAATCGAAATACGTCATAAACATGGATGATACGTTTTGTTGTTGGTATTCCTGCCGGTTCTCTCTTTTTACAGTGATACGGGCATCAACCCGTATCGAAATAGCCTCTTGCCATTGTTACCTCCTTTTTTAATCGGTTAGTCACTGTCCGGAGCAGCCCCGCCCATTTGCTCGGCTTCATCCAGAAATTTGCTGATACGGCTGTCGCTGCCATTGATACTTTCCAGTATCGAGCGTTCAATCTGCGTATCCCTGATATGGTGGATCGCCCTTAAAAGGGACAATCGTCTGTCTGTCGGAATCTCCCTGCCGTTGCAGAGGTCGATGATTAAATCAAGCTCTTCCGGCCCTATGCCGGTTGCCCCGTCCGAATAATCTTCGCGGACACAGTTCAGATCTTCCAGTTCCTCGTTCAACTCGTCGGTATCCACTCCGTCACCGTTTCCTCTCTGTCCGTCATCGCCTTCATGTCCGCCGGAACTCCCGTCCGGGGAAGCCCGCCACTCTTCCACACGCTTGTCCCGGAACAGATCCGGGATGCGCTCCGGCGGCACTTGTGCAACCTTTGGCGGTGCCGTGTCCCCGTTTCTGCCAGCAAAAGTAGAGGCATTTTCCTTACCTGCAATAGCCCCGGAACCGGTGGCGTTCATTGGCGGCTGCTGGCGTGTCCCATAGCTTTTCGTGACGACAAGGCTGTCCGTTTCCGACTGTTTTTCCACCGTTTTTTCACTGCTTCTCTCCGCAGTCTTTTCTGTGGGCCTCATTTCCGCCTTGACAGGTGGAAGCTCTTTCTCCTGTCTTTTCACGACTGCCGGAATCTCTTTCCTGCCCGTTTTCCCTTTCGCCTGTCCACGTCCTTTCTTCCGTTCCTCTTTCACCGGATCGAACCAGCCTGCCGCACCCCGCAGGGCTTTCGCCATGCGGCGGCGTGCCTTCCCGAAACATATCTCGCCAAGCTGTCCCCTGAACAGGAACTTGTCCATGAACAGATAGGCAAACAGCAGCCAGAACAGAACCGCCCCGGCTTCATAACATAATCGCATATCCATAGCTTAAAAGATTTTGTTGTAACTCTTCTGGCAGTATGCCTTCACCTCATCCGAATGTTTCTCGAAATGTTCCTGCAATACATTGTCAATGTAATTGCCCACCGTCAACTGCCGTTTACCGGCAATGCCGACGATGACCGATATTTTCCGGTGCAGTTCCTTGTCTATATAGACACCCTGCCTGCCTTCGCATTTGTAAGGGGTAAGGAATCTCCTCATAAATTCGGTCTGTGCGGCTTTCAACGTTTTGGATGCGGCCTTTTCCGGCGTCTCTTCCGCTTCAGATTCCGTCTTTGCCTTTTCAGCCGTTTCCCTGTCCGTTTCCTCTTTGGGGGGAATGGACGGTGTTACCTTTTCCGGCGGACTACCCGCCATCAGGCTGCGCAGGTAGGCTTCATCCACCGGATTCTGTCCACTCGTTTTCTTTGCCATGACTATACAATTTTGATTATCCGCATGATTTCATCCATAAGCGCATCAAAGCCGCACTCCTTCGTAAAGCCCGCATCCGGTGCAAACAGGGTGCTCCGGTAAACCGGGCCGCCCGTAGTGGAGAGGTCTTTGGTGAAGTTACTGCGCACGGGGACACGGGTTTGGAGACAGTCCAGTCCCAGGAGGGAGAAACCTTGCTGGTAAATGTCATATAAGACGGTACGTTCCCTCCGGTCCACCATATTCCAGAACATGCACAAGGCTTTCAGATTGGAGATGCCGGTCCTTATCAGGCGGTCATTGACAGTCGTGGCAAAGTTCAGCGTGCTTTCCAGCACAAGGCGGTCTGCCTTTATCGGTACGAACAGATAATCGAGTGCACTGATTGTGGCAATCACCCCGTCACTGCCCATTGTTCCGGGCAGGTCGAACAGCACCACATCATAATGCACGTCTGCCTTTTCCTCAAACGCCCTTCAGTCCGTCATGCAATCCGCCGGGGTACTGCCGATAACAGGGTAAGCCTTCTTCTTCAACCGCCCGGCCTGTTCCACCAGAAGATTCTGATAGACGGGTGTGGTCTTTACCACTTCCATATCCCGTTTTTTCTGTTTGATGATTGAATGCTGCGGATAGTCACAATCCACTATCGCCACATTCAGACCTTTCACATAATGCAGTCACGACGCCGCATAAATCGCAAAGGTTGATTTACCCACGCCGCCCTTCTGGGAGGCGAACGAAACGAACACGGTTTTCTTTCTCTTTTCCATTGTTACTGATTTAAATGAATTAATTGATTTATAGACAGCCAGATGAACAGCCGTCTGTCTTTGGGGCCATCTGTCCGGTTACTCATTCTGTTATCTGTTTGTCCAATTAGCTATATAGTAATTTAATTATGCGGCTACTTGGCTATCCGGCTATCTACTTATATAGCTACTCTATTACATGGCTATTTAATTATGTAGCTATTCAGCTATCTGTCTATTCGGCTATGTAGCTATATAGCTATGTACATATTCGGATAGCTATTCACATATCCGATTGCATAGCCATTTATCCGAATAGCTGTTTATCCGTCTATACATTTATATATATGTATAGCTATATATCCGGATAAATGCCTGTTTGAATATCTACCTGATTGCATATCTGTTTATCCGTTCAAATAGCTATCCGGCTACAAATAAACCTCAAAAAGAGCATCCATGAAGTACCCCCGGCTCCAAAGTCATTCATTGGCGGGTGTTGGCGTGATACGCCATGATGCACGGACAGAAAAAACTATCTACCTTTGTCGCAGGGAGAGCGCAGCCCGTTCTCGGTAAGAGAACGTAAGACAAATCCTTCAGACCTTTAATCCGGCACAGCCGGATTTTAATATGCGTCAGCATATAGCGAGGTGTACTTTCAGCGGTTGAAAATATTTCCAACCGCTGAAAGTACCGCCCCGAAAGGCCTTTCGGGGATGTCAGTTCTCCCAAGTCGAACTTCCTAAATTATTCATGTTATGAAAGATGAAACAAGAATCCGTAGCGCCGCAGGGCGCAAGGTGCTGGCGGACCCGCGCACGCACCGCTATTATCTCTGTCTCAATGACAGTGAGAACGAGAAGTTTCTCACGATGTTTGAACAGTCCGGCATGAAGAACAAGGCCGAATTTATCTTTGCCCGCATCTTCGGCTGAGAGTTCAAGGTAGTGAGGATTGATAAGGAAGCGCAGGAATATTATGCCCGGCTGACCGCTTTCTATCAGCAGTTCCGCCGTATCGGAAACAACTACAACCAATGTGTAAAGACCATCCATACCATTTATGGGGAAAAGAAATCGCTTGCCTTCCTTTATAAACTGGCCGAAGAAACCCGCAAACTGGAGGAACTCTGCAAACAGATTATCGAACTGACAAAGCGATACGAAAAGGAGTATCTCACTAAAAAGGAATAACATCATGGTGCCGAATATCACATCGGGCAGTTCATTCTATGGAGTGATTGCCTATAATAAGATAAAGGTGGACGAAGGTATGGCAAAGGTATTGTGACATCCCAAAATTGCGGCTGACACTTCGGGCAATGTGCCGATTGAACACTGCGTGCAGGCTTTTGAGCCTTACATCGCACTCAACTCGCACGTCCGGAAACCGGTTATCCACATCTCCCTGAACCCATCCCCGAAAGACATTCTTTCGGAAGAGCAGATGACCGTATTGGCTCAGGAGTTCATGGAAAACTTCGGTTACGGGAACCAGCCCTATATTGCATGGCTGCATGAAGACATAGACCGCAAGCACATGCACATCGTATCGGTACGTATTGATGAAACCGGAGAAAAAATAGACCATAACCGGGAAGCTATCCGGGCACAGAACATCTGCCGTGAAATGGAAGTGAAGTACGGGCTTCATCCCACATTCGGAGAACACGGTGAGAGGGAACTGTCATCCCTACAAAAAGTGGATTATCCGAAAGGGGACGTGAAAGCACAGGTAAAGCATACCGCCCGAACCTTGCTGGAATGTTACAACTGTCACTCGCTTGCCGAATATGGCACTCTTCTGAACCTGTATAACGTAACCGTTTATGAAGTCAGGGGAAGTGTGGACGGGAAGGAATACCACGGTATTATGTACGGAGCTTTGAATGATAACGGACAGCAGGTGGGAACACCTTTCAAGTCCAGCAAGTTCGGTAAGGCATTCGGTTATGAAGCACTGCAAAAGAAGTTTGCCGCTTCTACTGAAAAGGTGAAAAGGAACAGCCTTGCCGAAAGGACAAGACAGGAAGTCATTAAAGCCATGCAGGACATCGGCACGAAAGAGGATTTCGCCCGAAAGCTGAAAGAGGCGGATATAGAGACGGTTTACCGTATCAATCCCGAAGGACGTCTGTACGGCATCACTTTCATAGACCATACCAGCCGGACAGTGCTTAACGGCTCGCGTCTGGGCAAGGCCTTTTCAGCCAATGTGTTCAACGAATTGTTCAACAATCCGGATGCGGACCGTACAAGGCTGATACCACCGCCGGAGCAGGATACACCCCGGCAGGAACAAGATACGGAAGAAAGACTGGAAAGGAAGGAATACCGGCAGCAGGAAAATCAAGGCTATCAGAGTGAACCGTCCGGCAGTCTGATTGATACGTCCGCACTCGGTGCCATTGACATTTTCTCCCTACTCATGGAAGATGACCATACGCACGAGTACATCGATCCGGCCTTCCGCTTCGGACGCAGGAAAAAGAAGAAGCGCAGGCGCAAATTATAATATAATTAAGGTATAGAACAAAAAGTCGAATTTTAACAGTTACAATTATGCAGAATGAAGATGATTTAAGAGGTCTTGCCAAAGTCACGGACTTTATGCGGGCCGTCAGTTTTCTATTTTTGGCGATACACATCTATTGGTTTTGTTACGGCTGGCTACACGAAATGGGCTGGACGCTTGATATTGTGGACAGGATACTGTCCAATTTCCAACGTACCACAGGACTGTTCTCGTCCCTTCTTTACACCAAACTGTTTTGCGTCCTCTTCCTCGGTCTGTCCTGCATGGGCAATCAGGGGGTAAAGAAGCATGAAATCACATGAAGGAAAATAATTATTGCGGCCATAGCGGGTGCCATACTCTTTTTCCTGAACTGGTGGTTACTGTCCATTGACGCATCATCCGGTGTATGCGCCATACTTTATACCGCGACATTGGCCGGCGGTTTCTTCTGCCTGTTGGCATCCGGTTTATGGATTAGCCGTCTGTTGAAAAACAATTTGCTGGAGGACGTTTTCAATACCGAGAATGAATCGTTCATGCAGGAAACCCGCCTTATGGAAAACGAGTATTCCATTAACCTGCCGACCAAATTCTGGTACGGGAGAAAGGAATGGAAAGGCTGGATAAACGTGGTGAATCCTTTCCGGGCCAGCATGATTTTAGGTACACCGGGTAGCGGAAAATCGTATGCCGTGGTCAATAATTACATAAAGCAGGCAATAGAGAAGTCCTATGCTCTTTATATATACGACTTTAAATTTGATGACCTGTCGGTTATTGCCTATAACCACCTGATTAAGTACAGACACCGCTATAAGATACCGCCCAAGTTCTACGTGATAAATTTCGATAACCCACGCAAGAGCCATCGCTGTAACCCGCTGGCACCGGAACTGATGACGGATATTTCAGACGCTTACGAGTCGTCGTACACCATAATGCTTAACCTCAATAAGTCGTGGGTGCAAAAACAAGGGGACTTCTTTGTGGAATCCCCGATTGTCCTGTTTACAGCGATAATATGGTTTTTGAAAATCTATGAAGGCGGCAGGTTCTGTACATTCCCCCATGCGATAGAACTACTAAACAAAAGGTACGAGGATGTATTCACCATTCTGACAAGCTATCCCGAACTTGAGAACTATCTGAGTCCGTTCATTGACGCATGGAAAGGCGGGGCGAGCGAACAGCTCCAGGTGCGCCCATAAGGGCATATAATAAATATAGCTTTGGCAAGCTATTAGGTTCGTGTTCTTTGAAATAATAACCTATCACCAGCCGACTTATCCATTCAACGAAAGACGATGGGGAGTGTAGCATGTCGGTAAAGCCACCAGTGGACTAACTGTCAAGTCTTGACCGAGTGGCGAGGTGAAACGATAGATATGAGGATAAAACCTATACTGGTTGAACGATAGTCCGAGCGGCTCGATGGTTAAGCCTTAACGGAAGACAGTTACAAACGTTATGCTGTGATACCCAACTTCTCCTTGTAGGTCGATTGGGCAAAAGAACTTATCACAGAGCAACTACATAAATAGTAAAGGACGAAAGTCGTATCCGACAATCTATCAAGCCAAAAAGTTATTATATGTCTAAATGGGGATTGCCTAAGTGGGGTAACCCATATGGCAACAGAGCTTCCGTAGTAGTCCGAGCAAGGGAAAGCCTTGTACATGGCGAAGGGAAGCAGCCATTATCGTTTAATGTTAATTTTGGAAAATGTGAGAGACATGAAAAGAAATCCAGAAAAGATATTAAACAGTCTAACACAACATAGTTCCGACTTGGAGTACAAGTTCGAACGTTTGTATCGGATACTGTTTAATGAACAGATGTACTACATAGCCTACCAGCGCATATATGCCAAACAAGGTAATATGACTAAAGGAGTTGACGGAAAAACCGTTGACGGCTTCAGTATATCCCATATTGAGCAGTTGATTGATACGCTCAAAAACGAGACGTATCAGCCTAAACCCTCACAGCGAGTTTACATTCCGAAGAAAAACGGAAAGATGAGACCGCTGGGTATTCCGTCATTTATGGATAAACTTCTGCAAGAGGTTATCAGAATGATTTTGGAAGCTATATATGAGGGCAGTTTTGAAAACACCTCACATGGTTTCAGACCACAACGAAGTCCTCAAACTGCACTCTCAAGTATTCAAAAGTCGTTCAATGGCACTAAGTGGTTTATCGAGGGAGACATTAAAGGCTTCTTCGACAACATAGACCATGAAGTATTGATAGCCATTCTCTCAGAAAGGATTTCCGATAACAGGTTTATCCGACTTATCAGAAAATTCCTGAATGCGGGATATGTTGAAGACTGGGTATTCCACAAATCATACAGTGGAACTCCGCAAGGTGGTATTATAAGCCCTATATTGGCGAACATATACCTTGACAAATTCGATAAGTATATCAAGGAGTACATCACAAAATTCGACAAGGGAAAAAGACGCAAGGATAATCCGATTGCAAAACGACTCGGACATCGTAAAGCCAAGTTAGTTGAAAAACTACGAAACACTGTTGATGAAACGAAACGTAAACAATTGTTTGCAAAAATTAGAGAAATAGTCAAAGAACGACTGAAATATCCTGCCGGTGATGAAATGGATGACAGTATCAAACGACTGAAATACATAAGATATGCAGATGATTTTCTAATTGGAGTAATCGGTAGCAAGCAAGATTGTATCCAAATCAAAGAGGACATAAAGCAATTTATGGATGATAAATTGAAGTTAGAACTATCTGACGAAAAAACTCTGATTACCAATGCAAGAAAACACGCTAAATTTCTTGGTTATGATGTCTTTGTGCGAAAATCCAATGATACACGCAGAGATAAGAACGGTCATTTGACAAGGTCGTTAGACCACAAGATAGTATTATATGTGACTACCGAAACAATGCGAAAGAAACTTCTTGAATATGATGCTGTTAAAATTACCAAGCAGAACGGGAAAGAAGTTTGGAAGCCAAAAGGTCGTCCATATATGAGATGTCTTGATGATTTGGAGATTATAAGTCAATATAACTCTGAAATCATGGGGTTCTACAACTATTACTCAATAGCAAACAACAGCCCCGTTATTGACTCTTTCTACAACATTATGGAGTATAGTATGTACAAGACATACGCCGCAAAATACACTACTTCCAAAAAGAAGATTATTGCGAAGTACAAGAAAAACGGTGTATTCTCCATACCATACACAAACAAGAAAGGGTACGAGGTTAGACGTGAGTTTTATGACAAAGGTTTCAAACGCAAGGAACTACCGAACCGTAATTTAGATGACAGATTACCTAACACAGTCGCTATAACGGGTGGCAGAAATGGACTGATTACAAGACTAAATGCACGTGTATGTGAAAACTGCGGTGCAACCGACAATCTTGAAATGCATCATGTTCGCAAACTCAAAGACTTGAAAGGTAAAAGTGATTGGGAAATAAAAATGATTTCCCGTAACCGTAAAACATTAGCAGTATGTTCAGTATGTCATCACAAAATACATTCGGGAAAGTTAGACTGAATGATAAGGTGGAGAGCCGTGTACGGGGAGACCTGTATGCACGGTTCGGAGGCGAGTGCTTGGAAACCTACCATTGTAACAAATGGAAAGGCGCCGGGTGCTTAGCCTATGGCCAGATTGCAAGTGCTAAAATCCCGTTATCCAGACTGATAAGTCCGCAACTCTATTGGGTAATGTCCGGCAGTGACTTTACGCTGGATATTAATAATCCCAAAGAACCGAAAGTGTTATGTGTGGGCAACAATCCCGACAGAATTTCAATCTATGGTGCGGCATTGGGGCTATATAACTCCCGTATCGTAAAACTGATAAACAAGAAGAAGCAACTCAAAAGTTGTGTGATTATTGACGAGTTACCCACGATTTTCTTTAAAGGTTTGGACAATCTGATTGCCACGGCACGAAGCAACAAGGTGGCGGTTGTATTGGGCTTTCAGGACTTCAGCCAGTTGAAACGTGACTATGGTGACAAGGAGGCCGCCGTCATCATGTCAACTGTGGGCAATGTATTCAGCGGCCAGGTGGTGGGTGAAACGGCCAAAACATTGTCGGAAAGATTCGGGAAAATCCTGCAAAAGCGGGAGTCTATGAGTATCAACCGCAGTGACACTTCCACTTCCATCAGCACACAACTGGACAGCCTGATACCTGCCAGCAAAATCAGTACACTTTCACAAGGTATGTTTGTCGGTGCCGTAGCAGACAACTTCGGAGAGACAATCGAGCAGAAGATTTTCCATGCGCAGATAGTAGTGGATAATGATGCAGTACAGAAAGAGACAGCCGCCTATCAACCCATTCCTGAAATCAGCAGCTTTCTGGACGAGGACGGCAATGATACGATGGAGCAGCAGATACAGGCCAACTACCGGCAAATCAAGCAGGATATTGTGGAACTGGTAGAGAACGAACTGATCCGCATAGAAAATGACCCAAAACTCAAACACTTGTTAGGTGGTGATGAAGGGGTACAGACGACGTCCTAAAACGGATAGTATGATATTAAATATTACAATTCCGAAGGCATATAGTCTTCGGAATTATTTCATAAGAATTTCAACAATTCTTCTCCATTCATCTCCTGTCAAGTTTGATTTTTTCGGTTTAAAATTATCCCAATCAGATGCCGATAATTCCTTGATTTTTTTTCTTAGAAAAGAATAGGAGAAATTTTTTAAGTCTCCATCTATAATATTTGCTAAACTAAATGATAAAGACCGTGGAATTCCCAGCATTCTTAATGCTAATGGTTTTTCACTATCTACTCCATAGTAAACTAATGAAGGAATGTAGGAATCTTGAATTTCATCTTGATTGCCTTTTACTATGCCTTCTAAAGCACTCAACCCCCATGAAGTCTTGAAACGTATGTCATTCATCTTTTTCATAAACTCAGTCATACGTTCATCATCTTTCAAAGTCTTATAATTGGGATGAATTAAAGAAATAGAATTAAGTTTATCTCCTTTAACCCAAGCTGTTACCATTTTAGCTATTAGCTCTGGACTGAAAGGGGCCTCTTTAGAATCTGTTCCTAAATTTGTTTCTTTCAGTGTAGCTATCACTTTAATTTTTTCTGTAAGATTAGAATTGTCGCATTTATTAAACATGACATTCGGTTGCCATCCTGCTAAATTAGCAATAATATCATTTTGTGATTTCTCTCGCATTATTTTCAAAACAGACGGAACCGAGAAACCTGTTTTATCTGCAAACTGTAATGCACCTAAAGTTCCACTGTATTTTAATTCAATAGATTGATATATACTTTTGCATAGTTGGACAAATCTTTCTTTTTGTTCTTCAGTCTCAAGTAAGTAATATTGCAATGAATCCTTAAACAAATCCTCAACTTCCATTGCATACGTATTTTGTCCAGTAGTAAGTAAATGCACAAAATATTGAAACAACGGAGAAAATGATGAATACTCTCTAATCAAATCATAAATGCCATTTTCTTTCGACAAATAAGAGCGTACACTATTTTCATTAATAAAAAGTTCAGCTAATACACTTGCCAGTTCATCAGAACTCCTTTGAATAATACCTTTAAAAACATCCTCACTTTTAGAAGTATGAAAGGGCATTATTATTTTCCCGAAATTATCAACTAAAGTTCTACCAGCTCTTCCTGCTATATTCCAAAAATCATTGGAAGAGAGAACAGTATCCCCTTTTCTATAATCATCAAAGAAAACAGAAGATACAGGAAAGTTTACTCCTTCCGCTATGGTAGTAGTGGCACAAACATATTTTATTTGCTTTTCACGAATCAAATATTCAATCAAAAGTTTGGCCTCGTCTGACAATCCAGCATGATGAATAGCTATTCCTTTTGATAAATATTTTGTTAAGGTCGTTTCTTTCCCTATCTCATCGTCAATGTATTTTCTAACTAATGCTATTTCCTCCGTCTCTGCAAATGAATTCATCAGATTATAGATGAACCCCGCTCTCTTATTGGCTGTACCTCTACCATAACAAAGAATTAGCTGCGTTTTTCCTGTTTCCGCAAAATGCTTACTGGCAAATTCAAGAATACGGTCCTTTTCCGAACTACTTTGCAATTTATACGGATTATTGAAAGCCCCTTTTGTCTCACTTTTAAAAGATGTATCATAAGCAGATGACAATAATTCATATTTTATTTCATCAATATGTTTAGTCTTATGATTTTTTAAACCAATAAGCAACTTTTCTGCAGGCTTCCAGTCTATTTGAATAGTATTGCCACCCCCCAACCATTCAGCCATGACATCTTTTTTACCATGCAGAAAAGGAGAAAGCAACATAAATTTGGCATTAGGCCTTTCTCGTTTTAGGATGGCCATTAGCAACTCTAATCTTGCACCACGTTGACCATTCCCAATAGTATGTGCCTCATCTATGATAAATAAAGAAATTTCATTAACAGAAGGATGGTTTCTCCTGATTAGTAAATCAAGTTTTTCAGGAGTAGATACTAAAATATCTATCTTGTCACAAGTCAGAAACTCATTTTCCGTAGGGTCTATTTCTATGGCAGAAGATGTCTTTTCGACACAAATACCTAAATCTGATAAATCTGATTTTAAATCATAATAGACTTGATTAACCAATGCACGAGAATTTCCGTGGCAATGATGGATTATGGGAAAACTATCCTGTAGAACAGATAGCTACCCATGAAGGAT
>ENA-UPTB01001842-UPTB01001842.1-human-gut-metagenome-genome-assembly--contig:-NODE-1842-length-16690-cov-655.126166_pt1 | contig 16690 bp, 6 predicted proteins | sample MGYA00250046_ERZ773369 | MGnify/ENA primary metagenome ERZ773369 (study PRJEB29103, sample SAMN06111938) | human gut metagenome | biome: human gut; feature: ankylosing spondylitis patient; material...
CGTGATGAGGAACTGGCTTCCTTCCTTCCAGTCGGCTTCATCAAGTGTCTTGTTGTTGGCGGCTGTAATGGTTCCGTAGTGCAGTTCCACGAGCGAGCGGGTCAGGTCGAGACCGATTCCCGTACCTACATTCCGGTCATTAGAAGTGGTGGCACTCTGATAGAAGCGCTGGAAAATCGTTTCGAGCTTTTCCTCCTGAATGCCCTTGCCGCTGTCCTTGATGGCGATGCGGACATGATGAGGCGAGTGGGAGAGGGTGATACGGATTCTGCCGCCTGCAGGTGTAAACTTGAAGGCGTTTGACAGGACATTCATCAATACCTTGTCAAAGTTGTCGCGGTCTATCCATACCGGGAGTGTTTCGTCTTCGTGCTCAAAGGTGAAGTGGATGCTCTTGGCTATCGCCTGCTGGCAGAAGAGTTTGTATTCATCGCCAATAAAGGCAACCATATCGGTTTCGCTCATGTGCATCACCATCTGTCCCTTGTCAATCTTTCTCAGGTCCATCATCTGGTTAATCAGGTGCAGGATTCGTTCCGAGTTCTTGCGCATCATATCGTAGATGCCCTGTCGGTGAGCGTCTTTGTCTTCCTTAATCAGCGTGAACAGCGGAGTGAGGATAAGGGTCAATGGCGTACGGATTTCGTGGCTGATGTTCATGAAGAACTTCAGTTTTGCTTCGCCCATCTCTTCCGCATGGATATGCTGCTGCAATATGAGCTGGTCTTCCATCTTGCGTTTGCGGTGCTTGATATAGAGCAGACAGAGTCCCAGGAAGGCTAGCAGATAGCAGAGTCTTGCCCAGATGCTGGCGTACCAGGCTGGGTGAACGATGATGGAGAACTCCTTGACAGGGGTTTCGTATCCGTTGCAGATAGCCTTGACACGGAACTTATAGGTACCTGCTGGCATGTGTGAGAATGACAGCTCGTTCATGCCAGACTGTATGGTTCGCCAATCCTCACCATTGATGCTGTAGGCGTAACTGATCTGCTCTACATTATTATATGTAAGAGTAGACAGTTGGATGGTGAAGGTGTTGTCTTCATGAGATAAGGAGAACTTGTCGCTGTTATATACCCCTTTATCTGTAATGGTGTAGATGCCCGATTCCATATCCCGGTATACAGGTTTGTTGTCCACAAGAAGTCCTGATATGGTAACTTTTGCCTGCCAAGGATGCTGTTTCACCTTGTCCGTATCAAACCAGTTGATACCGCCGGTTCCGCCCATCACCAGCATCTTTCCTCCCCAGAGCGTGCAGGCTGCGGCATCGCTGAACTCATTACTCTGTAAGCCATTGTCTGAGAAGTACTTGTTGATAGTTCCTTTTTCTGTATCTACCTGGTTTAAGCCACAGGTAGTTCCTATCCAGATTCTGCCCTTGTAATCTTCTATGATGCTGGCTACGCTGTTGTCTGAAAGTCCAAGTTCTGTGTTATAGATCTTCGGATGAGCATATCCCTTCTTCGGATCATAGCAGATTGCGCCGTCTTCAGTGCCAAACCATACACGGTTCTTGCTGTCAGAATAAACGCAATGTGAGAAACAGCCCTTGTTCAGACAGTTGACGCCACCGAAAGTGGAAGTCCAGCTATTCTTCTGCTGGTCATAGCAAGCCAGACCCACAGAAGTGGCTACGAAAACCCGCTTACCATCTTTTGAGATGCTGAGTTTCACGAGGTAATCGTTAGGAATACTATTCTTTTTCAGGTTGTTGTCGGCACCATCTTGTGCTTTCCATTGCTTGATGCTTCCATCAGGAGAAAGGCGGAAAAGTCCTTTGCCCATGGTAGCAAACCAGACATTTCCCTGTGGGTCTTCCTGGATATCAAAGATGCCCGCCTGGTTGCCTATGCCTAGGCTGAATGGATGGAAAGCCCCCCCCGCATCTATAAATCCGATGCCGTCAGTATAGGTTCCTACCCATGTTCTGCCTTTCTTGTCTTTGCAGAGTGCCAGTACCGTGGTGTTGCTTAATAGATGGCTGTTGATGCTACCGGTTTTTATGTCAAAGAGGTAAAGACCATCCTTGTCGGTGCCTACCCAGACTTGATTGCCCTGGTTGGCACACAGACTTGTGATGCTGTTTTCGCCTATCACATTGCGGTTGCCTAAACGGTAGCCCATATAGTTGAAATCGCATTGAGCCTGCGACTGCATGAATACGCCCTTTTGGAGCATACTCACCCAGATGTTTCCCGTAAAATCTTCTATAATGCTGGTAATCTTGCACTTGGCAAGATTTACCTCTCGGCTGAACAGGGGATTATTGAGCAAGGATCCTGTTACAGGATTATACACGAAGATACCCATACCATCGCAACCGATAAACAAGCGCTGGTCGCGGCTGATATAGATGTTGTCAATAGGAAGATTGCCTATGCCGGCTATCTTGGTGAAGATGGTTGAACCTGCCTTGAGAAGGTAAATACCATCATTCTTGGTAGCAAGATAAATGTTGCCCTTGTTGTCTTGCCTGATATCTTTTGCTTCCAGCGTTTCTGCTCCAGGAATCTGTTTGGTCAGTTTCCCTTTCTTGTCGGCACGGTATAGTTTGCCGTTCTCCAGGATAATCCAAAGTCTATCCTGTTTATCTTCCAGAATCTTATGTATGAATTTCAGGTTCTCCACTTCGCCCTTCATAGCATAGCATACTTCTGCATTTTCTTTCTTGAGCATAATTCCATATCCCGATGTAACTACGGCAATATCGTTGTTTTTCAGACGATAAACCTGGGTTACATAGGTGCTGATAGGCTGGTTCTTGGAGTCGAGCAGCGGAATATTGGCAAAACTCTTTCCATTATATAAAAGGAGAGAGTTGTTTGTACCCAACAGAATATGCCCCTGGATATCTTGGGTAATACAGTTGATGTAATTGCTGCTCAGTCCTCTGTGGTCTTCCTTGGTTTTTCTGATGGTCGTAAAGTTATAGCCATCATAGATATTCAAGCCGTTACGGGTGGCAATCCAAATGAAACCATTTGAATCCTGGAACACCTGAGTGGCAAGGTTGCTCGAAAGCTGGTTGTCTGAATTGAAAAGTTTTCCTCGCTGCGCCATTATGTTCTGCGCAGTGAGGCAGAAGATAAACATCAGTAAAAGACCGATGTATCTCGTTGTTCTGAGGCTTGATTTCATGGAAATCATCATGATTCTTGGTTTCATTGTCTTTTGGCTTTTTTATATTCGTTTGCAAAAATACAAAATTTATGGGAGAATAGTGCACGGAAATGTATGTTTTTTATAGATTTGTGCTAAAAAGATGTTAAAATGTTACGTAGAATAAAGATAATGTTACATGTGATACGAGGGAAAAACTATTGGTTACTTATTATAAAGTATATATGATAGATTAGTAGTATCTTTGCATCGGTTTTTAAGTTGTATATTTTAGAATATTTAGGTTAGTTAGGTTTATATATAATAGTTTGTAGAATAGGTTTAGAATTTCTAAAAGATTTTGATATTATGGTTTTTATATAGAATCATGATTAATTGGTTTTCGGGAATGGTGCGTAGTGATTACGTGCCATTCTATTTTAAAAGACCAGCATCCTTTTCTGTAGACTTGAACTTGACAATCCTTCATGAAAAAATAAAGTGACTGACAAATAATGATAAATCTAAAAATAATTATTACAATGAACAGAAAGAAATTGTTAATATCACTCGCTATGGCTATGCTGTCAATGGCGGGACTGGCTGCAGATAATCTGCCGGCACTCCGTGTGCAGGGTAAGAACCTGGTGGATGCCAACGGTAAGACTGTTGTCTTGCATGGTGTGATGGATACACCGAACCGCTACTTCAATGGGTGGAGATGGCAACAGTGGAAGGCTGACTATTCTGAAGCCGACATTAAGCCTTGCTTGGAATATTTCTCTAAGCAGTTCTCGGCTATTACCGACAAGAAGCAGGGTGCTTATTGTACCGTGTTCCGATTGCACATGGATCCATGTTGGACCAACGATCCATCGAAGAAGGCAGAGAATGAGGCTGACATCTCAGCATTCAACATGGCGCGCTACCGCCTCTATCTGCAGAAACTCTATATCCCATTAATTAAGGACGCTATCGCCCACGGACTCTACGTCATCGTACGTCCACCGGGAGTCTGTCCACAAGACATTAGTGTTGGAGATAAGTACAACCGCTATCTCAAGTCGGTATGGAAGGCCTTTGCTGCCGATGAGTATATTCAGCAGAATTCGGGATTGATCTCCATTGAACTTGCCAACGAGCCGGTGAGGGTTCATCTGAGTGATGACTCTAATTCGGATAAAGCATTACACGATTACTTCCAGCCGGTAGTAGATGTGATTCGCGAACAAGGTTTCAAAGGCATCATCTGGGTACCAGGTGCGGGTTATCAGAGCCAGTATCAGAATTACGCCAAGTATCCTATCACCGATAGCGAGGACAATTTCTCTTATGCCGTGCATGTTTATTCCGGATGGTATGGAAATATGACCGATAAGAATTGCAATCACGATACTTTCATCCGCAACTTCAAGAGTCAGGTGCCGATGGTAGAGACGAAACCTATCATGGTAACGGAGATAGACTGGAGTCCGGAAGATCCGGACAAGGCGAGCGAAGGTCACTACAATGAGTGGGGACAGTGGACACAACCTAACCTGGGAAGCTGGGCAACAGCATCTACCTCGAAATGGGGATTGGCATGGAAGGCAGTTCACGACCACTTTGGCAATATCGGAATGACGATTACCCATCCACAGGAATATTACGATATTGATGAATATCTTAAAACGGGCAAGGTGATTCCTGGTTTCCAGAATGCCAAGAAGCACGGATTGTTCGAAGAATGTTGCGGTTATGCCTGTATGAACTGGTATAAAGAATGGTATTTGAAACAAAATACAACAGGAATTAAACAAACAGAAACTCAAGCAGACGTGGTTTCCACCTTATATTATAATATAGAAGGAAAAGAAGTTGAAAAGCCAACTGCAGGTGTTTATATAATAAAACAACTGTTAAGTAATGGAAAAATACGTTCTCGCAAGGTTTTTCTGAAATGATAAACTTTCTGTTACACCACGCAAAGTATGTTTCGAAAGAAATCCATACCTTTGCCGCCGTGAATAAACAGTTTTTGTGCACGCCTAAATTTTTAAAGCATAAATCAAAAATGAATAGAACATGATTGAACAAGTGTTAACAATGAAACGGACAGCAGCCTTATGCTTGGTGGGAGCTTTCTGCAGCCTGAATGCTCAGGCACAGAAGATCCAGGTCAAGGGTAATCTTGTTGACGGTACAGGTGAGCCTCTGATAGGTGCCACTGTAAAAGTGAAAGGTAATGCCAGCGTCGGTGCGGTCACCGACTTTGATGGTAATTTCAGTATCAGTGTTCCTTCAGAGAATTCTATCCTCGTATTTACATACGTAGGTATGAAGACCAAGGAAGTAAAAATTGGTAAGAAGAGAGAGTTCAAACTTACTCTTGAAGACGACAACGCCATCGGCGAAGTTGTAGTCGTTGGTTATGGTCAGCAGAAGAAGGCTTCTGTCGTAGGTTCCATCACCCAGACTACTGGTGAGGTTTTGGAACGTGCAGCTGGTGTCAGCGACGTTGGTTCAGCCTTGACAGGTAACCTCCCAGGAGTTGTTACAATCCAAGGCAATGGTATGCCTGGTGAGGAGGAACCTCAGATTATCATCCGTGGTTCTAGTTCATGGAACAATTCCGACCCTCTCGTTCTCGTTGATGGTATTGAACGTCCTCTGAGCAGCGTGGACATCTCTTCTGTGGAGAGCATCTCTGTACTGAAGGATGCTTCTGCTACTGCAGTCTATGGTGTGAAGGGTGCCAATGGTGTCATCTTGGTTACCACCAAGCGTGGTCAGGAAGGCAAGGCTAAGATTGATGTTGGTTTCAATGCTACGTTGAAAGCTCCTTCTAAGTTGCCTAACAAGTACGATTCTTATGATGCGTTGATGCTTCGCAACCAAGTGATAGAGCGTGAACTGGGCATTTATCCTGAAGGTGTTTCATATCTTCGTCCTCAGTCTTTTATAGACAACTATCGAAACCAGACTACGCAGGAGCAGCGTGAACGTTATGCCAATGTGGATTGGCAGGATGCACTTTTCAAAAAGTCTGCTGTGTCCTATAATGCCAACGTGAACGTGAGTGGTGGTACAAAATTCGTTAAGTACTTCGCTTCTGCTGATTTCGTGCATGAGGGTGACCTCTTCCGTGAGTATGACAATGGTCGTAACTACAACTCTGGCTATGGATACAATCGTATCAATGTTCGTAGTAACTTGGACTTTGCCATCACAAGTAGCACTACTTTGAAGGTAAATGTGGCTGGTAGCAATGGCGTAAGAAAAGCTCCTTGGAGTAACATGAGCAATAGTGAGTGGCAGATTGGTCAGCAGTGGGCTGGTGCTTATAACATCGCCCCAGATGTGTTCTTGCCACAATATTCTGACGGCACATGGGGATTCTATCCATCTGCTTCCAATGTAAGTAACTCTGCACAGAATCTTGCTATCGGTGGTACAGCACAGGCTACAACCACTCGTATCAATACAGACTTTACCCTTGAGCAGAAATTGGATTTCATAACCAAAGGCTTAAATTTCCGTGGTACTATCTCTTGGGATAATGTTTTTGTTGAGACAGGACGAGGTATCAATGACTTGAATAATGAAGCCCAGACTAAGTATATTGATCCTGAAACAGGTCAGGTTACTTATGGTAAAGAACTTGAAGGAAATAATAAGTTTGATTGGCAGCAAGGTGTGAACTGGTCAACGGCAGGTGGTTCTGTCGATAATAGCCAGACTGTTCGCAACCTCTACTATCAGTTGCAGCTCAACTGGGCTCGCAAGTTTGGACTGCATGATGTATCAGCCATGGGCTTGTTCTCACGTCAGGAGAATGCACGTGGTAGTGTGATGCCAACTTACCGTGAGGACTGGGCATTCCGTGCTACCTATAGCTATGCAGGTCGTTATAACATCGAGTATAATGGTGCCTATAACGGATCAGAAAAGTTCAGCAAGGACAATCGTTTTGCCTTCTTCAATTCAGGTGCTATCGGATGGACCATCACTGAGGAAAACTTCATGAAGTATCTTCGTGACAAGCACATCATCGATATGTTGAAGTTCCGTGCTTCCTACGGTGAGATTGGTGATGACAACCTAGGTCCAGACCCATTTGATTCTACTCGTCGCTGGTTGTATATGAGTCAATGGGCGTATGGCGGCAAGACTACGATGGATCTCGACCATACAGAGAGCATCTATACATGGTATCGACAGAACACTCTTGGAAATGATAATGTGAAATGGGAAACAGTTAAGAAAACCAACTTCGGTATTGATTATGGTTTCTTGGGAGGCTTGATTACTGGTTCTTTGGATTTCTTCTGTGATCGTCGTAATGACATCTTGATTTTCGGCGCCAACCGTTCTGTTCCTTCTTATTTCGGAACGACAGCGCCTACTATTAATAAAGGTAAGGTTCGTACCAGTGGTTACGAGTGGGAATTGAAACTTAATAAGGTGTTTGCTAATGGCTTGCGACTCTGGGGTAATTTCAATATGACCCATGCCAAGAATAAGGTAATTTTGAAGGATGATGCCATCCTTACTCCAAATTATCAAAAGGAGGCAGGATTTGCCATGAATCAGTATCACTCTTATATAGATAAGGGCTTTATCAATAATATTGATGATTTGATAGGTTCTCCGGCGCACGACTCCAATGACAATCACCGTTTGGTTGGTGACTATTACATTGTTGATTTCAATGGTGATGGTATTGTTGATAGCAAGGACTCGGCTCCTGTAGGTTATAGCAGTAATCCGCAGAACACCTATAATGCTACTATTGGTTTCGAATGGAAAGGGTTCTCAGCTTTCGCTCAGTTCTATGGAGTAACTAATGTGACCCGTGACGTTTCATTGACAAGCTTTGGTAATATGCTTGATAATGTTTATGATACTGGTACTTGGTGGAATAAGAATCAAAGCAATGCAGAATGTATCCTACCTCGTTGGGGTGCCACTGCTTCAAGTTACACCTATGGTACACAGTTTATGTATGATGGTTCTTACATTCGTTTGAAGAATGTCGAGATTGCTTATACCTGGACCAAGGGTTGGATTAAGGCATTAGGCGTAAACTACCTCAAGATTTACTTGAATGGTAATAACCTCTGGCTCTGGACTCGTATGCCTGATGACCGTGAGGCAAACCTCGGTGGTGGTGGCTGGTTGGGAGCATACCCTACGGTTCGCCGCTTCAACTTAGGTGTTAAATTCTCATTGTAATTATTAAAAAAAATATTCAGATGAAAAATAAGATAAAGACATTATTGTTGACGGGATGCGTCTCGCTGGCTCTCGGTACTTCGCTGAGTTCTTGTCAAGACTACTTGGACAAGGAGCCAGACTCAACAGTTTCTGCAGACGATGCCTTTGCCAATTTCCGTAATTTCCAAGGTTTCGTTGAGGAAATATACAACTGTATCCCTGATAAAGAGAAATGTAACTATTGTCCTTCATGGAACTGGGGTGATGATGAAATCTTCAATCCTGAGGCTGATAATAGAATGACCCATCAGGTTGATTTAGGTAACTTCCGTGCATGGGAAACTACTGGTAACTGGTTAAAGCGTGATGGTGCTTCTACTTCCACTAATAAGTTCGACCACGGTATTTGGAACCATGCGTGGTATTGCATCAGAAAATGTAATCTCGGTTTACAGAATATCGACAAGTTTGTGACTGGAAGTGCTGAAGAGAAAAAACTGATAGAGGGTCAGCTCTATTTCTTCCGTGCATGGTGGCATGAGGAAATGATGCAGTATTTTGGTGGTATGCCTTATGTGGATACTTATCTCGATGCCAATGCCGAGCTGAATTTGCCACGCCTTTCTTATCAGGAATGCGCTGATAAAGCGGCAGCAGATTTCCGCAAGGCTGCCGATTTGTTGCCTATTAATTGGGATAAGACTTCTGCAGGTGCTGCCACACAAGGTAAGAATGATCTTCGCATCAATAAGATCATGGCTCTTGGTTATCTTGGTAAAACCTATCTTTGGGCTGCTAGTCCTTTGATGAAGAATGGTGCGCAGACTGGTGCCAGCAAGAATGGCAAGACTTATGATTATGATCAGGAATATGCTAAGAAGGCAGCTGAGGCTTTTGGTGAACTGCTCTCTCTTGTAGAAGCTGGTCAGACACAATATGCATTGGCAGAGTTTAAGTACAAAGACATCTACAATCATGAGAAATCTGATGATGCCAATAGCTGTTTTTCTGATATATTCTATACCAAGAAGCAGAACTGGAAAATGCCTGGAACGGTTGAAGCTATCTTCCGTGGTCCATCTCCTGATTTTAATGGCTCTAACTGGAACACCTCTAAGGTCTTTGGCCCTAAGGTACAGAAAGTAGTTGCTCATGATAATGTCATTCACCAACCTACGGCCAACCTTGTAGAGGCTTATGGAATGGCTAACGGAGAACCAATCTATTTGGTTGAGAATGGTCAGTATGTACTCAATCCAAAGTCTGGTTTCGACCCTAAGCATCCTTTCAAAAATCGTGATCCCCGTTTCTACCACGATATCGTCTTTGATGGTTTTAAGTATTTGAACGGATCACCTGGTCAGTATGCAGATTTACAGTATTGCCAATTATATACGGGTGGTAATATGCGCCCTATAGAAAATGCAAGCCGTACGGGTTATTTCATTCAGAAGTTGGTGCCTCATACTTGTAATGAAGTGGATAAAGATTACGACTGGGGTGCAGCTTTCCACTGCTATTTGCCATATATGCGTCTTGCAGACATATACTTGATGTATGCAGAGGCTTGTGCTGCATTCGGTGGTGCTACTGGCAAGTCTTCAAACTTTGGTAAGACCGCAGAAGATGCAATTAATACACTTCGCGACCGTTGTGGTGCTGGTCATGTTGCTCCAGAATTTGTTGCAGACAACCATAAGTTCATGGACGAGGTCCGTCGTGAGCGTGAGGTAGAACTTTCTTTCGAAGGATTCCGTTTTTGTGACTTGCAGCGTTGGTTGCTTCTGACAGAGGCACCATATAATCAAAAATTCTCACAGGAGTTTGACCGTGTGGAAAGTGCAGACTTCTATAAGGAGAATGATCCTAAGGACGCTGAGGTTGCCAATTATCGCAGAGAGTTGATATTGACTCGTAATTTCAATACCAAGCACTATTGGTTCCCATTGCCAATCAAGGAGACTCAGCTCTATCCAGAGTTTAATCAAAATCCTGGCTGGTAAGGTTTAAAATTATAAATTAGTAATACTAAATGAATAATGATAGTATGAATTCAAGATTCAAATCATATAATTATAAGCTTTTTGTAGCAAGTCTCGTAGCTTTGGCTCCTCTTGGTGCCAATGCCAAGACTGCACAGACAAGCGAATCCGATACAGCCAGTGCCGACAAGGAGATGGTTCAGGTGGCTTACCGAAAGGTAGCCAAGGATGACATCTTGGGCGGTGTGTCTGTAGTCGATGTAGAGAACTTGATGAAGAAGAATTACCATACTTATAGCCTCGACAATATGCAAGGTTATGTAGGTGGTTGGAATGGCAATTCTCTCTGGGGTATGGATGCCGACAACGCTGGTTATCTCGTCTTGGTAGATGGTGTGCCTCGTGAAGCTAATAACGTTCAACCAAGTGAGATTGCACAGATTTCTTTCCTCAAGGGTGCGCAGGCTGTGGTGCTCTATGGTAGCAAGGCTGCCAAGGGTGCTGTAGTCATAACCACCAAGCGTGGTCATAATGACGGCTTGAAGGTCGAGGTGCAGGCTAATGCAGGTTTGAATGTAGCAAAGTCTTATCCTGAGTATCTTAGCAGTGCAGAGTATATGACTCTCTATAACGAGGCTCGTCGTAATGATGGTCTGTCTGAGCTTTATTCTGCTGAGGACATCTATAATCATGGAGCAGGTTTGAACCCTTATCGTTATCCTAATCTCGATTTCTATTCTTCTGATTATCTCAGAAAGATGAACAGCCGTTATGAGGCTACTGCAGAAATCAGCGGTGGTGGTAAGCGAGCTCATTTCTATAGCAATATCAACTATTATCGCCAGGGCGATTATTTCAAGTTTGGTGAGGCTAAGAATAATAATACCCAGCGCTTCAGCGTTCGTGGTAATGTGGATATAGACATTACTGATGATATTAAGGCTTGGGTCAACTCCAGTGCAACCTTCTATGATTCTCATTCTGCAAAGGGTAATTACTGGGAAGCTGCTTCTACTTGGCGTCCTAATTTTCCACAGAATGCAGCTCCTCTTATCTCCACAGATATGATAGCCCCTAATGCTAAGGCTGCTTGGGACTTGATGAGCGTTGCGAAGTTGGTTGATGGCAAATACTTCCTTGCTGGTACTCAGGCAAACTCCTCCAATGTTTTTGCTGATATCTATTCTGCAGGAAGTAGTAAATTTACTAGTCGTCAATTCCAGTTTGATACGGGTGTCAATATCAACTTGCACAAGGTGTTGAAGGGCTTGTCTTTCGAGACTCATTTCGCAGTTGACTATGCCACCTCTTATAATACTTCTTTCGATAATAGCTATGCTGTTTATATCCCAACATGGGCTAACGTTGATGGCAAGGATATGATTGTCGCATTGAAGAAGGAAGGTGAGGATAAAAAGTCTGGCAACCAGAACATCAGCGGAAGTACAGATAACCAGACCATGTTTTTCTCTGGTCAGTTCAACTACAACAATACTTTCAACAAGGTTCACAATCTGTCGGCAATGTTGATAGCTTCTGGCTTCCAGCAGTCGAAGTCTGGACAGTATCATAAGAACTCTAGTGCCAATCTTGCATTCGATGCTTCTTACAATTATGCCCAGAAGTATTACGCAGATTTTGGATTAGCTGCCATTCACTCTGCCCAGTTGGCTCCAGGTCATCGTGAGGCTCTCTCACCATCACTTTCTTTGGGTTGGAGACTCAAGAATGAGTCTTTCTTGAAGAATTCCAAGGTGGTAGATGACATGATGATTAGTGTATCAGGTAGTATTATCAATGAGGATATTGATATAGCAAATGGTGACAATCGCTACTATCTCTATCAGAGTATTTGGACTTCTGATTACGGCTATGGATGGTATGATGGATCTAGCGATAAATACACCTATTCAAAAAGAGGTGAGAACAAAGACCTTGATTTTATCAAGCGCAAAGAGTTGTCTCTGAATTTCAAGACATCCTTGTGGCAGAAATTGGTGACATTGGATGCAAGTTTCTTCATCAATTCGATGGAGGGTTATCTTATCTCTTCGCCAACATTCTATCCATCTCATTTGAATACTGGTTATCCAGCAGCTTCGTTTATGCCTGTACTTAATTACAACAATAATCGAAGAGTTGGATTTGATTTCGCAGCCAACTTCAATAAGAAGGTAGGTGATGTGGATCTCTCACTTGGTGTGACAGGTACTTACTATACAACCAAGGCTACCAAACGAGATGAGAACAACGTAGAGCAGTATCAGAACAGACAAGGAAAGGCACTTGATGGCATTTGGGGTTACAAGAGCGCAGGTCTCTTCCAAAGCGAGGAGGAAATCAAAACTTCTCCAGACCAAAGCTATTTTGGTGGAACAGTTAAACCTGGTGACATCAAGTATGTGGATGTAAATGGTGATAATAAAATTGACCAATACGATCAAGTCTTCTTGGGTAAGGGTGGTTGGTACGGAGCACCATTCACGCTTGGTGTCAATCTTACAGCTAAGTGGAAGAACTTTACCTTCTTCGCTCTTGGTACCGGTAACTTCGGTGCTTGGGGAGTCAAGAATAATTCTTATTGGTGGGTAAAGGGCGATAGCAAATATTCTGCTGTAGTTCGTAACCGATGGACTGAGGAAACCAAAGAGACTGCAACCTATCCTCGTTTGACATCTCTTGATGGTAACAACAACTTCCAGACATCAGACTTCTGGATGTACAAGACAGATGCATTCCGCTTGGCTAAGGTCCAGATAACTTACGACTTGCCTAGTACTTTGTTCCAAAAGACATGGCTTAAGGGGTTGTCGGCATACGTAAGCGGAGCTAACTTGCTTACCATTTCAGGAGAGCGCGAAGTCTTAGAGATGAACGTTGGGTCTGCGCCTCAGACACGCTATTATAATATAGGTGTAAAGGCAACATTCTAATCATTTTAAAATGTAGAAAGAAATGAAAGTAAAAAATATATTTATATTAGCAGCAATGTCGCTTACCTTGGTTTCTTGCTCAGATCTCTTCGAGCCTGCAGAGGAAAACAACCGTGGCTTGGATGAGATTTACAATGAGCCAACATACGCTCAGGGACTATTGGGATATGGTTATGCGATGCTTCCTTACAATACCAAGAGTGTTACTGATATTGCTACAGATGACGCTGTAAGCAATGACTTGACAAATAGCTTTCTCAAGATGGCTACAGGTTCTTGGACTGCTAATAGCGATCCTATGTCTAAATGGACAAATGGTCGTGCTAGTATCCAATATCTCAATATCTTCCTTCAGGAGGTAGATAAGGTAAACTGGGCAAAGGACGAGAATGCCCGTACGATGTATTGTGATAGCCGTAAAGGTGAAGCTTATGCTTTGAGAGCTCTCAACTTGTATTATCTTTTGATGAATCATGGTGGATGGACAGCCGATGGCAAACTGCTTGGCGTTCCTAATTTGACAGAACCAGAGACTTCTACTGATGATTTCAACAAGCCACGTAATACATTCCAAGAGTGCTTGGATCAAATCTATAGCGATTTGGACGAGGCTGCCAAGCTTCTCCCTCTTGATTACAATGATTTGACTAATGATAACGATGTTCCTGCCAAGTATAAGGAAATCGGAGTAAAGACCGCAGGAGACTACAACCGTGTGTTTGGTTCCATTATGCGTGGTCGTATCAGCGGTCGTATCGCTGAGGCTATTCGCTCACAGGTATCTTTGCTTGCAGCTAGTCCTGCTTTCTCTGAAGGTACAAACGTGGATTATGCTAAGGCTGCTGACGATGCAGCTACCGTTCTTGATCGTATCAATGGTGTGAATGGTTTGTCGGCTACAGGTAATAATTGGTTTATGCAAACCAGGGAAATCGATGCGCTTGGCTCAGGTGCTTGTCCTGCTGAAATTCTTTGGCGTGGCAGTCGTACCAATGGTGCTGATGACTGGGATCTTGGTCTGAACCAAGAGTCTGATAATTTCCCTCCGTCTCTTTATGGTAAGGGTAGAATCAACCCAACTCAGAATCTGGTCGATGCATTCCCTGCTGTAAATGGTTATCCTATCACCGATGATCGTTCAGAGTATGATAAGTCGAATCCTTACAGCAATCGAGATCCTCGTCTTGACCTTTATATTATTCATGATGGTAGTACTTATAAGGGAAAGACCATTCATACAGACATTACGACGGCTAATAACAATGATGGTTTGAATAAGATTTCCAATTCTACTCGTACAGGCTATTACATGAAAAAGCTGTTGCGTGAGGATTGTAATCCTGACCCTAATGCAAAGAATGCTCAGTATCATTATCCTGTGTATATTCGCTATACTGAGATATTCCTCGATTACGCTGAGGCTGCCAACGAGGCTTGGGGACCAAAGGGTAAGGGAACTCACAACTACTCAGCTTACGATGTAATCAAGGCAATCCGTGAGCGTGCCGGAATTGGCGAGTTTGGCGAGGATCCATACTTGGATGAGTGCGCTGGTAGCAAAGAGAAAATGCGTGAGTTGATTCGAAACGAGCGTCGTTTGGAACTTTGTTTTGAAAATAAGCGCTTTAGTGACCTTCGCCGTTGGAAAGCTCCTCTAAATGAGGCTGCGCGTGGTGTAGAAATCACTTCAGAGGCTGGTGTTCCATCATACAAAGAAATGAAGGTTGAGGATCGCAGCTATAAAGATTACATGTATTACGGTCCTATACCACAGAGCGAAATATTGAAGTGGAGCAACTTGCAGCAGAATAAGGGCTGGGAAGTAAAAAATAACGACTAATGTTTAAAATGATGAAAACAATGAAGATAAGCAAATATTTGTCCATGGCTGCATTGGGAATCTTGGCTTTAGGCTTTAATTCTTGTGAGAATGGCAACCAAGAATTTCCTGATTGTGAGGGCGGTACTACTGTATATTATCCTTATCAGTATATCGAACGTTCTGTAGTTTTAGGCAATGATGAGAATCGCGATAATACGGATGATAACAATCATGTATTGTATATCGTATCTACAATGGGTGGAGCATATAATGGAAAAAACATCACATTGAATGTAGATGTTGATAATTCATTGTGTGACAATCTGTATTTTGAGGATGGAGTCACTCCTGTAAAGCCAATGCCTAGCAATTATTATACAATTCCTACCAAGACGGTTGCGTATAATGGGAAATTGCAGGGACGTCTTCAGGTTAAGTTGGAGGATGCTTTTTTTGCTGACCCAGATTGTGCAAAGAATACATATGTAATCCCAGTTCGCATCAAGGATATGGTGGGAGCCGATTCTATTCTTTCGGGTTCTCCTATCGTTGCAGGTACAACTCCTGTTCGTACTGATGCTTCATCTTGGTCTGTTGTTCCTAAGGATTATATCCTTTATTGCGTTAGGTTTATGAATCCATGGGATGGCTTTTATTTCCGTAGAGGAACTGACAAGATTACAGTGAATGGACAAACTCATGAGGTAAAGCGTGAAGGTGCAACTATTGAAAAGGATGAAGTGAGTCGAATTACAACCAAGAGTTTGAAGGAATGTAATTTCGTAGCCTCTGTAAATAAAGCTGGCGGCTCAAAGGTCACTTGCAACTTGAAACTTACGTTCGATGATAATGGTAATTGTACCGTTTCTTCTGATACAGAGGGCATGACTGCTTCTGGTACAGGTAAGTTTGTAGAAAAGGGAGCAAAGTTGGCTTGGGGTAACAAGGATCGTGACATCCTGACTCTCAATTACAAGGTTGATTTCGGTTCAGGCATTGTTTTGGAAACATCCGATCAGTTTGTTGCCCAGACTCGTGGTAACACCAATGGTATTGTTCAATTCAGTCCTCAGTATATCAGGAAGTAATATTCTTGATAGATAAGTGTCATTCTAATAATTTGATTATTATGAAATTGAAAAATATTAATTTAGGTTTAGGCTTGATGGCTCTCTTGGCTTTGTCTTCTTGTGCTGATGACAAGTTCTCGGAGTACAGAACTGATATGACCAAGAATTTGAAGGAATATCAGTATCTGAATAACTACGAGCCTTTGAAGAAATACGTGGAAGATATGAAAGCTGCCGGCAAGTGCAATCCCGACTTTAAGTTGGGCATTGCGCTTGAAGCAGCCGAATTCAACAAGCAGGCACTTGTATATTGCCTTGCTGGTAGCAATTTCAATGAAATGACTGCTGGTAATGCCATGAAAATGGCTTCTTGTGTGAAAGATGATGGCAGTATGGATTTTTCGTTAGTCAAGGAGTTCGTCAAGAATGCGAAAGATGCAGATATGACGATTTATGGTCATACGCTGGCTTGGCATGCTCAGGCAGCCAATAAGTACCTCAAAAATCTTATCAAGGATAAGGAGTTGCCACCTGATCCAAATGGTGGAAACAAGTACTTGGAGATTGCTTGTGGCGAAGCTG
>ENA-UPTB01001849-UPTB01001849.1-human-gut-metagenome-genome-assembly--contig:-NODE-1849-length-16624-cov-3.538466_pt1 | contig 16624 bp, 12 predicted proteins | sample MGYA00250046_ERZ773369 | MGnify/ENA primary metagenome ERZ773369 (study PRJEB29103, sample SAMN06111938) | human gut metagenome | biome: human gut; feature: ankylosing spondylitis patient; material...
ATCGAGGCGACGTGATTCGAACACGCGACCTCTGCGTCCCGAACGCAGCGCTCTACCAAACTGAGCCACGCCTCGATTACATGACGTAGTATAATATAAATCCAGGAGAATGTCAACACTTTTTTTGAAGAATTTTTAAAAATATTTATTATGTTTAATATTTCGCTATAGTTGCTTGTGTTTGCTCAATTCAATAAATTTATATTTACTTCATCAGCTTCTGAATCGTCTTGCACAGCTCCTCAACCGCTTCTTCCCCATTTCCCGCCTCTATATCATCGACCACACAGGTTTTTATATGGTTGGACAGCAGGACTTTGGAAAAACTGTTCAGCGCCGCCTGAACCGCTGATACCTGGTTTAATATATCGACGCAATATCGCTCGTCTTCCACCATCGCCTTCACACCGCGCACCTGTCCCTCGATCCGGTTTAAACGTTTCAGCAGATCTTTTTCTTCGGTCAGGTTTCTGTGTTTGTGGCGTTCCGTCTCTCCTCCCTGACAGACCTGCGCTTGTGATTCACATTTACAACAGCCCATGCTTTTCTCCTATCTTTTATCAAAATGCTGCGAAATGGCATATTAATTCCACCATTTCGCAGCTTTTTTCATCCTACTGAATCGAGTCCACCTTATAATCCTGTGCCTCAACCGCCTCTTTCAACGTATCGTCCGCCACATCCGCACTCATGCTTACGATCGCGGTTCCTTTCTCATGGCTGACCTCTGCGCTCTCCACGCCTGCCAGTGCCTCCAACGCCTTCTTTACGCGTGCCTCACAGTGTCCACACATCATTCCTTCGATATTCATTGTCTTTGTCATCGTTATCCCCTCCATATTTATATTATTTTTTTGATTCTCACTTTTTTGCATTTCTTTTGAAACAGTTTCATTTCCATTTGCTGTTTGCCCAATTGACCGGGTGTCTTCTGCCCCCATCCTAACTGCACCTGCGTTTTCTGCCTTTTCTCCACCTTTATTAGCAGCCTTCTCAGCCCTCTTCCGCATCGGATGATCCTTCGATGCATCGTGCATCTTAAACAGATTCAGCCGCAGCGCGTTCGTCACTACGCAGAAGCTGGATAAGCTCATCGCTGCAGCGCCGAACATCGGATTTAATTTCCATCCAAAGATAGGATACCACAAACCAGCTGCAAGTGGAATACCCACAACATTGTAAAAGAATGCCCAGAACAGGTTTTCGTGAATATTTCGAAGCGTCGCACGGCTTAGACGGATTGCCGCCGGAACATCACTCAAACGACTCTTCATCAGCACCACATCCGCGGCATCAATCGCGATATCTGTACCGGCTCCGATCGCAATACCTATATCGGCACGCGTGAGCGCCGGGGCATCATTGATACCATCACCGACCATTGCCACCCTGCCCTGTTCTTTCAGGCTGCGGATGACACTCTCTTTCCCATCAGGATGTACTCCGGCAATGACTTCATCCACACCAGCCTGTGCCCCAATCGCACGGGCGGTCCGCTCATTATCTCCGGTCAGCATGACTACATGGATTCCCATGTTCTGCAGTTCCTTGACCGCCTGCGGGCTGTCTTCCTTGATGACATCTGCCACAGCAATCATACCAGCCAGACGACCATTTTTCATAAAGCACAGCGGTGTCTTGCCTTCCGCTGCCAGGCGCTCAAAGGATGCCTGTTCCTGTGCGGACACCGTCGTATGTCCGCTGATATAGGAAAAGCTTCCGCCTGCCAATGAAGCGCCGTCTAACGTACCGGAAAGTCCATTACCCGGCAGCGCCTGGAAATCAGCCGCCTCCGGCGCATCCACCTGCTGTTCTTTTGCATAGAGAAGAACAGCTTTCGCCAATGGGTGCTCACTCTTCTTTTCCAGGGAAAGCGCCAGGCTTACCAGCTCCTTCTCAGTCACACCTCCGGACGGGATGACGTCGGTCACACGCGGCTCGCCGCTGGTGATCGTACCCGTCTTATCAAGCGCTACAATGTCCATTTTTCCGGTTTCTTCCAGTGAAACAGCTGTCTTGAACAAGATTCCGTTTTTCGCGCCCATGCCGTTGCCGACCATAATCGCAACTGGTGTAGCCAGTCCCAGTGCACACGGGCAGCTGATAACCAGTACGGAAATACCTCGCGCCAATGCGAATCCAAACGTCTGTCCTGCCAGCAGCCAGACAATCGTTGTCACCACTGCGATCGTGATAACCGCCGGGACAAACACGCCGGAAACCCGGTCTGCAATCTTCGCAATCGGCGCTTTCGTCGCCGCCGCGTCGCTGACCATGCGGATGATCTGCGACAGGGAGGTATCTTCACCGACTCTGGTCGCCTCACAGCGCAGATAACCAGACTGGTTGACCGTTGCCGCCGAAACCGGGTCACCCTGTGCCTTATCCACCGGAATACTCTCGCCGGTCAGTGCTGCCTCGTTGACCGCGCTTGCTCCTTCCAGGACCACGCCGTCCACCGGGATATTTTCACCTGGGCGTACAACAAATACATCACCCTTCTTTACCTCTTCAATCGGAACCTTTGTTTCCACTCCATCCCGGATGATAACAGCTGTCTTCGGTGCCAGTTTCATCAGTCCCTTTAAGGCATCCGTCGTTTTTCCCTTGGAACGCGCCTCCAGCATTTTTCCGACTGTGATCAGCGCCAGAATCATTGCCGCCGACTCAAAGTAAAATTCATGCATGTAGGACATGACTGCCGTGTCGTTGCCCTTTAACTGTGCGTCCGTCATCGCAAACAACGCATATGTGCTGTAAATAAACGACGCGCCAGAACCAAGTGCTACCAGCGTGTCCATGTTCGGGGCGCGGTGTAAAAGTCCCTTGAAACCACTGATAAAGAATTTCTGGTTAATCACCATGATAATTCCGGCCAAAAGGAGCTGTAAAAGTCCTATCGCCACATGGTTGCCATCCATAAAGTGCGGCAACGGCCAGCCCCACATCATATGTCCCATCGACATATACATAAGGACTGCTAAGAATCCCAGCGATGCGATCAGACGGTGTTTTAAAACCGGCGTCTCCCGATCTTTTAAGGCGTCCTCTGCCTCCGACGCGCTCTGCGCCTGCGCTGCAGTGCCCTGTCCTTTCAGGGATGCGCCATATCCGGCATCTTCCACTGCATGAATCACGGTCTCCGGCGGCACATCGCCCTCGACGCCCATCGAATTTGTCAGCAGGCTGACCGAGCATGCCGTGACACCCGGCACTTTCGATACTGCCTTTTCAACCCGGCTGCTGCATGCCGCGCAGCTCATGCCGGTTACTGTATATTGCTTCATGGTCTCCTCCTATCTCTTAACTGTCCTTATAATATACCCCCACAGGGTATATGTCAACCCCAATTTCATTTATAATCTGTAACGGTTCAGTACCTTCACAGTCACGCGCAAAAAGACCCTGTCCGGAGAATTTCCCCGTACAGAGTCTTTTATACATTCGCATCCATGCCGCCCTTTGGCGGGCATAGGCATTATTCCATTTTTATCTGTGCATCATCCAAACAGCACGCCCAGCACGCCGTAGGACAGAATCGACATAATCACCGTCGCCAGCGCGATACCGACTAAAATCGCGCCAAATGCCTTGCCAAATTTCATATGGAGCAGGGATGCCACCAGTGCGCCTGTCCATGCGCCGGTTCCCGGAAGCGGGATGCCGACAAAGAGCATCAGCCCCCAGAACTCATATTTCTCGATCTGCCCTTTTTTGCTCATCGCTTTGCGTTCCAGCCAGAGCGCAATACCACGGAAACACGGAACCCTCTTCATCCACTCCAGCACATGGCGGATCAGAAGCAGGATAAACGGGATCGGCAGGATATTTCCCACGATACAGATCGGGATCGCCCGCAGGATCGGCACGTTTAAGAGTGCCGGTGACGCAGCCAGAAGCCCGCCTCGAAGTTCCAGAATCGGAATCATCGAGATAATGAAGATAATTGCCTCCTTCGATATGACTCCGGATAAATTAGCTGTAAACCATTGTACCAGTGAATCCATAAATTATGCCTGCTCCCCGCTGTTATTTTCATTCTGTGCCGCAGTATCGGTGGTGTTCTCCGAAACAGCGTCCGAAGCATCCGCGAAATCCACGTCTGGACCAGCTGCGCCTTCTGTTTCTGCGTTGTCAACCGCCTTATCTGCTGCAGTTTCATCCTTCTCTTCAAAGATAGTCTCCTGCATCTCCTCCGGTTCTTCCGGCTCATGCACATCTGCAGATGTCGTCGAATCCATCGGCGCACCGCACCGGCTGCAGAATGCCGCATTTTTCTCCACCTTTGCGCCGCACTCCGCGCAGACTCTTGTGCCCTCTAACTCGGCAATCTCATCCTCCAGGGACGCGATCTTCACAAGCCCAGCCTGGATAGTATGGAACTCATCTGCGAATTTCCCTTCCAACTCGCCCTCATGTCTGTCATAGTATGCTTTTCCCAGTGTGATATATGCCTTATTAATCTTATCTTTCTCGGCGGACAACTTCGATTTCAGCTGTAATACGCCTGTAATGTCCTTTACCCGGTTCGCAGCTTCCTTGCTCTTATCGCTGATCACCTTTCCAAGTTCATCGAAAAATGCCATATTTCTTCCTCCTCTGCGGGATATGTACGCCTCAAATTTTGTTCTGCCTGATGGGACGGCGCATCGCTGTTCTAAATCCAAAGGCAGGTTCATGCAAAACCAAAGCGTCTGATATTTTCTCATAACGATTCAGCCGGTTTTTGCATCAAATACATAAACCGGCTGAACCGCTACGTTTCCCTTTATTTTAGCCCCTACGGGGGAGAAAGTCAATCTTTTGCATCCCTGAATCAACTCCAGGCAGCTTTTTTAATACGCAAACACCCGGTTCAGCCGCATCAATTCCGGTGTCAGGCCAAAGGTCGATTTCACAAACTCCGGAACCTTGCCATAGCGGAACGAGCGCTGGTAGATGCCATACTGACCCGATTCATCCATTTCATAGTCCGCCGCATATTCACCATCATACAGGACATTCTGACCGGCATCCACCGTATATGTCTGACCTATCTCATTTTCCTCCATTGAATTTACCGAATCCCTCAAATCATCCTCTGAAACTGCCCCTGTGTTCTCTGTACTGGACACATATACTGCAATATTGATCCCCTGATATACCTCCGCCATTTGATTGATCTGCACCATATCATCCGAAGCGGAGTTTGCAAGAATTTCTGCAATCTGTTCCGGATCTGTAATCGTTACCTCGCGTCTGCTGTTATTCTGAAGATACTCCCGCTGGCGTTTTCCAAGCTCTGTATCTGCCGGTGCCAGCTGATCCTCCGGAATCTTGCCGCCCTGATACTGAAGCACGATTTTTTCTGTATTTTCCGGAGTCACCTTGCTGCCGACCTCGGTGCCACACTGTTTCAGAATCGCGATCGTCTCCTGGAAGGACGGATAAATCGGGTAATAATCAAACTGGTTAAATGTGTCATAATAGCCGCCATTTTTACGAATCACATCAATCATCGCCTGCATCTCATTTGTCTTAAACTGAATCTCCGCGATCGGCATCTCCTCCCGGCGCATATCCGGCGTCAGAGCCATCAGCTCTTTCTGGTATGCAGCAAGAAGTGCCGCTTTCGTCTGCTCATCCGGAAGCTTCACATGGCTGCAGTCCTCTTCCTCTTTGTAATTGATGCCTGCGGCATCGTCTGCCTGTAGGGACAGCACCGGGTACATTCCCAGTTTATAGCTCTGATTTTCATAAATGGAATCTAGCTGTTCCCGCAGCTCCGTTACATTGATCGTGCGGTAATTACGGTAAACGGTTTTTCCATTGTTCAGATGCCAGGACAGCACGATCGAATCATAGCGTGAATCCAGATCCGTCTCACTCATCCAATCCTGTCCGCCGTTCAAATGCTTCCGCTGTCTGGAAGCTGTCTCGATGCCCTGCGCGCCAATTTCCCGCAGGACACGGATTCCATCCTCATCCGAGATCTGCATTTTATCTGCTACATCTCCCTGGGACGCCCATTCCATTCCAACACTGTAGCCATCCCTATACATTCTCGGAGTCACATGGTAAGCCCCTACCGCATTGTTGTCCAGCGCATCACAGTAAATACCCGCGTATGCAACCTTGTCAGCATCCGGCAGATAGCTGTCATATCCTGCCACATCCAGGCGGAACCCTAAGAAAATGGCTGCCACTGCCACCGCACTGATGACAAGCTGTCTCTTATGCGCAAACAAGCTCTTAAAATCGAAATGATAGATAATTTCGATCAGGCAGCTGGTGATGAGCAGTCCGCAGATCAAGCCAAACACGGTCCAGATATCATCATTCAGGATTGACCGGAAAATCATTCCGGAAAACAGCGTGATCGGCACAACCAGAAGGAAACGGATCACCGGCTCACTTACCTTAAATGCCATCGCTCTTCCAGCCGCCTCAGACGGGCGTTTCCGGTACAGGAACATTCCCAGACCAAAGAGCAGGGCTGCCACTGCCAATGCAATGACTGCCATCCGGGTGGGATGATCCGAACCAGTTGCCGTGCCGTACCAGAAAACCGGTGAGGTCCGCTCGCACCAGCGCAGCAGGAAATTGCCATTGTCATAAAACGTCATGAAGTATTCGGAAAAATACGTCGATACCACTGCAGCCACACCCGGCCCCCAGCTAAAAAGCACGCCGGTTCCCAGTAAACCCACGATCAGATTGCCTGTCAGAATCACTGCCAGCACAACCGTCATGTACACCAGTGTAAAAAAGCACATATGCTGTACATACCCAATCAGCAGGGTTCCCCATGAAAATGGTGCGCCCTTTACCTGCAGCATCACTCCTGCCGCCAGCAGAAATACCAGATACGGGACTGCCAGATACAGGATACCGTCCAGGCAGGTCACAGTATAAAGCATTTCACGGCTGATCGGAAGGCTGTGAAAAAAATCCGTTTTCTTTTTCGAATGGAGGTACGAAAAACCGGACGCTGCCAGCACCACTGCCGCCACAATCAGGATAAATACCAGCATTGCATTCTGGATCGAATACATATTCAGCATCTCATTGGTCAGCTTTAATTTTGCTTCTGCTAACGCCGCTTCGACGCTCAGATCTTTAGACAAGTTATCCGGACGCAGCATTATGCTGGTTTCCAGCGCTGTCAGGACCGGAAACAGAAAAAAGCACAAAAGTGCGGTAAGCGCCACGCTCCAGAGACGCTGCTTCGTATTTTCTCTCATATATTTAAAAAACAAGCCTTTTGATGTCATAACCAGCCACCTCCGTTTCACTGATAAAGATCTCTTCCAGGGAAAGCGGTATCATTTCAAAAAACACCGGATGATACGCCTGTAAAATTGTCTGAATCTCTTCCCGTTTTCCGCGCACGGTAAGCGTCAGGAGACTTCCCCTCTGTTCCGTCTTTATAATATCGATTCCCTGCAAATCGCTGCTCCCCACTCCCGCCGGAAGCACACACTGAATCTTGTGAATATTTAACTTCATATCGTCCAGATCCTTTGAGAGAAGCATTCCTCCCTTGTGAAGCAGACCTACATGGTCGCAGATATCTTCCAGCTCCCGCAGATTATGGGAGGCGATGACCGGCGTGAGGTTCCGCTCCTCGATATCATTGGCAAAAAGACTCTTGACCGTCTGCCGCATGACCGGATCCAGCCCGTCAAACGTCTCGTCGCAGAACAGATAATCGGTTCCCGCGCAAATGCCCAGCAGCACAGCGAGCTGTTTTTTCATACCCTTCGAAAAGGTCTGCACCTTCCGCCGGCTTTCCAGTTCAAAATTCTTTAGCAGTTTATCAAACCGGGCTGCATCAAACTTCGGATAAATTCCCTGATAAAACACCTTCATATCTTCCGCCGTTCCATTGCTTAAGAAATACGGCTCATCCGGGATATAAAAGCACCGTGCCTTTACCTTTGTATTCTCAAATACCGTCTCATCATCAACCGTAACGCTTCCTTCGTCCGGCTTTAAAATACCGGCTGCCATCCGCAAAAAAGTACTTTTTCCGGCGCCGTTGGTTCCAATCAGACCAAAGACACTTCCATTGTGAATCTCCGCATGGATATGATCGACTGCCACTGTATCATAAAAACGCTTCGTCAGATTCTCAGCCTTTATCATTCCTGTTTCCTCCTTCCTCACTTCCATAGCTCTGGATGACCTGCTCCTGGAACTCCAGCATCGTGATGCCGGTTCCTTTTGCATCCCGGATCAGAAGTTCCAGCTGATCCCAGATCTCCTGCCGCTTCCTCTCCCGGATCTGCCGGTTATCCGCCACAAAACTGCCCCTGCCCTTAACCGAATAAATATATCCCTGGCGTTCCAGCTCTGCGTACGCCCGCTGGATCGTATTCGGATTCATCGACAGCTCCGTTGCCAGACTCCGCACGGATGGAAGCTGACTGTCCTGCTCCAAAATCCCCCGGACCATCAGATCCGACAGCTTCTCAACAATCTGCTCATAGAGAGGTCGTCGATCTTTATAATCAATCAGAATCATGCTCACATTCTCCTTTCCTCCATTCTGCCCTGTATCAAAAATCATAAGTGTATTAGTTCGTTTAATACAGTTATAGTATACAAAAAGGGCAGTCGATTGTCAACCGACTGCCCTCTTACGATTTTCTTAACAACCTTTTTGGTTATATCCGAATAGAAACAAACTTCTGCAATCAAAGATTGATTACTGAGCCTGTGTCTCCTCAGCTGCCTCAGTCTCTTCTGTTTCAGCCTCAGTCTCCTCAACTGCCTCAGTCTCTTCTGCTGCTACAGTCTCCTCTGCTGCTGCAGTTGTCTCCTCTGCTTTGCTGCCGCAAGCGGTCAGAGCAGATGCTGCTACCATTGCACTCATAACTAAGATTGCTGCTGTTTTTGTAAGATTCTTTCTCATAATTATTCTCTCCTCTTTAAAACATACGATTTATGTTTTCTTGTACCTCATCGGTACAGGACTTATAATAAAAACAAATTATGTCCAAAATATGAACAGATAATTAACATTCACTAAATAAATCCCATATTTCTTACAAAAAACAAAAGGTTTCGTAAGAAAAATCCTTGTTTCTGTTGGTTTTACATCATTTTTTTAAGCCTTTAAATCTTAATATATATGCGGCAGTTTTCTCGTTTCAATGCTGCTTTTTCCCAGTTTCCAGCTTATTTTTATTCTTTTTTCATTTCTTTATGAACAATTTTCTCGATTTTGTGTTTACGATTTGTTCACAATTTAGCCAAATTTGCACGGTTGAAACCGGACTGAAATTCCGTCATATATTTCCGGTAGCGAAGCGGCAGGCACGTTCGCTGGCAGGCTGGATTTTCCCGCTCCTTAATTCCTATCTGATGAAAAAAAGTACTCCAGAGCGCCGCATATTCGCTCTGATCGGTTTTCCCGGAAAGCGCCTGCAGGGGTTCTGTCTCAGCCCCGCGCATCATATACCACCGCCCCTTTCCTGTCCAGACTCCCGCTTCCTGATGATTTTTATCATAGATAATAAATGGTTCCGATGGCAGGCGATCCGTAAAATACGGCATCAGCAATGCCGTCACCCGGTTTTTCGGACCAATCTCAGAAAACAGTACCTGATCGGAATATTCCGCAAACCGCATAAATTCTATCTGCAAATGCGCTTCATTGGCAACCGCGCGGTTGATCTGAAAGACTGTCTGCACCGCCGGTATCTGTAAATTGTCCGTGATACGTCTCCCTGCTGCCCCTGCGCCAAATCCACAGACCAGAAACCGGTAGACCGCCTCTGCCCGATCATCCCGTTCACTCAGTGCCGTGCGGTAAATCCAGCTGTACGCCAGTTCTGACAGGGATCGGCGCACCGAGCGCACGACTTTCTGCGCCTTGAGCTGATCCACCGCCACCTCCCGGTACTCCGAAAACAGGCTGTAATTATATTCGCCCTGTACTTCCAGCCGCACGTTCTCATGCCCCAAGCGGCTGCTCCAGGCATCATATACTCCTGTGAATATGCCTTCCGGACTGTCTTCACATACAAATACAACCATTTTTCTCTCCTCCGTCCGTTTCATACCTGCGCCATATGAAAATCATCAAACAACGACATCTGGCGGTACAGCCCGCTCTGTGACAGCTGCCACTGCTTCCGCTTTTCTTCACTGACTAGCTGTGCCGCGATCGCATCCTCATGGATCTGCACCGGGTACATCATCCGCCCTGAACAGGTAATGAAGTATACCGCCCGCTTCAACACAACTCCCATCTTTTTCAAATCTTCAAACCGAAGCGCCGTCTGCTTTCTCGCAGCGACAATCCGCATCGCAGACTTTACCCCGATGCCCGGAACCCGCAGAAGCGTCTCATACGGTGCCCGGTTTACCTCCACCGGGAACTCTCCCAGGTTCTGCAGCGCCCAGTCGCACTTCGGATCCAGAAACACATTAAAATTAGGGTGTTTTTCACTCAGAAGTTCCGACGCCCGGAAGCCATAGTAGCGCATCAGCCAGTCCGCCTGGTACAGACGGTGTTCTCGCAGAAGCGGCGGTCCGTCCGGAAGATCCGGAAGCAGGCTGTCCTCATTCACCTTGATAAACGCCGAATAAAAGACCCTCTTTAATCCAAAATTCCGATACAGCGCTTCCGCGACTGCAACCATCTGATAATCACTCTCCGGAGTCGCCCCGACAATGAGCTGCGTGCTCTGACCGCCGGGGACGAAATAATTCTTGCTGTTTGAGATATTTCCCAGTCCGAAACTGCCATAGATCGAGTGTCCCGGGATGACACGGGGGATCTCCGGTGTATGTGTCCTTCCAACCCTTTCATCCGTTCCCCCTGGCTCTTTCGACCTCATAAATCCTTTTACCTTGTCTCCATTCCGCCCCCAATCCATCTTTGTCTCTGTCTGATTCAGACTCAGAATTCCCTTGTCAGCCTCCAGACATTCCTTTTCCCCTTTTCCTATCGCTTTACCACCAATTCCATATCTCCCGTCTCCCGGAATCTGAATTTCTCCGCGCTCTTTCTGCGGAAGCCATGCCCCTCTGCTCTCCAGACGCCCTTCCTGCTCCAGCTGTCTCGCGATCCCAGTCTGGATCTGGCGCATCGGGCGCAGTATCTTGTCCCGCGTCTTTCCCGGTGCCAGGCGCGCCAGACCATCAGCCGTCGGAAGCTCCAGATTCACACTCATCCGATCCGCCAGAAAGCCCACTCTCTCAATCAGCTCCGGATCTGCCCCCGGAATTGCTTTCACATGGATGTAACCGTTAAATCGATGGACCCGCCGAAGCCGGTACAAGGTCTGATACAGCAGTTCCATCGTGTGATCCGGTGTCTCCAGCACACCGGAACTTAAAAACAATCCTTCTATATAGTTGCGCCGGTAAAATTCCATCGTCAGACGGCAGACCTCCTCCGGCGTAAAGGAGGTACGGACCGTGTCATTGCTCCGACGATTGACACAGTAATGACAGTCATAGATGCACTGGTTCGTAAATAAAATTTTCAGCAGGGAGATACAGCGCCCATCCGAGGCAAAACTGTGACAGATGCCGTCCACCCGGCTGTTTCCAAGAAAGCCTTCCTTTCCCTTTCTACCCACGCCGCTGGATGTGCAGGCGGCGTCATACTTCGCCGCATCCGATAAAATTCTTAACTTTTCTTCGATTGAAAGATTTTCCTGTATCAGCATGAGGTTCTGCCTCCTCCCGTCCTACCGAACATTAGTTCTGGATTTATCATACCATACTCCCTTTTTAAATGCAAGCTTTTTCGAACATACATTCTGTCATTATTCCCATATGTGTTACTGTTCACGCATGCCCAGTAACAGGATTTTGCCGATGCTTCGCATTCCAAATCAGCAAAATCTGCAGCCAGAACTATATCCGAACCTTGCCAATCTCCGCCTTTAAATTTTCTCTTAAAATATAATTTCGATAACACATGACAATATTTCTGATTGTTTTCCTCGCAAGCCGCGTTTATAATAAAGAAAGATTGAAGGTATAGAATGAATTATTCTTATAGGTAGGATGAAGGAGGAGTTTACAATGGCTATTTTAGTTACTGGAGGCGCCGGTTACATCGGCAGTCATACCTGCATCGAACTTTTAAACGCCGGATATGAGGTCGTTGTCATGGACAACCTTTACAATGCCAGTGAGGAAGCGCTGCGCCGCGTGGAGAAAATCACCGGCAAGCATGTAACCTTTTACAAGGCAGATATGCTGGATCGCGAGGCAGTCAATGAGATTTTTGAAAAAGAATCCATCGATTCGGTCATTCATTTTGCAGGCTTAAAGGCAGTCGGGGAATCCGTTGCGAAGCCACTGGAATATTACCACAACAATATCACCGGAACCCTGATTCTCTGCGACGTAATGCGCAATCATGGCGTCAAGAAAATCATTTTCAGCTCCTCCGCTACCGTATACGGAGATCCGGCATTCGTCCCGATCACCGAAGAATGCCCGAAAGGCAAAATCACAAACCCTTACGGTCAGACAAAGGGAATGCTTGAACAGATTTTAACTGACCTGCACGTGGCAGATCCGGAATGGAATGTCGTTCTGCTCCGCTACTTCAACCCAATCGGTGCACACAAGAGCGGTCTGATCGGCGAGGATCCGAAGGGAATCCCGAACAACCTGGTTCCTTATATCGCACAGGTTGCTGTCGGCAAGCTGAAATGTCTCGGTGTCTTCGGCAATGATTACCCGACTCCAGACGGAACCGGTGTGCGCGATTACATCCACGTAGTTGACCTTGCAGTCGGTCATGTAAAAGCACTTCAGAAATTTAACGATAAGCCAGACGTATATATCTACAACCTCGGCACCGGCAAAGGCTACAGCGTACTCGATGTTGTCAAGGCTTACGAAAAAGCCTGCGGCAAAACAATTCCTTATGAAATCAAGCCACGCCGCGCCGGCGATATCGCAACCTGCTACTCCGATGCTACCAAAGCGAAAAATGAACTCGGCTGGGAAGCTCAGTACGGCATTGAGGAGATGTGCGCTGACTCCTGGAAATGGCAGTCGATGAACCCGAACGGATATCGGGACTCTGAGGACTAAGAGATGAAAAAGAATGTGCTTGGCACATTCTCGCGCCGAGCGCGGTCGCTTGCGACATGTTTCTGCTTCGCGCGAGTGCGCATCATTGGCACGTTAGTGTCTTTTTGTGTAATAGGGAATTCCAAGGAATTTCCTATTACACAAAAAGACTGCCGTCCAAAGTTTCTCTCTCTGGGCAGCAGCCTTTTCTTTCCTTCAAAATCAGCTTCTCAGCTCAATTCCATACGTCTTATTCAGCTGTTTCAGCACTTTCTTGACATATCCGTCAACGGTATCTGCCTTGAACGCCTCTTCCTTCGGAGTGAAGAGAACGGTAAATGCCATCGATTTCTTATCGGCTGCGATCTGTCTGCCCTCGTATACGTCGAACAGGCTAACATCCTTGACGTAAGCACAAGCCTCGCGGATACAGCCCTCAACCTGTCCGCAGGTGATGTCTTTGTCCATAACCAGCGCCAGATCACGTTTTTCCTCCGGGAATTTTGGAAGCGGCTCAAATACTTTGGCTTTTCCATACCATTTCTCCAGCGCTTTCATGCTGATCTCCAACACATACGCATCTTCGCGCATTGCCTCTTCCTTCATGATCTCATATTTTACCTTACCGAGGTAACCAATCTCCTCGCCCTCGCAGAAGATCGCTGCGGTCTGATACGGATGCAGGAACGGTTTCTCTGCTTTTTCATAGTTAAAAGTAATATTTAAAACATCGGCAACTGCCTCTGCCATTCCCTTTAAGGTAAAGAAGGACTCTTCCTTGCCAAATGCACCGATGCACAGCGTCTCTCGCTCTTCCGGATATTCCGTCAGAGGCAAGGACTTCGGAATAAATGCATTTCCAATCTCGAAGATACGTCCCTCGAAGATGCCTCTCTTCTGGTTGCGTCCCATCGCATGAATCATCTGCGGTGCCAGTGTTGTTCTCATCAGGGACAGATCCTCGTTGATCGGATTCATGATGCGGATCGCCCTGCGCTCTGGCGCGTCCTCTGCAAATCCCATTTCATCCAGATCCGACGGGGAGAAGAAGGAATAGTGGATTCCCTCAAATGCGCCAACACTGCACAGCGTTCTCTTTACTTTCAGAATTGTTCTCTGACGCAGGTTGCTTCCACCGATCGTCACCTTAGCACTCGGCATGAAGGTCGATGTGATGTGATCGTAGCCGTACATACGGATCACTTCCTCGGCAACATCCGGATAATCTTCCATATCCTCGCGGTATGCCGGGAAATGCATGGTCAGTTCGTCGCCGTTGATCTCCGGCTGGAAGTTTAAGCCAGTCAGGATGCGTAAAATATCCTCGTTCGGAACGGTAATACCCAGAACAGCGTTTACCTTCTTAACACTTGTCTTGAAGGTAGTCGGCTCTAAGGAGTTTCCGGTATTTACATTTTTATGGGTCTTGGAAATCTTACCAACTCCCAGCTCCTCAACCAGGTGCAGGACACGTTTCATCGCCATCTCAGTTGTGTACTCATCGACCCCCTTAGAATATCGCTGGCTCGCGTCGGATCCCTGTCCTAATGCACGGGAGCTTCTGCGGATGTTGTCACGGGCAAATTTAGCTGCCTCAAACATCACTTCCGTCGTGGTATCACGGATCTCAGAATTTAAACCACCCATGATTCCGGCAAGTGCTACCGGCTTTTTGCCGTCGCAGATAACCAGATTGTTCGGATTTAAGGTAAATTCTTTCTCATCCAGCGTCACGATCTTCTCGCCCTCGGCCGCGCGTCTTACGTTGATCGCATTGCCCTCCAGATAATCGCAGTCAAACGCATGAAGCGGCTGACCTAACTCACGCATGATATAGTTTGTAATATCAACAATATTGGAAATGGAATTATTCCCTACCAAAGCCAGACGTCGTCTCATCCATGCCGGGGACTGACCCAGTTTTACGTCATATACATAGTGTGCAATGTAACGCGGGCAAAGATCCTGTGCCTCTACCGTTACGTTGAAGCCTTCTTTCTCAACTTTTGTCTCAGTGTAATCCAGTGCCGGCGTCTTGAGCGGCTCGCCCAGTGCGGCAGCAACCTCTCTTGCCAGACCGAAAATACTCTGGCAATCCGGACGGTTTGCCGTGATAGAAACATCGAAGATCCAGTCATTTAAGCCGGTCAGCTCTTTGACATCCGAACCAATTTCCGCATCCTCCGGCAGAACCAGCAATCCGTTGTAACCAGCACCCGGATACAGATCCTCGTTTAAGCCAAGCTCGGTACCAGAACACAGCATACCCTGGGACTCATAACCTCTCAATTTACCCTTTTTAATGGTAGCCACGCCCTCGATCGTCACATGATCTTTTGCAGTTGCATATACTTTCGCGCCAATCATGGCAACTGGGAATTTTCCACCAGCTTTTACATTGTCAGCGCCACAGCAGATCTGTAAGAGTTCCGGACCACCTACATTGACCTGGCACACATGAAGATGTGTTTCCGGAATCGGCTCACAGGAGTCAACATAACCAACGACGATGCCGCTGATATCCTTGCCAACCTGCCATTTTTCTTCTACCTCAAATCCACAGTCGAACAGCTTTTTCTCCAGCTCGTCTGCGGAAACATTGATATCTACATAGTCATTTAACCAGCTTAATGGTACAAGCATTTCTAATCCTCCTGTCCTGATCAGTCATCGATCTGATCCAGCACACGCAGATCAGACTCAAAAAGCATCTTGATGTTGTTGATGCCGTATTTCAGCATTGCGATACGCTCCAGACCCAATCCGAATGCGAATCCACTGTATTTATTGGAATCAATGCCACAGTTTTCCAGTACCTTCTTATTTACCACACCAGCGCCGAGAACCTCGATCCAGCCAGTTTCCTTGCACAGACGGCAGCCCTTTCCGCCGCACTGGAAGCAGCTTACATCGACCTCGACAGACGGCTCCGTGAACGGGAAATAGGACGGACGAAGTCTCGTTTTTGTCTGCTCACCGAAAATTCTCTGAACAAACATATCCAGCATACCCTTTAAATCACACAGGGTGATGCCCTCATCAACAACCAGGCCTTCCATCTGGCTGAACATCGGAGAATGGGTCGCATCATCATCAGAACGGAATACCTTACCCGGGGAAACAACCTTGATCGGCGGTTTTTTCGCTTCCATGACATGAACCTGTCCAGCCGATGTCTGGGTACGGAGCAAGAACTCCGGAGACAGGTAGAATGTATCCTGCATATCGCGTGCCGGATGATCCTGCGGTGTATTTAAAGCCGTAAAGTTATAATAATCGGTCTCGATCTCGGTTCCCTCATATACCTCAAATCCCATAGAGGTGAAGATATCCGTCAGCTGATTGCGGACCGTCGTAACCGGATGCAGCTTGCCGTAACGGATTTTAACCGGCGGCATCGTAATATCAATCTTCTCTGATTCATAGCGCTGCTGCTGCTCTTTCTCCTTTAATTTCTGATCCAGCTCGTCAAAGAAATTGTTTGCCCACTCCTTGGCGCCGTTGATTGTCTTACCAAATTCCGCTTTCTGATCATTGGCAACATTACGCATTTCTTTCATCAGCAGACCAATTCTGCCCTGCTTATTATCCA
>ENA-UPTB01001853-UPTB01001853.1-human-gut-metagenome-genome-assembly--contig:-NODE-1853-length-16569-cov-59.560029_pt1 | contig 16569 bp, 13 predicted proteins | sample MGYA00250046_ERZ773369 | MGnify/ENA primary metagenome ERZ773369 (study PRJEB29103, sample SAMN06111938) | human gut metagenome | biome: human gut; feature: ankylosing spondylitis patient; material...
TCAGCAGAATCACTGAACTCAAAAATCAAATGCTTCCGGGCACAAGTGAAAGGAATCAGAGACATACCTTTCTTCATATATCGTTTAGCGACAGTTTTGGGTTAGCGTCCGTACACCCTCCCCACAGGGTTTGTCGGTTGCGCCCGATATGTACAACCTTTTCACTTGCGTTTATCAACTTAAATTAATTCCGCCAACGGGTGTACTTAACATCTTGATTCTTAATTATAATTTCATTTTTCTGCGCAAAGGTAATACTTTAATTTGAAAGTTCGTTATAAGTTCGCTGAAAGTTCACTCCAAAGTCCTTACTATAATTATTGCTGTGTGATTCGTATAAGTACATTTTGATTTGAAGGGAGTGTTTGACAAAATTCATAATGGTGTATTAAAATGGTGTAGAATGGTTAGAATGAAATAGGTTCTCATATAAGGAAGACATATACAATTGTGCGCAGTATATAAAAGAATGTCCTAAACTTCATGAAGACATTTTTGAAGTCAGATGCTGTATGATATATATCTGACAATGTGTAAGGCTGACAACTCCGTTGTATATATATATCGGTATGGGATAATGACACAAATTCAGCATTGAGAGTGAAAATACACATGGTTTTCAATATGTAATGAAATTATTTTGGGAAAAAGCTTTGAACTTTCATTAAAGTTTCCGAACTTTGCATTACTTTGTTGAAAAGCATGGCTCTTTCTATGTCCTGTGCATAGCCGGAGCTTCTTGGATTAAGACTAATAAATGAAAAATCATTCATCAATACTGTAAATTCTATGGCAGAAAATTTGGAAGTAAAAGAGTTGGAGCAGGTAGTAGTACGCTTCTCAGGCGACTCTGGCGACGGTATGCAGCTCGCCGGTAACATCTTCTCCACGGTTTCAGCCACCATCGGCAACGGAATCTCAACATTCCCTGACTATCCGGCAGACATCCGCGCCCCGCAAGGATCGCTGACCGGCGTATCTGGTTTCCAGGTTCACATCGGTGAGGGAAAGGTTTATACCCCTGGTGACAAGTGCGATGTGCTGGTGGCTATGAACGCCGCTGCATTGAAGACACAGTACAAGCATGCTAAACCACAGGCTACAATCATCATCGACACCGACAGCTTCGGTCCCAAGGATCTGGAGAAGGCTGAATTCAAGACATCCGACTATCTCGCAGAGATGGGCATCGATGAGGATAGAGTAGTGGCTTGTCCTATCTCAAAGATGGTGAAGGATTGTCTTGCCGACTCCGGCATGGACAACAAGGCCATCATGAAGTGTAGAAACATGTTTGCTCTCGGTATCGTATGCTGGCTCTTCAACCGCGATGTCACTCTCGTTGAGAATTTCCTGAGAGAGAAGTTCGCCAAGAAGCCTCAGATCGCCGAGAACAACATCAAGGTGGTTAACGCAGGTTTCAACTACGGACACAATACTCATGCCGGTGTGCCTGCTACATACCGCATCGAGTCAAAGAATAAGGTGAAAGGCCGCTATATGGACATCACCGGCAACAAGGCTACTGCCTACGGTCTTATCGCCGCTGCCGAGAAGGCTGGCATGAAGCTCTTCCTCGGTTCTTATCCTATCACACCGGCTACCGACGTGCTCCATGAGCTCGCAAAGCACAAGTCACTCGGAGTGACCACCGTGCAGTGTGAGGATGAGATTTCCGGTTGTGCAAGTGCTGTCGGCGCATCATTCGCCGGAGCTATGGCAGCCACATCAACTTCTGGTCCTGGCGTTTGCTTGAAGTCAGAGGCTATCAACCTCGCCGTTATCGACGAGCTGCCTCTCGTCATCATCGATGTGCAGCGTGGCGGTCCTTCTACAGGTCTGCCTACAAAGAGCGAGCAGACAGACTTGCTGCAGGCTCTCTACGGAAGAAACGGTGAGTCTCCAATGCCTGTAATCGCAGCTACAAGTCCTACCGACTGTTTCGACGCTGTCTACAGCGCAGCAAAGATTGCCGTTGAGCACCTCACACCGGTATTGCTCCTCACCGACGCATACGTTGCCAACGGTTCTGCAGCATGGAAACTTCCTAACATCGCTGAGCTTCCTGAGATTCATCCTCACTATGCTCCAGAGAGCATGAAGGGCAACTACACTCCATATAAGAGAGACGAGGAGACTCTTGTTCGCTATTGGGGAATCCCAGGACGTGAGGGCTTCACTCATATCCTCGGCGGACTGGAGAAGGACAGCGACACCGGAGCTATCTCTACAGATCCTGAGAACCACGACAAGATGTGTCGCCTGAGAGCAGGCAAGGTGGCTCGCATCCCTGTTCCAGACCTTGAGGTATTGGGCGACAAGGACGATGCAGAACTGCTCATTGTAGGTTTCGGCGGTACTGCCGGACATCTTTATTCAGCTATGGAAGAGCTGCGCAAGAAGGGTCACAAGGTGGCTGCTGCACAGTTCAAGTTCATCAACCCGCTGCCAAAGAACACCGCAGAGGTGCTCATGAAATACAAGAAGGTGGTAGTGGCAGAGCAGAACCTCGGTCAGCTTGCTGCCTACCTGCGTGCCAAGGTTGACGGCTTCGTGCCATATCAGTTCAATCAGGTTAAGGGACAGCCATTCGTTGTAAGCGAGTTGGTGGAAAGCTTTGAGGAAATCATTAACAAGTAATATAAACGTCTAATTTTTCATTGACAATGTTCACAATACAAGATTATAAGAAAGGACAGCCACGTTGGTGTCCTGGTTGCGGCGACCACTTCTTCTTGGCTTCGCTACATAAGGCGATGGCAGAATTAGGCGTTCCGCCATACGAGACAGCGGTAATCTCCGGTATCGGATGCTCAAGCCGTCTGCCATACTATGTTAATGCCTATGCGATGCAGACCATCCACGGACGTGCTGCTGCCATCGCTACCGGTGCCAAGGTAGCCAATCCAAACCTCACCATCTGGCAGATCAGCGGTGACGGCGACGGTCTTGCTATCGGTGGTAACCACTTCATCCACGCCATGCGTCGTAACATCGACCTGAATATGATACTTCTGAACAACCGTATCTACGGACTCACAAAGGGACAGTATTCTCCTACCAGTCCACGCGGTTTCGTCAGCAAATCTTCACCATTCGGTACTGTAGAGGACCCATTCCGTCCGGCAGAGCTTTGCTTCGGTGCAAGAGGTCGTTTCTTCGCACGTGCCGTAGCCACCGACGCTGCAGGAACTGTAGAGGTGCTGAAGGCTGCAAAGCAGCATAAGGGTGCTTCTGTATGCGAGATTCTGCAGAACTGCGTTATCTTCAACAACGGTGTTTACGACTCTATCTACAAGAGCGAGGGCAGAAAGAAGAACGCCATCTACGTGAAGCACGGCGAGCCGCTGATCTTCGGTGAGAACAACGAGTTCGGTCTTGTGCAGGAGGGCTTCGGTCTGAAGGTAGTGAAGATCGGCGAGAATGGCATCACAGAGAAGGACATCCTCGTTCACGACGCTCACTGTGAGGACAATACCCTGCAGCTGAAGCTCGCCATGATGGACAACGAGCATGGATTCCCAGTGGCTCTCGGTGTAATCCGCGACGTAGAGGCTCCTACCTATGAGACTGCCGTTGCTGAGCAGATTGAAGAGGTGAAGGGTAAGAAGAAATATCACAACTTCATGGAGCTCCTCGAAACCAACGACATTTGGGAAGTGAAATAAAGGGCATACGCTTTTATTATTCTTATATGATGCCATATTCCTCATATCAATATATGCGGGATATGGCATTTTGGCTTTTTTTATAACAGATGGAATACTGGACTTTTTGCTAAACCAAAGACTTTTAGATATGATACACTACATCAAATCATTTATTGCGGCAACGATGGACGAAGGCAAGAAATGGATGATAATCAGCGGCGGAGGCGGAAAGGCCGGGGGCTTGAAGGTAGACACCAATACAAAGAGCAATCTCCTCAAGAAGAATGGCATAGACTCAGATGCCATGTATGAGAGAATACGGCAGAAAACCATGGAACACTACAAGAATTTCAAGGGCGTATACACCCAGTTTTGGGAAGATTGACGAAAATGCAATGATAAAGTTGGCACTTTGGTATGTTTTATTTACTTTTGCCGAGTAAATTGGCATAGAGCGCGTCTTTGCGCTCTAATGCCAATATATATGATAAAAAGATTATGACGAATTACAATATAAACGACTTTGAGATCATGGCGCCGGTGGGGTCGAGAGAAAGCCTCGCCGCAGCGATACAGGCAGGAGCAGACTCCATTTATTTCGGCATCGAGAAGCTGAACATGAGGGCACACTCTGCCAGCACGTTCACTATCGATGACCTTCGCGAGATTGCCGCCACCTGCAATGAGCATGGCATAAAGACCTACCTCACCGTGAACACCATCATTTACAACGAGGACATACCGCTGATGCACGAGATTGTGGATGCAGCCAAAGAGGCAGGCATCTCGGCAGTGATAGCCAGCGACGTGGCGGTGATGACCTATTGCAACAAGGTGGGACAGGAGGTTCATCTCTCCACACAGCTCAATATCTCTAACGTGGAGGCACTGAAGTTCTATGCGCAGTTTGCCGATGTAGTGGTGCTCGCCCGTGAGCTCAACATGAGTCAGGTGGCAGAGGTGCACAGACTGGCGGAGGAACAGAACATCTGCGGACCGTCAGGACAGCCCGTGCGCATAGAGATGTTCTGCCATGGAGCCTTGTGTATGGCAATCAGCGGCAAGTGTTATCTCAGTCTCGACAATGCCAACCGTTCAGCCAACCGCGGAGAGTGCATACAGCTCTGCCGCCGTTCGTATACCGTGACCGACAATGAGACCGGCACCCAGCTGGAGATTGACAACAAATACGTGATGAGTCCTAAAGACCTGAAGACCGTGCGATTCATCGACAAGATGATGAAGAGCGGAGTCAGAGTGTTCAAGATAGAAGGCAGGGCACGCGGTCCGGAGTATGTCTACACCGTGGTGAAGTGCTACAAGGAAGCCATACAGAGCGTTATCGACGGAACCTTTACGGAGGAGAAGAAAGACCGGTGGGACGAGCGTCTCGCCACCGTCTTCAACCGCGGCTTCTGGGATGGATACTATCTGGGACAGAAACTCGGAGAATGGAACAAGAACTACGGCTCTTGTGCTACGGAGAAGAAGGTGTATGTGGGCAAGGGAGTGAAATACTTCTCAAAGCTCGGCGTGGCAGAATTTGCCATCGAGGCAGCCGACTTCAAGAAGGGCGACAAGCTGCTCATTACCGGACCTACGACAGGCGTCATCTATATGAATGCCGACGAGATACGCTATGACCTGGAGCCCGTGGAAGAAGCCCGCAAGGGACAGCGCGTGTCAATGCCTGTGCCGGCAAAGGTGAGACCAAGCGACAAGCTCTTCAAACTGGAGCGGGTAGAGGAGTAAGCATATACGCCGCAACGCTCAAATGGATTTTCAACAACAATAAAATACACTACAATGACAATCAACGAAGCACAAGATGAAGTGATAGAGGAGTTTTCCGACTTCTCCGATTGGATGGACAAATACCAGCTGCTCATAGACCTGGGCAACGAGCAGGAACCACTCGACAACAAATACAAGACAGAGAGCAATCTCATCGACGGCTGCCAGAGCCGCGTATGGCTGCAGGCAGACTATGTGGACGGAAAGATAATATTCACGGCAGAGAGCGACGCACTCATCGTGAAAGGCATCATAGCGTTGCTCATCAGAGTATTGAGCGGTCATACCCCACAGGAAATCCTCGCTGCCGACCTCTATTTCATCGACAAGATCGGTCTTAAGGAACATCTCTCGCCAACCCGCTCCAACGGTCTGCTCGCCATGGTGAAGCAGATACGCATGTATGCGTTGGCATATAAGGTAAAGAGTGAGGAGCAATGAGAAAGCTCAAGACGATAGAGATGCACCGCATGACGGTGAGCGACTTCAAGCAGAGTGACAAGATGCCGCTCATCGTGATGCTCGACGATGTGCGTTCGCTGCACAATGTGGGGTCGGTGTTCCGCAGCGGTGATGCCTTCCGTATCGAGGCGGTATGGCTGTGTGGCATTACCGCCACTCCGCCGATGCCGGAGATCCACAAAACGGCGCTCGGTGCGGAAGACAGTGTGGACTGGCGGTATTTCGACAACGCCACGGATGCCGTGGATGAGCTTCATGCCATGGGGTATCAGGTGTGTGCCGTGGAACAGTGTGAGGGCAGCACGATGCTTCAGGACTTTGTTCCGGATATCGGCAAGCATAAGGGCTTCGCCGTGATAATGGGCAACGAGGTGAAGGGAGTGCATCAGGAAGTAGTGGACAAGAGCGACTGCTGTCTCGAGATACCACAGTTTGGCACCAAACACTCGCTCAACGTTTCTGTCACGGCAGGTATGGTGATATGGGAATTTGCAAAAAGACTGATGCTCTGATGAGTGTCAGTATTTTTATACCTTAAATATCGCTTTTTTTATACATCACATCTTGCTATTTTATGTCGTTTAATCCAAAATACGGCCCATTCGTACCATAACCTGGAAATATGGGCTTGCAGATGCAGATGTTTTTGAATACCTTTGTAAGCAAGAAAAGTGGTAAGAATTTTATCAAACACGAAATCTAAACTAGAACTTGCAGTCCGTATCATTGCTGGAGGGAGCAAATGATGCGGACATTTTTTTGCAAATCAGATATCTGAATCATCCTGCATCATCCAGAGCCGCTCATCAGGGCTTGCTTGGATTATGTCTTTTTAGGAGAGTGGATTTTATTTGTCCATCATGTTTCTTGGATGATGCTCGAGTATTTCCTCCCGCAGCGTGTGCATGTCGATGTGGGTGTATATCTGAGTCGTTCCGATACTTTCGTGTCCCATCATCTCCTGTATTGCACGCAGGTTGGCACCGCCTTCAAGGAGCGATGTGGCAAAGGAATGGCGCAGCGTATGCGGACTCACGTTCTTCGTTATCCCGGCGGCAGCGGCGAGCCTCTTCACGATGGTGAATATCATTGCCCTTGTGAGATGTTTGCCGTGGATGTTCAGAAATACGTAGTCTTCCTCTCCCGGCTTTATCTTCATCACGTTGCGGTCTACAAACCAGAACCTCAGCTCCTGTATGGCGCTTTCGGATATCGGTACCAGTCTCTCCTTGTCGCCCTTTCCTATCACACGTATGAACTTCTCGTCGAGAAAGAGATCCGACATCTTCAGGTCTGTCAGTTCGCTGACTCTCAGTCCGCAACAGAAGAGCACCTCTATGATTGCCTTGTTTCTCTGTCCTTCCCATTTCTCCATGTCCACGGCAGCCTCCATCATGTCAATCTCCTTCACCGACAGCACCTCTGGCAGATGTTCCCCTATCTTGGGCCATTCCAGCAGTTCTGTAGGGTCTTCCTGGATATATCCGTCTATGAGCAGAAACTTGTAGAACGCCCTCACGCCGCTCAGAATCCTTCCCTGCGACCTCGGGCTTATGCCGATGTCGATGATGGCAGCGGCAAAGTTGCGCAGGTCATCCAGCTTCACCTCCGTCAGCGCCAGTCCCTCGCAGTTGGCATAGTTGAGCAGCTTCTGCAGGTCGTCCATATATGCCTTGAGAGTGTTCTCGGAGTAGTTTCTTCCCAGTTTCAGATATCTGCGGTATTGCTTTATCATCTCCGCATTGGAGTTGCCGTTGTCGTTCATGTCAGTTTGCGAGTCAATAGTTGTCCGAATGATTATTATTTTGTACTTTTGCAAATGTCAGCCACCCAAGTGCCTGCACTCCTCCGCCAGAGTATGCTATGCCCAGGCAGGAGAGAAATACAAGGCAAAGGTAATAAAAAGGCTGCAACAAACAAACTAATCCAGAAATATGAAGATACAAATAGTGAATGGTCCCAATCTCAATCTGCTCGGCGTGAGAGAACCGGGGATATATGGCAGTGAGTCTTTCGAGAGCTATCTGCCCAAGTTGCGTGAGCAGTATCCCGACGTAGAGATAGAATACTATCAGAGCAATGTTGAGGGAGAACTGATAAACAAGATACAGGAGGTGGGCTTCTCTTTCGACGGCATAGTGCTGAACGCCGGAGCCTACACCCACACCAGCATTGCCCTGCACGACTGCATACGCGCCATAAAATGTCCGGTTGTAGAGGTGCATATCTCTAATGTCCACCAGCGTGAAGACTTCCGCCACCATTCCTTTATTTCCGCCGCCTGTAAGGGAGTGATATGCGGCTTCGGACTCAATTCATACAGACTGGCGATAGAAGGACTGCTGGACTGACCTGTTCCGGTTGTTTTACATAATGCGGAGCTCTGTTTTTTTTTATGAGCCAAGCAACCATAATCCCAAAACGGTCATAGGTTGTTCAATGTAGTATTCCTGATGACCGGTTTGGGATAAAAAATCTTTTCCGTTTTTGGTATTTAAATCCGAAAGACGTAATTTTGCAACTTGCCCCCATTGTCACATCCATACCGTCGTGATGCGGCAGCCAGGAGACGGTCAGGGGCATAAGACAAAAACGACAATAGTTTCACATATAATATGGCAAAAAACGACAATGGGCTGACGCCTATGATGCAGCAGTTCTTTTCGCTCAAGGCGAAACATCCCGACGCACTGCTGCTCTTCAGGTGTGGAGACTTCTATGAAACATACTGCGACGACGCCGTTGACGCAAGTCGCATCCTCGGCATCACGCTCACCAAGAGAAACAACTCAGGCACGAAACCGTCTACCGAGATGGCTGGATTCCCCCATCATGCCCTCGACACCTATCTGCCAAAGCTCATCAGGGCAGGCAGAAGAGTGGCTATCTGCGACCAGCTCGAAGACCCGAAACTGACGAAAAAACTCGTGAAGCGAGGCATCACCGAACTTGTAACGCCGGGTGTTGCCCTGACCGACAACGTGCTGAACTACAAGGAGAACAACTTCCTCGCAGCCATACACTTCGGCAAGGCATCCTGCGGAGTGGCGTTCCTCGATATTTCTACGGGAGAGTTTCTCACCACCGAAGGACCATACGACTATGTGCAGAAGCTAATAGGAAATTTCCAGCCAAAGGAGGTGCTATATGAAAGAGGCAAGAAGGCAGACTTCGAACGCTTCTTCGGAACAAAGCATTTCACCTTCGAACTCGACGAATGGGTGTTCAATGAACAGACCGCCCGCCAGAAACTGCACAAGCATTTTGAGGTGAAAAACCTCAAGGGCTTCGGCGTAGACCATCTCAAATGCGGTATCGTGGCATGCGGAGCCATCCTACAATATTTGGAACTCACGCAGCATACACATATCAGCCATATCACGTCGCTATCCCGGATAGACGAGGAGCGATATGTAAGACTCGACAGCTTCACCGTGCGTTCGCTCGAACTGACACGTTCGATGCAGGACGGCGGATGCTCGCTCATCGACGTAATAGACCGCACTTGTTCGCCGATGGGAGCCAGAATGCTCAACAGATGGGTGTGCTTCCCGTTGCGCAATGCCGCCGACATAAACAAGCGGCTCGACGTGGTGGAGGAATTCTTCAAGGACACGTCACTCAGGGAAATCATCGACGAGAACACCAATGGAGTGGGCGACCTGGAGCGCATCACAGCAAAGGTTGCCACAGGACGTGTGTCGCCACGGGAAATGGTGCAGCTGAAGAATGCCCTGCTCTGCATGCAGCCTATCAAGGATGCCTGCGAGCGGTCGGAAAACAAGACTCTCGCGCTGATGGCAGACAGGATTGACGCCTGCAAGGAACTCAGCGACAGACTGGAGATGGAGATAGAGCCAGACCCGCCACAGCTCGTGAACAAAGGACACGTGATACGCAGCGGAGTGGACGAGGAACTCGACCGCATGCGCGACATAGCATATAACGGCAAGGACTATCTGCTGAAAATCCAGGAGAGGGAGACAGAGGAGACTGGCATATCAAGTCTGAAAATAGGCTACAACAATGTGTTCGGATATTATCTTGAAGTGAGGAATATCCACAAAGACAAAGTGCCTGCCACATGGATAAGGAAGCAGACGCTCGCACAGGCGGAACGATATATCACCGAGGAACTGAAACAATATGAGGAGCAGATTCTCGGAGCCGAAGACAAAATACTGCAGCTGGAGACAAAGCTCTTCGGTGAACTCGTGCAGAACACCCAGCATTATATACACACCATTCAGAAGGATGCGCATATCATAGCACAGCTCGACTGTCTGCTCTCCTTTGCCAAGACGGCGGAGGAACACCGGTACGTGAGACCGCAGATTCTGCAAGACGACATCGTGATAGATATCCGTCAGGGCCGCCACCCCGTGATAGAGACACAGATGCCGGTGGGAGAGAAGTATGTGCCCAACGACATATATCTCGACGACAAGAAGCAGCAGATAATGATTATCACCGGACCGAATATGGCGGGTAAGTCGGCTCTGCTACGCCAGACGGCACTCATCACGTTGATGGCACAGATAGGATGCTACGTGCCGGCAGAGAGTGCCAAGATTGGTATCGTGGACAAGATTTTCACACGTGTGGGGGCGAGCGACAATATCTCAATGGGAGAATCCACATTCATGGTGGAGATGACGGAGGCTTCGAACATCCTCAACAACGTGACGCCGCGCAGTCTTGTGCTCTTCGACGAGCTGGGCCGCGGAACGAGCACCTACGACGGCATCTCGATAGCTTGGGCAATAGTGGAATATCTGCATGAGCAGCCGCGTGCGGCAGCGCGCACCCTCTTCGCCACACACTATCATGAACTGAACGAGATGGAGAAGAACTTCAGCAGGATAAAGAACTACAACGTCAGCGTGAAGGAGATAAACGGCAAGGTGATATTCCTGCGCCGACTGGAGCGTGGCGGATCGGAACACTCATTCGGTATCCACGTGGCGCAGATTGCCGGTATGCCGAAGAGTATCATCAATAGGGCGAACGTGATTCTCAAGCAGCTTGAGGCTGACAACAGTGGCGTGGGGGCAGCCGGAAAGGCGGCAGTTGACAATATCTCGGTGCCGGGCAGCGGTGAGCAGCTGAGCTTCTTCCAGCTCGACGACCCTGTGTTGTGTCAGGTGCGCGACGAGATTCTCGGTCTCGACATAAACAACCTCACGCCGATGGAGGCGCTGAACAAACTGAACGACATAAAGACGATTGTGGGAGGAAAATAAAGGAGTATGAACATGAAAGAAGAATTTTCAGAGAGAAACCGGAATAAAGGCGGTTCGAAGGTGTCTTCCGGACTCACTGTCCGTACTTTCTGTCCTACCGACGTAGAGGAAATGACACGGATATACAATCATTATGTCACTGAAACCACCGTCAGTTTTGAGACCGAGCCTCTTACTACTGGCGATATGTCAGAACGCGTGAGGCATATCGCTGCCGAGTTTCCCTGTTTTGTGGCAGAGCAAGACGGTAGGGTAGTGGGGTATTGCTATGCCCATCTCTGGAAGGAGCGGGCAGCCTACTCGCATACTTGGGAGGTGACAATATATCTCGATGCGCAGCACACGGGGCATGGCGCGGGCTCCAAGCTGATGAACCTCCTCATAGAGGCATGTCGCCAGACCGGGCGTTGTCATTCTCTCATAGCCTGCATAACGGCAGAAAACAAGGGCAGCATAGCCTTTCATGGCAGTATGGGATTCGAAGAAGTTTCCTGTTTCAAGCAGGTGGGCTATAAACTTGGCAGGCGTCTCGATGTTGTGGATATGCAGCTGATGCTATGATGAATAGTATGCTGTTCCGATAGGGATGTACGTTTGTCTGTTCCTCCATTTGTCCATTCGTTAACTTGTCAACTCGTCAACTCGTCAACTTATAATAACACCATCATGACCAAGGTTTCTATCTATATGCCGGTATATAACGGCAGCGAATATCTGGAGCGCAGCATCGGTTCGGTGATCAGCCAGACCTTTGCTGGCTGGGAACTTATCGCTCTCGATGATGAGTCGACAGACGACAGTCGCGCCATTCTCGACGGGTTAGCCAGAAGGGACAACAGGATTCGTGTGTTCTCAAAGCATAACGACGGCAAGGGGAATACAGCCCGCAATCTGGCGATGATGGAGAAATGGGCGCAGGGAGAATATTTCTTCTATATGTCGCAAGACGATAGGATAGATGCTGATTTGCTTGAAAAGGCTGTGGGCGAGGCGGAAAAGCGCAGTCTCGACATCGTGATACCCGATATGCTGCTCGAATATGCTGACGGAACCACTTCTGCAATACAAGGTTCTTATCCTCCGGACGGCGACCATTCCTTGGTGTTCTCCGGCAAGGAGGCTTTCTATCGTAGCATAGACTTTTCTATCCATGGCTTCGCATTGATAAACAGAAGGCTTATTGACGAAGACAGGCAGGACACCAACCATTACGACAGTGACGAATATAACACGCGACTACAGTTCCTCGCCGCCGGAAGGGTTGGTTTTTGCGATTCCACTTTCTATTATTATCAAGGCAACGAGAATGCCATCACCAAGCGTTTCTCCATCCGATGGTTTCAGCGTCTCGACACTGCTGTGATGATCGACAAACTGTTTTCTGATACTTTCCACGACCGCAAGTCATTCCCCAAGCTGAAATCCTGGCTTATGGCCATTTACATCACTCTCAGCGTGTCGTATATGCGTGAGTGGGCAAATATAAGCCCTGACGAGAGAAAAGCCGTTATAGCGCATTTCCGTGGCTTTGAGCGCAATATCAAGTTTGGTGGCTATAGAATGGCGGTATTGCGTCGCCTATCGCCATTGGAGAGATGTTTCGCCGTATGGTATTTCTTTTTCGGCACGTGTCGCAATATGAAATCGTTGTTCCGTATCTATAAGGGTAAATAATGCCAATGCAGTTCGGCTTTATCACCGCCAGAATAATCCTCCCTCTTTTGTTGTGCTATCCGACAAACTTCTTGAATTTTCCTTTCAGTTTCTCCATTATTGCCGTATGCTTTTTCACCACGTTGAGTGAGAACCATGCGTCGGCACAGAATATCAGCGTTCCGACAATACAATACAGCAGGTTGCTCTCGATGTGGGTGGAGGCGTAGACGCAGATGCCTACGGCAAGATGGTAGAGGATGGTTCGCACTACGGTGGACGACATTCTGTATTTGTATTTTATCCTGCATACCATCCTGGCGAAAAGCATTTCCAGCATATATGCCGTTGTTATGGCAATGCCGATGCCGAGCAGTCCGAACATATTGAAACCCAGGATGACGAGGCTCGCCAGTACCACGTCGCTGAATATCTCTATCGTGAGGAAAGTCATGGAATTGCCCCTCGACAGTGCTATATATTCCAGCGGCAGGAACACTCCGCGGCCATACATCGAGAGCGCTGCCACCTGCAGCATAGGTATCACGGCGTTGAACTTGCCGCTATACAGCAATGGCAGGAGTATTGGCATGAAGAGGATGAAGAGGACGATGAGTGGCGACACGATGTTCATAGAAACTTCAATCTGGTTGTTCACCGTGTCGTTTAGTTTACCGCCGTGCGTCTTTATAGCCGACAGACGAGGATAATAGTCGGTGTCTATTGCCGTGAACACCATTCCGGCGTATGTGAAAATCATCACATACATGGCATTGTAAAGTCCTACGGTGTCCACGTCCGAAGCGTTGCTGAGATACGCTCTGATGGCGAGTTCCGCACCGCTGCCGAGCATTCCTGCCACCACGAAAGCTATGCCGAGCCGCAGGAATGCCGTGCCTTCCTTTATGCAGTCGAGGCGGAACCGCATCTGTAGGGGGTAGAGCCTCAGGGAACACTGCAGCACTATTATTGCCTGCACCAGTGCCATGAGCACGAGCGATGGTACGATGCCTTTATAGTTGTATATCCAATATATAGGCACCGAGATGGCGAACACACCGATAGCCCCGTAGATAGAAGTTACGGCGAGGGCTTTCAGCCGCCGTGTGGCTTTCAGTATGGCGGTCTCTCCTACGGTCAGTGTGGTGAGTGCCACGACGGGCGACAGCAGCACGAAGTGCAACGTGTGGTCGCCGAATGAGAAAGTCCAGTCGCTGAGCAGCGAACTGAGTGCGGCACAGACCACGAGACCGAACAATGCCGTTATGAGAATCCAGTGGCGGAACACCTCAATCTCGTGTCTGAGCCACTTCTCGTCGCCGTTGTCGAATGCCATGGATATGTTTCTCACGGCACTGATGTGGAGACCGAAGTTCGTTGAGTCCACCACGAGCTTTATCGTTGATGAGAAAAGAGCCACGAGTCCCATACCCGCCGGACCGAGTAATACGGCAACTAACTTGTTGCGTACCAGTCCGATAAGGATATTGAGCATCTGCACGCCGCCGAACAGGCTCGTGTATTTCAGTATGTGTGAGTAGCTGTTGTTGCTGTTTTCCATCAAATTAACTAACGTGAGAAGGACTCAAATATTATTTAATTTTGAAAAGAAATGTTATCCTCTCACATAATGAGGCATATCGGCAGGAGTAATCATTGATATCTCAACGATGCCGGCAACCTTGCCGTCCTTCTTCCATGCCGTCTGGTAAATCACTTTGTGAACGCCTTGTTTCTCAATGGTATAGGCGTTGCTGCCGCCGGTGGCGAGCAGGTGGCGGATAATCTCTTTAGATCTCTCCGAGTGACACTCGTAGAGATTCTTTCCAATCAGGTTGCCATGTTTTTTGTATGTTTCCACCGCCTTGTCGTTCTGGTAGATGATGATGCCTTCGGCGTCGCACACCGTAACGGCACAGTTCATCTCTTTTGCCCATTCATAGTTTTCCATAATGATAGTCTTAAATGTTAATTGTTATAGTTGTTTACAATAACCCCAGTCCCCTCCCTTCGGGAGGGCTAGGGTGGGTCTTTGTTTTTTTTCTGCTTCCAGTCCCCTCCCTTCGGGAGGGTTAGGGTGGGTGTCAGGTGTCAGGTGTCAGGTGTCGGTGTGGATTGCTTTAATGTGCCTCCAGCCAGTTCTTCCCCCATCCAGAGTCAGCCACCAGCGGCACCTGCATCTTCAGTGCGTTCTGCATCTCCTCCAATACGATTTTCTCCACTTTCTCCTTCTCTTCGGGAAGAACGGAAAAATTCAATTCGTCGTGTACCTGCAGAATCATCTTCGATTTGATGCCCTCCTTCCTGAAGCGGCGGTATACATTTATCATCGCCACCTTTATAATGTCGGCTGCAGTGCCTTGGATAGGAGCGTTGATGGCATTTCGCTCGGCGAAACCCCTCACCGTGGCATTGTGTGAATTGATGTCGGCAAGGTATCTCCGTCTGTGGAACAGCGTCTCGGCATATCCGTTGGTGCGTGCCATATGGATGCTCTTGTCCATATACTCCTTCACCTTCGGGAAGTTCTCGAAGTATCCTTCTATCAGCTGCTTAGCTTCGTCGCGGCTTATCTCCAGACGCTCTGCCAGCCCGAATACCGTAATGCCGTAGATGATGCCGAAGTTGGCACGTTTTGCCTTTGTGCGTTGGTCTCTGCTCACCTCGTCGATGGTTTCTTTGTATATCTTTGCCGCCGTGGCAGCGTGGATGTCGTGTCCCTCGCGGAATGCCTCTATCATGTTCTTGTCGCCGCTCAAGTGAGCCATCACTCTCAGCTCTATCTGACTGTAGTCGGCAGAGAAGAATTCACAGCCCGGTTCCGGTACGAAAGCCTTTCTTATCTCCTTTCCGTCCTCGCCCCTCACAGGAATATTCTGCAGGTTGGGATCGCTCGACGACAGGCGTCCCGTGGCAGTCACGGTCTGGTTGAACGATGTGTGAATCCTCCCCGTTCGTGGATTGATAAGCTTCGGCAGAGCATCCACATACGTGCCGAGGAGTTTCTTCAACCCTCTGTGTTCCAGGATGTCAGCCACAATCTCGTGCTTGCCTTTCAGCGACTGCAGCACCTCCTCGTTGGTGACATACTGTCCTGTTTTTGTCTTCTTCGCCTTCTCCACGATTTTCATCTTTTCAAACAGCACCTCGCCCACCTGTTTCGGTGATGCGATGTTGAATTCCATTCCAGCCAACTCATAGATTCGCTGTTCTATCTCGTGCATGCGCTCAGTGAGAGTCCTTGATGTTTCCTTCAGCGATTGCGTGTCGATGCGCACTCCGTTCATCTCCATTTCGGCGAGCACCGGCATCAGCGGCATCTCTATGTTGCAGAACAGATCGTAGGCGCCGCGCTTCTTCAGTTCCGGTTCCAGCTTGTTCTTCAGCTGCAATGTGATGTCCGCATCCTCGGCGGCATATTCATACACCTCGCTTGGCTGCAGATCGCGCATGCTCTTCTGGCCTTTTCCTTTCGGACCGATAAGTTCCTCTATGCGAATCGTCTTGTAGTCGAGATACGTCTCCGCCATGTCGTCCATGTTGTGTCTCGTTTCCGGTTGGATGAGATAGTGGGCAATCATGGTGTCAAACATCTTGCCTCTCACCTCCACACCATAGTTGGCGAGTACCTCGATGTCGTATTTCATGTTTTGTCCGATTTTGAGAATTTCTTCGCTTTCGTAGAGAGGTTTAAATATATTAACTATTTTTTCTGCTTCTTCACGATTGCTTGACACCGGCACATAATACGCCTCTTTTTCCTTCAC
>ENA-UPTB01001856-UPTB01001856.1-human-gut-metagenome-genome-assembly--contig:-NODE-1856-length-16550-cov-4.621077_pt1 | contig 16550 bp, 10 predicted proteins | sample MGYA00250046_ERZ773369 | MGnify/ENA primary metagenome ERZ773369 (study PRJEB29103, sample SAMN06111938) | human gut metagenome | biome: human gut; feature: ankylosing spondylitis patient; material...
AGTTCTAGGACATTTATAAGCAGGGGTGCGAGGACACAATCTACAAAGGGGGGGGAAGCGAAAGCCTGCCTATAAAAGACAAGGTGTGTGGTATAAAAGGAGTGGCTGGAGGTACAAGGGGAAGATTCCGTTACAACCGGGTATGGCCGTGGCAGACCGGAAGGTGAAAAAATCCCCTGTCCGGTGTTGTAACCGAACAGAGGGAAAAGGTTAAATCTATGAATTATGGTCATGCCGCTTTGTCGGTGGCCTCGTGTTCGGAAAGGGCGGACTGCGTGCGTTCCGCCTCTTTCATGCTTTCGTCGATCCGATGCTGTAAAGCGTTGCACTCCTGTTTGAGCCTTGCCAACTCGTCCGCCTTGCTCCACTTGCGGGCGATGATTCCCTGCAAAGCGGGTATCTCGCTCTCCAGCTTGGCTATCTTCTGCCGTTGTTCCTCAATCATGCCGGGCAGCTTGGCGAGGGCGGCTTGCGGGTATCGGGAGGATTCCACGAAGCCCAGAGGCAATGCTCCCGATATGCCACAACGGTATTTCAGTCCGCTTACGCCCTCGACGAGGAACGTGTTGCGGTAGAATGTACCGCCCATGTCATACTCGCTGTACACCGACAGGTTCAATCCGGCATACGTGCCTATCGTACCGATTGCCCCGTTGCGGTAGGTCTTGGAAATGCGGTGCAGCTCCCGTCCGGTCTCTTCCGCCGTGGCTTGTGCGAGGTTCAACAGCCGGGTCGTCCGGTCTCCGGTGTAAGAGGTGATATATTCCCAGTCCTGCGTCATGCGTGCCGCCGCACTCTCGGCCTTTGTCATGTCTTCCCGGTTGGCCGCAATCTTACGCTCGGCCCTGATACGGTCTTTCTTGAAAATGGCCTGTTCCTTTTCGAGCTGCATAATCTTGTTGTCGAGCTTCGTTTTCTCCAACAGGTCGGTATTTCCCGACAGGAGAGCCACGAACTCGGCGAAATTCATGCCGTTATCCTCGTCCATAGCGTCCTCGTCGATACGGCGCACAGCAATCGTACCGTTGTTAATTTGGTTGATGAACATTTGCTTGGTTTTCAACAGGTTAAATTTGTAAGCGTCGAGCGTCTTTTCCGTTCCGTAAATCACCACGTCCACGGTATTGTTTCCCCAGAGCTTAACGGTGTTGCCTTTGCGTACCGCACGACCGTTGCGCTGCTCCATGTCGGCGGGGCGCCAAGGTATCTCCAGATGATGCACCGCAACGGCCCTTTCTTGGGCGTTTACTCCCGTTCCCAACATCGAGGTAGAGCCGAACAACACCCGTACCCTGCCACTGTTCATGTCCGCAAAAAGTTTCTTTCTCGCCCGTTCGGTCTTGGCGTACTGGATAAACTGGATTTCATCGGCAGGAATCCCCATTGCCACCAGCTTGTCCTTGATGTCGCTATAGATGTTCCACTCGTTCGGCTTGTAAGTGGCAAGGTCGCTGAAGACGAACTGTGTACCACGATTGGCATTTGAACTTACATAATAATCATAAATAGTTCTTGCGCAAATCGAAGCCTTGTTGTTCGGGTCATCAGTAAACTTATCGCCCAACAGACGCATATCAAGAGACATCTTACGGGCCACGTTGGTAGCAACAAGCATTTTTGCCTTGTCGAGATTGTCCGGCTGCGGAATATCCAACCCCAAATCTTCCCATTGTCCGCTGTGCGCAAAGGCGACGAGCCGCCCGATCATTTCCTCCTGTTGGATAGTGGGTGCATGGGAAAGGAAACGCACGTTTTTGTCCGGCACATCGAGGTTTATCATATCGGCTGTACGATAGTCGGTAATCTCCCGCAGGAACATCGCCAGTTCCGGCACTTTGATGTAAGTGCGGAAACGCTCTTTGCGCTTTATCGTACCCGTTACGTTCAGCTCGTAGTCGGCGGCCTTTTTCGTGAAGATAGCCGCCCAAGCGTCGAAACAGCTTACTTGTTGCCGTTTGAGTTCCCTTGGACGCAGATATTTGAACATCACGTACAGTTCGGTCAGCGCATTGACGACCACCGTACCCGACAGGAACGTAGCCCCCAAGTCCTTTCCCGTGCGGCGTTGAATGTCCCGAATGGCAAACAAAAGGTTCATCGCCCTTTGCGAGCCTTGCGCATTGCCGATGCCCGCTACTCTCGTGTGGCGTGTCTGGAACATCAAATTTTTATAGCAGTGGCATTCGTCTACAAAAATGTGGTCTATGCCCATCGAACGGAAATCGATGGTATCGTCTTTCCGGAGGTCTATCTTCATCTGCAGTTCGGCGAGCTTGGCTTCAAGGTTCTGTTTCCGGGTTTCCAGTCCTTTCTGCATCCTGCCGCTCCGGTAACGCATAGTGGATTGCTCCAGCACTTCGAGGCTGCGCTCCACATCGGCCAGTTCTTCCGAGAATATGTCGTACATGGTTTCTTCGGATTGCGGAATCTTGCTAAACTGGTCGTGTGTCAGGATAATGCAATCCCAGTTGTTGTTCTTGATTTTTGAAAACACTTCCTTGCGGTTGGCGGGGGTGAAATCTTCCTTGCCCGGATAGAGCACCTTGGCCGTGGGGTATGCCTTTCGGAATGTATCGGCAATCTCGTGTACATTGGCTTTCAGCCCGATAATGAGGGGTTTCTGCACCAGTCCGAGACGTTTCATTTCGTATGCGGCCACGCACATAATCATCGTCTTGCCCGTGCCGACCTCGTGCCAGCAGATACCGCCGCCGTTCTGCTTAATCATCCAGATAGCGTCTTTCTGTGAGGGATAAAGTTCTTTGTACGGGAACAGCTCGAAAGAGAGGCCGGGGAACGTCTGCGCCGAGCCGTCGTAGTGCGGACGCACGTAACAATTGAAGCGCTCGTTGTATGTCCTTACCAGTTCGTCCCGGACTTCCAAAGGCTCATCGTCAAGCCACCGGTTGAAACGGTCTCTGATTTCCTGTATCTTGGCGGCGGCCTCCTGCATGGCTTCCTCGTCCGGCACACGTATTTTGCTGCCGTTCCGGTATTCCTCTTTCGTTATCTCAGGTACGGTATCGTGCAGGGCGTGTACAAACAAGTCCTCGCCGTTGTAATTGCGCACGGAATAGGTATTGTATGCCACGGGCGAATATCCCTGCAGCCGAATCAAGTAGGTATCGTTCACGTCGAAATACATCACGTCCGCACCCACTCCGAATAGGTCGGAGGCGAAATCGGCGTACAGCTTCGTATCTATCCACCGCTCGCCCATGTTGATGTCGAGTTCTTCATAGGGTATCGGTTCGGGTATGGTGTTCTCCAGTGCCTTTGCGGACGCTTCGGCCCATTCTTTCTCCTTGCCTGCGAGATTCGGGAGAAAGGAAAGCGTCTCTTCCTGCTTGGCGATGATGTTTCCGGAGAGGAACTTTCCTTTGTGCTCCCATTCCCCATTGGCCGGATTGTAGAAAATTTCCCCTTGCAGGGCTTCGATGATTTCTTCTTCCTCCTTGTTCGTGGCTTGTGCCATGTAGCCCATATCGACCTTGCCGTAAAAGTTCAGGCTGCTTGCCAAGGCTTCCACGGGGGACAGCGTTACGGCGGTGTCTATCTTCTTGAAAGCTACAGGTTCACGCATAACGTCGGCTTTGAAGATGTCCCTGCCGACCTGCATTTCTATCGTGAACACCTCCGTACCGAGGCTGTCGAGCAAGATAAACTCCTTGTTGTCGTTGTCGTGGAAAAATCCCCATTTGGCAATAAAAGCGTCGTATAGGGTGTTGAGTTGTTTACGCAGTTCCGAGCACTCCTTTTGTTCTTCCCGTTCCCTGCCGGACAGCTCGAAATACACCTTGCGTATGGGGAAATAGTCGGCGGCCCTGTCCGTATTTACCTTGCCCTCGTCCACGGGTACGAAATCAACGGCTGTCTCCGTGTAACGGCTCGACTTACGAAACCGAAGCGTACCTACCTGCCCCTCGAAAACGACCATTGCGCCGTTCTTCATCCATGTTTCCATGTCCTCCGTGTAGGCACGTATGCCTTTGACCGTCTGCGGCTCGCCGAAAAGAGACATCTGCACGGGGGTGTTGTCCTGGCCGTGATTGGCAAAAAGAGCCTTGCGAAAATAGCGGTCGAAATCGTATTTGAGCAGTGCGGAAAGGTATTGGGACATGGCGTTTCCATCGCCTAACCACTGGTATTTGCGGACGTACTTACCGAACTGGTTCAGCGCAATGCGACTGTCCGTGGCAAGGGCGGTCTTGGGGAGGGTAAAGATTTTGTTCGCATAGTCGGTCATCGTTCCTGCCGTGTCGACCTTTTCCTTGGAGACCTGCAAAAACATCTTCTCCCGTAACGAGAGCGTCGCCTTGCGGCTGTGCTTTTGGAATATCAAAAGGTCGCTCCCTACCTCTATGCCGCTCGTCTGCATGAAAAGGGTATCGGGTAGCCGTAAGGCCGTTATGAGGTCGGCATGATTGACGAGGTACTCGCGCACGAACTTGTTGCCCGGCGTGTCGGCAATTCCTCTCGGCGCAACGAACGCCAGCAGTCCGCCCTCGTTCAACAGTTCCATTGCCTTGACAAAAAAGTAGTTGTGTATGGTCTTGGCTGACTGTTCGTACATGCCGCCTTTCTTCCACATTTCCGCATCGAACACCCGGAAATTGCCGAACGGGATATTCGAGGCGATAACATCGAAGCTCTCATGCTCCAGATGCTGGTCGGCTATCGTCTCGAAGCCTGCCGTTACCGTGGTCGCCTCGTCATACAGAAGCGACAGGATAAGCCCCGTAAGACAATCTTTTTCAAAAGCGTAGCTGCGAGTGCCGGGCATGGAGACGGGCAGAAAGCCGCCAATTCCCGCACTGGGTTCAAGAAAGGTACTCATTTGCAGGCAGTTATCCTTGAATGTAGCGTGTATCTGCCGGGTTACTGCGTCCACGAGGAATTTCGGTGTGTAAAAAGCAGTCAGGACGGAGGATTTTATACTGTTGATGACGGCTTGCCGCATGGCGTCGTCATAATAGGGATATGCGCCTATCAAGTCCTGCAGCTTGCGGATAGGCTCGGCCACATCATCGCTGACGGTATGCTCCGTTCCTATATTCAATACATCTTTAATCCCCCCGAAACCGGAATATCGGGATAATACCTCTTTCTCTTCGTCAGTGGCTTGTCGGTCGTCGATACGGACTTTCATTGCCGTTGCAATGGCTTCCACGTTTGCCACCAGTGATTTTAATTTGCTGTAACTCATAATTTAACCTTGTTTGTTTCCCTTTATTCGGCCTGTTTGCGGCCTCCGGGATTATTTTTCTGCCTCTTGAAGGTGGCAGGGACAATCGGACAAGGCTGAAGCGAAAAAATACGCTCGACAACGGAGAGGAAGATTTTTGCGCCTCACTCGCGGCGCAGCCGGCATTGGCAAGATTGGAACGGCCCGTTACCTTCGCGGAAAAATAATACCCCGCAGGTCGCTGCAAGGCTGGGCACGGAAACCGACAGCTAAAAGAGGGAGGAAAATGCGTACAAGGGAGAAAGGACGGAACGGGTATAGAAAAGGGAGAAAGCGTCGTACAACGGGGAATGCTGCCGACAGACCGGAAATCCGGAGAAGATGGGATAAGACAAGGGAATCCTGTGCATAATCAAAAGAAAAACTTACCCCTGTAACCGATTATAATGAATAACCTATGACTGAAAAGAATACTCCCATCTTATCTCCCGAATATCTCGATTTCAGAAACGAGATAACCTCCCGCATCCGGTCGGCCCAATACGAGGCGCTGAAGGCCGTGAACAAGGAGATGATCGCCTTGTATTGGGAAATCGGCAGGCGGATTACCGAACAACAAGCGGCCTTGGGCTGGGGAAAATCCGTCATGGAGAACCTTTCGCGGTACATACAAAAGGAGTTTCTGGGTATAAAGGGATTCGGTGTTTCCAACATGTGGGACATGGCCCGTTTTTATACCGAATACCGGTCGAATGAAATTCTCCAACCGTTAGTTGGAGAAATTAGCTGGTCGAAGCACATCGTCATTCTGACCAAGTGCAAAGAGATGCAACAACGGCAATTCTACATCTTGTCAACCAAGAAATACGGCTGGACGAAAGATGTACTTATCAACAAGATAGAAGCAAAGACCTACGAAAATTATCTGCTCGGTCAGAGCAACTTCGACATGACCTTGCCGGAGAAGATAAAGAACCAGGCCATACTTGCCCTGAAAGACGAATATACATTCGACCTTGTGGGCCTTTCGAAAGAACATTCCGAATACGAACTGGAACAAGCGATTATAAAGAATATCCGCGCGTTCCTCATGGAGTAGCGAGATATTCAGTTTTTTCTAACTGAAAGTGAGTACAGAAATGTTATCATAGCATGGCAGAGACTATTTGTCAATCCACTCTTTTAGCCGTTGAGCCTTCTCTTTACTAACGGTTATTTTTGTGTTCGGATACCCTTTTAAGCGGACAATAAGTTTCCCTCCGAAATAATTAGAAAGAAACAATACGTATTCTATGTTAATTATGTATTGGCGGTTGGCACGGAAGAAGCAATCAGGATTGAGTTGCTGTTCGAGTTCGTCCATTGACATATTGACAACTTCTGAAGTTCCATTATTAAGACGAAGGTATACCGTCTTGTTTTCGGTTTCGATATGGTTGATGTCCGAAACACGTACGGTCTTATACCCGTCACGATAGGGCAACAGGAAACGTTCCCGATAGCGGAACTGGTTCTTCTGCAACGAATCGAAAAGCTGCCGGAGATTTTCGTCAGCATAATTCTTGCCAGCTTTGGTAGCTTTATCTATGGCAGCTTCAAGTTCATCGGCATCCAAAGGCTTCAGAAGATAGTCAAAGCTATTGAACTTGAAAGCCTGTACCGCATATTCATCGTATGCGGTGGTGAATATGATTGGAACGGTTGCCGGAGCATATTTAAGCGCTTCAAAACTCAGGCCGTCAGTAAGGCGGATATCCGCAAGGATGAGGTCTGTTGTTTTGCCTGATTGGAAAAAATCGACCGCCTCTTTGATATTTGTAAGTGGTCCTTCAATTATAAACGTCGTATCAATGTCGTTCAGCAATCTAATGAGACGCATGGCATTGCGCTGTTCGTCTTCAAGAATCAGTATCTTCATAGGGACTGTTTTTTTATGATGGGCAAACTCACCGAATAGAAGTTCTCGGCATTTTCTATCTTGACTTTTTTATCGCAGAGCAACGAATAACGCTCTATTATGTTTTTATGACCCAAGCCGGTCGATTCCATTTTTGAGAGCAAGGAAGATTTAAGGTTGCGCACTGTGATATAGTCGTCAGACAACGTGATGTCAATAAACAACGGATTTTCCATCGAAAAACCGTTATGCTTTATTGCATTCTCCACAAGAAGTTGCAACACGGCCGGGGGAAGGTATCCTTTGCATTCTTTCAGTTCGAGGCTGATGTTCGTGACGACCCCTCCGACGTGGCGCACCTGCATCAGATACAAGTATGATTCAAGGAACTTTATCTCATCTCTGACGGGAATCAGATTCCGGTCCAGATTGGTGATGATGTACCGGTACACTTTCGACAGGTTACTCAGGAACTTGCCGGCAAGTTTGGTATCTTCCTCTATCAATTCCAGCAGGTTGTTGAAGTTGTTGAACATGAAGTGCGGATTAATTTGCAGCTTCAGCGAGTTGAGTTGCGACTGTAAGGCAATCTCCTTCTCCTTCATCAGTGCCATTTCAAGAGCCTGCTTCTCATCGCGCGCCCTGATGTATGACTGGAGGAAGAATGTGTTGGCATAAACGCTTGATATGAAAGTGGCTATCATGGCAAAAGTGTAAGCCCCCTTCATGTTGATCAGTTCGTCAAGAAGCCCGTTGCCGGTTTCATCCCACAAAAGATTGAACAGAGATGTCATGCCGAACGCAACGAGGTTATTCAGCGTCAAAAGACAGGAAGCATAGACAATCACCCACACATAAGATGTTCTGAACGGCAAAATCTTAAAAACAAGGTAAGAGAACCCCAAGGATATGTAGGTAAAGAGCATACACAACAAAAAATCGACGACATAATCGACTGTCGCCATTCCCGGTAATTGGTTGGCGGTTTCGTCATCAAGAATTAACCATATAATAAGGTAGAGGATATAGGAAACGAGCGATAGCAGGAAGCCGTTCCGCCAGTTCATTATTTTTACATTTTCTTTGATCATATTTGGTTGCAAAGTTACTTCATGTTGCAAAGGTACGACTTTGCTTTTTCATTTGATAGGTCGAAACCGGATGAAACAGACAAAACAGCAGTTGAAACAGATAAAAGGAGTGTCGAGACAGATGGTTCTATCATTTATACTGTATTCGATGCTTGCATAATGAACGTAGATTGCCAAAACAGGGTATGATTTTGGTAATCTGTAGGAAGGTGACGCATCAAGAAGCATGGCTTAACTGCCCAAAGATGTGCATCTTTGAAAAGAGCATTTACAATGACATTTCAGAAGCCATTTTAGCTGTTTTATAAATGTTTTTTTCCGTTTCGACTGCATGCCGGTTGTCGGCAAATTGGGTATGGAATATCTTTGCAGCCAAAATTGGCGACTTATGATTATTGAAACAGAACACCTTATCATCAGAGATTTTCAGGAGAAGGATGCCGTTGGTTTGCTGGAATACCTCTCCCATCCGCGTGTCAACTGCTTCGTGAGCGAACGCTTGTGCTCTGAAGAGTCTGCACTGGCTTATATATCCAATACTCCAAAGGAGTTGCTGCGCTATGCCGTGTGCCTGAAGGAAGACGATTTCATAATCGGTGATGTTTTTGCATTGCGTGAAGAAGCCGACACATTCAACGTGGGCTGGCATTTCAACCAACGCTTCGAGGGCAAGGGATTGGCGCATGAAGCGGCAACGGAATTTCTGGATTACCTTTTCCGTGAAGCAGGCGCACGTCGCATCTACGGCTTTGTGGAGGATGACAACCTGCGGTCGAAAAGATTGTGCGAACGTCTCGGAATGAGATATGAAGGATGCATGAAGGAATTCATATCGTTTGTGTGCCATCCCGATGGAACACCACGGTATGAGGACACCTGCATTTATGCGGTATTGAATAAGGAATGGAAAAACAATAAGAACAGATGATGAATAGAAGAACATGGATAGCCGGCATCACGGTAACAAGCCTGCTGGCTGCATTATTGACAGCCTGCAAACAAGAACAGAGGGAACAGGAAATGAGACAGACATTGCCCGTCATGGTGGTTTCTTCCCGGGCAGTTGAATTTCAAGAAAGTTATTCCGCCTCCATCCGTGGGCGGCAGGATGTGGACATAGTACCCCAAGTGTCGGGCCGTATCACCCGCCTGTGTGTGAAAGAAGGGGAGCAGGTTAAGACGGGACAAGTGCTTGCCGTCATCGACCAAGTGCCCTATCAGGCAGCCTTGCGCACCGCACAGGCAAACGTCAGCGCAGCACAGGCAAAAGTGGAAACGGCACGGATCGAGCTGCAAGGCAAGCAAGCCTTGTTTGATGAGAAAGTCATATCCGATTACGAACTCTCTCTTGCCCGCAACGGGCTGGCGGTAGCACTTGCCGAACTCGAACAGGCAAAGGCTCAGGAAACGGATGCCCGCAACAATCTCTCCTATACCGAGATAAAAAGTCCCAGCAACGGAGTGGTAGGCACGCTTCCTTTCCGCATCGGCGCACTTGTCAGTCCCGGCATGACGCAGCCCTTCACGGTAGTTTCCGACAATGCGGAAATGTACGCCTATTTCTCCGTCTCCGAAAACAAGCTGCGTCAGTTCAGGACACAATACGGTTCCATAGACAAGATGATTTCCCAAATGCCGGAAGTCGGCCTGCAACTGAATGACGGCACGTTCTACGGACGGAAGGGACGCATAGAGACTGTCAGTGGCGTGGTCAATGCCACCACCGGGGCGGTGCAAATCAAAGCCCGCTTCCCCAACCCCGACCGTGAGCTGCTGAGCGGCACCATCGGCAATATCGTCCTGCAAGGAGTGGATGCGGATGCCATCCTGCTGCCCAAGACCGCCACCGTGGAATTGCAGGACAAGATTATCGCCTACCGCCTCAGAAACGGAAAGGCCGAAGCAGCCTACCTGACCGTGGACCGTCTGAACGATGGTAACCACTTCGTGGTGAAGCAAGGTGTGTCCGTGGGCGACACCATCATCACCGAAGGGGTAGGACTTGTAAAGGAAGGAATGATTGTTACACCTAAAAACGTAACCCCATGAATCTACGATTTTTCATAGACCGCCCGGTATTCTCGGGCGTTATTTCCGTGGTGATTGTCTTGATGGGACTCATCGCCATCAAAGTGCTCCCGGTGGAGCAATATCCCGACATTGCACCGCCTACTGTCAACGTGTTCTGTACCTATCCCGGTGCGAATGCCGAAACCGTGCAGAAAGCGGTAATCGTCCCGCTTGAGGAAGCCATTAACGGAGTGGAGGACATGATCTACATGACCTCTACCGCATCCAACACGGGCGATGCTTCCATCAACATCTATTTCAAGCAGGGTGCCAACGCGGACATGGCGGCGGTGAACGTGCAGAACCGTGTGAATGGCGCGTTAAGCCAGCTTCCGGCGGAAGCCACCAAAAGCGGCGTCACGACAGAGAAACAGCAGAATGCCGAGCTGATGACTTTCGCGCTTTACTCACCCGACGACCGTTTCGACCAGACTTTCCTGAACAATTACATGAAAATCAATGTCGAGCCACGGGTGAAACGTATAGGCGGTGTCGGAAAGGCACAGCTGTTCGGCTCGAACTACAGTATGCGTTTGTGGCTCAAACCGGACAAGATGGCGGGGTACGGGCTTATCCCGGATGATATTTCGGCGGTATTGGCACGGCAGAACATTGAGGCCGCCACCGGTTCTTTCGGACAGAACTCCGACGGGGCAAACGAGTACACGATGAAATACCGGGGCAGGCTCTCGACTGCGGAAGAGTTCGGCGAACTGGTGGTCAAGTCCCTGCCCGGCGGCGATGTATTGCGATTGAAAGAGGTCGCGGATATAGAGCTGGGCGATGAGTATTACAATTATTCATCCGAAGTGAACGGACATCCGGCAGCCATGATGATGATAAACCAGAAATCCGGTTCGAACGCATCAAGCACCATCAATGAGATACACGAGGTACTCGATGACCTCAGCCGCGATTTGCCCGAAGGGGCAGAGTTTGTGGTGCTTACCGACACCAACAAGTTCCTGAATGCCTCCATCCATTCTGTCATCAGGACGCTTATCGAGGCGATACTTTTAGTCATCGTGGTGGTGTATGTGTTCTTACAGGACATCAAGTCCACGCTGATTCCCACGATTTCTATCTTCGTGTCCATCATCGGAACGTTTGCCGTAATGTCACTGATAGGCTTTTCCATCAACCTGCTTACGCTTTTCGCCCTTGTGCTTGCCATAGGCACGGTGGTGGACGATGCCATCGTGGTGGTGGAAGCCGTGCAGGCGAAGTTCGACGAGGGGTATCAGTCTCCGGTGCTTGCCGCCGATGATGCCATGAAGGGCGTGTCGTCGGCCATTCTGACCTCCACCCTTATTTTCATGGCGGTGTTCTTCCCTGTGGGCATGATGGGCGGTACTTCAGGGGCGTTCTATACGCAGTTCGGTATCACGATGGCGGTTGCCGTGGGCATTTCGGCCATCAATGCCTTCACCCTTTCTCCGGCATTGTGCGCCCTGCTGCTGAAGCCTTACATTGACGAGCACGGGAACACGAAGAACAACTTCGCGGCACGCTTCCGCAAGGCATTCAATGCGGTTTTTGACCGTTTGAGCCGTCGTTATGTGCGCGGTGTGCTATATGTCATTCATCGCAGGTGGCTGCTGTGGGGCACTATCGCGGTATCGTTCGGGCTGTTGGTGCTTTTTGTCAATACGACCAAGACCGGACTTATTCCTGAAGAAGATACAGGCACGGTCATGGTCAGCATGAACACGAAACCCGGTACATCCATGGCGCAGACCGGCAAAACCCTAAAACGTATAAACAGCCGTCTTGACAGTATCGCAGAGATTGAATACAACGGTACTGTGGCAGGCTTTTCTTTCAGTGGCTCGGGACCTTCGCAGGCCATGTCTTTTCTCACTCTCACGGATTGGGACGAGCGCAAAGGGGAAGGGCAGTCGGTGAACGATGTAATAGGCCGTATTTATGCCGCCACCGCCGATATTCCCGATGCCACCGTATTCGCCATGTCGCCCCCGATGATTGCCGGATATGGGATGGGCAACGGTTTTGAACTGTACTTGCAGGACAAAAACGCCGGAGACATAACCGCCTTCAGCCAAGTGACCGACCGGTTTGTGGAAGCGTTGTCGGGCAGACCGGAGATCGGTGAGGTCTATTCATCGTTCGCGGCTGATTATCCGCAATACTGGGTGGATATAGATGCTGCCAAATGCGAACAGTCCGGTGTGTCTCCTTCCGATGTCCTGTCAACACTCTCGGGATATTTTTCGGGAGAATATGTATCGAATTTCAACCGCTTCTCAAAACTGTACCATGTCACCATGCAGGCTCCTGCCGAATATCGCATGGACACCGAATCGTTGGACGGCATGTATGTCCGTACTTCCGACGGCTCCATGTCGCCGTTGAGCCATTTTGTCCGTCTTACCAAGACCAACGGTCCGTCGGACCTGACCCGCTTCAATATGTTCAATGCCATTTCCATCAGCGGGTCGCCGGCAACAGGATACAGTTCGGGACAGGTATTGAAGGCCATAAGGGAAACTGCCGACCACGTTCTCCCGTCAGGTTACACCTACGAGTTGGGAGGGTTGTCGCGCGAAGAAAGCAATACGACGAACAATGCCGTGTGGATATTCGTGCTGTGCATGGTCTTGATATACCTCATACTGTGTGCCCTCTATGAAAGCGTGTTCATCCCGTTTGCCGTGTTGCTGTCCGTGCCTTGCGGTTTGATGGGCAGCTTCCTGTTCGCGGGACTGTTCGGGCTGGAGAACAACATCTACATGCAGACCGGACTGATTATGATTATCGGGCTGCTTGCCAAGACAGCCATTCTGCTGACCGAATATGCCGGCAAGCGGCGGTCGGAAGGCATGACCCTCGCGCAGGCGGCATACAGTGCGGCAAAGGTTCGCCTGCGCCCCATCCTGATGACCGTATTGTCTATGGTGTTCGGACTCGTTCCGCTGATGATGGCTCATGGCGTGGGTGCCAACGGCAGCCGCTCGCTCGCCACGGGCGTAATCGGAGGTATGATAGTAGGTACGCTGGCACTGCTGTTCCTCGTACCGTCACTGTTCATCACATTTCAATATATTCAAGAACGGATTAAACGTAATTAAATGAAGAAGATCATCTTATTTACCATATCAACCTTGATGCTTACCGGCTGTGGCACATACAGCCGGTATCATCGGGCTGACATTCCGACAGAGAAGCTGTACCGGAATATCCCGGCTGGCATTGATACAACAACGCTTGCATCCATGTCATGGCGGGAGATGTTTACCGACCGTAAACTTCAGTTTTTGATTGAGACAGGACTCCGGCAGAATACCGACCTCAATGTGGCACGCCTGCGAGTGGAAGCGGCAGAAGCCGCCCTGATGACAGCCAGACTGTCGTACCTCCCTTCATTGGGAATCAGTGCGGAAGGCAGCGGAAACAAATATGACGGAGCTACGGCAAAGGCGTACAATGTGGGAGCGTCCGCAAGTTGGGAGCTTGAATTATTCGGCAAACTTACGGCAGCAAAGCGTGGTGCGGTTGCCGCATTGCAAGGAAGTCGTGACTACCGGCAGGCCGTACAGACACAGCTTGTCGCTACGATAGCGGACAGTTACTATACCCTCGCCCTGCTTGATGCGCAAAAGGTGATAAATCATCGGACTTTGGAAAACTGGCAGGCTACCGTGCGCACACTTGAAGCGTTGAAAAAGGTGGGCAAGGCGAATGATGCCGGTGTGTTGCAGGCAAGGGCAAACGTGATGCAGCTGGAATCATCGCAACTGGCTATATGCAAAAGTATCTCTGAGACAGAAAACGCCTTGTCGGCGATACTTGCCATGCCGTCGCACTCGATTGAGCGGAGCGATTTGGCAGAAGCGTCTTTCCCCGATACAATCTCTGTCGGAGTTCCTTTGCTGTTATTATCCAATCGTCCTGATGTTCGTCGGGCTGAAATGGAACTGGCTCAAGCGTTCTACGCCACCAATGTAGCCCGCTCGGCCTTCTACCCCAATATCACTCTTTCGGGTACATTGGGCTGGACCAACAATGGAGGCGGGGTAATCACCAATCCCGGACAGTGGCTGTTCAATGCAATCGCTTCGCTGACACAGCCGTTATTCAACCGTGGAACAAATATCGCTAATTTGAAAATTGCTCAAACCCGTCAGGAAGAAGCCAGATTGTTATACCAACAGTCATTACTGAACGCGGGGAAAGAGGTGAATGATGCCTTAACCGCATGGCAGACGGCAAAATCGCAATTTGAAATAAACACCCATCAGGTTGAAACCTTGCGTGAAGCTGTGCGAAAGACGGAACTGTTGATGCGCCATTCCGGTACCACCTATCTGGAAATATTAACTACCCAACAGTCACTCCTTGAAGCAGAGACAAACCGGTTGCAAACCAGCTTTGACCGCATACAGAGTATTATCAAACTTTATCATGCACTGGGAGGTGGAATATAAATTAGAATCGGGTATCGAAAATACCTTTTGACATTGATTACGGAATCAGAATTGCAATGGAAGTTATTAGTGGGACATGGAAAAGTTGTATCATTTTTGAGCTAAGCGATGGGGCTAAATGTCCGAGCAAATTACACAAATTGTTTCCTGAAGCCAATGCTCGTGTTATAAATCAGCAATTAAAGAAATTGGAAATGTATGGAATCATAGAGAAGAAAATATTTGCGGAACTTCCCCCACATTCCGAATACTCGATTACTCCGATAGGTGAAACCCTTTTGCCTATCATTGAGAAACTGGAAGAGTGGGGCAATTTCTTTCGTCCCAATATGGAAAAAATATTAGGAATGTCAGCAGACAAAATGTAATTCATTCCTTTGCTTATATATTACACAGTAATAAATTGCATAAATACATGAAAACAAGATATTTCGAGAAGACATTGAAACAGGTGAACGGCAGGTGCAAAGCTCCCGTGGCAGAGAAAACTGCCGGTTGTACAGGTATGTCGGAATAACCTTATCCCAATGAATATGGAAGCAAAGCTCTGGTTCATGGTTTTGTGCGGCCTTGCAGTCCTGCTGTCGTATCTTGCCGGTTTCTGGCGACGGAAGACTGCAGCTGCTGCGTTCGCAGCAGCACGCCGCTACCGCCAAAGAGCGCGACCGTTATTGCCGTCTGGCGGTACTGGCGGGCCATCGGGAAGCCTGCCTCATGTTCTGTTTCGCCCGTTCGGACTTTTTCGAGGACCATCAGCCGCTCAAGCCGTTCAAATCGCACGGAATAAAAGTCGCTTTCTATGGGTATTACTATCCTTCACGGTACGCCGACCTGATCGACGATGAACAGCGGGCGTTCTGCTGTTCCCTTTACCAGTTCAAAGAGGGCGAAAATCACGGTATCGAGTTTTTTAAGGCGTGCATGTCCCTCCTGAATTTGGACGATGCCCCTTACCACATCCTGTTTATGCCGTGCAGCGACGAGTTCAAGTATGCCCGGCGATTCAAACGGCTCGACTGGTACATCACAACCCACCGGCCGGACCTAAGTTCGGGCTTATATGATGTCGATGTGTTCGAGTCACGCGACAGCTTGCACGAGGCGAAAGGCGGCGAAAACCGTATCCTCGAAAGGAACTACCGTATCACGGGGAATATCGAAGGGAAACAGATTATCATCGTGGACGACGTGCTGACAAGCGGACAGAGTATGGCCGACTACAAGGAGGAGATAGAAAGGTGCGGCGGCAAGGTGGTGGCGGCCATCTTCTATGGAAAAACCGTTACCCGGCCGCCTCTGCTTCTGATAAAGGCGCACGTGTGGGGTGGCTGCATCGTGAACAAAATCAAGGAACTGACGAAATGAAAGAATGACTATTGTTGAAATTCGTTTGAACATCATCGGGAAAAAGCCTTATCCTTTTTATCAAGGGGTGGTAGAAAGGGGACTTGAACACTTGGAAACGGTTTTGGAACATTGGAAAAAGAATATATGACATGGAAATAAAACTTATTACTTCTAACAAGAAACAATTCTTGGATTTGCTGTTGTTGGCAGATGAACAAGAAAGCATGATAGACAAATATCTGGAACGAGGTGAGATGTTTGCCCTCTATGATGACGGTCTGAAGGCTATCTCTGTAGTGACGTGTGAAGGAGAGGGTATTTACGAAATAAAAAACATAGCCGTTTGTCCCTCCTCCCAACGCAAAGGATACGGAAAACGGCTGGTTGATTATCTCTTTGGATACTATCAGGGCAGATGTTCCGTCATGCTTGTCGGTATAATAACTAGACAGAATACAAAAAATTTTAGGGAAATCATAATATGGATAAAATGAAGCTTTATGCGGTCATTTCGC
>ENA-UPTB01001870-UPTB01001870.1-human-gut-metagenome-genome-assembly--contig:-NODE-1870-length-16365-cov-8.252824_pt1 | contig 16365 bp, 22 predicted proteins | sample MGYA00250046_ERZ773369 | MGnify/ENA primary metagenome ERZ773369 (study PRJEB29103, sample SAMN06111938) | human gut metagenome | biome: human gut; feature: ankylosing spondylitis patient; material...
CTTATATCCTTGATATGTTCCGGCGCATAATGGTTAGCAATAGACCAAAGAGTGTCTCCATGATGCACAGTATAAGAAACTACTTCTACCTGCGCTTCAGGCTGGACAGCATCAACAGAATTGGCAATGCTTAAAACCACCAAAATAACACCAATCAAAGCAATAAGGTATTTCATTACAGTTCACCTCCATATCTAGATTTAACTCTTGCCAAAACCTTATTTTTAGATTTTTGCTTTCTATATTTTCTATTTGGCCGGCGATAACACAAACGATCATCGATACATACAGGCTTATTATTGACATAATGCCAATCAGATATAGCCTTTCCGCATCTGGCACATCGTTGTTTTATATCCCTGTCCATACAACTACCTCCTACGTTTTTTGCTCTTTTTCTGCATCTTTTTTAAACATTCAAAACTGCAGAAACGATAAATCTTCTTCTCTTCTGCGTTCCATACTTTCAGTTCGGTAACTGGTTCAATAGCTGCAGAACATACATCACAGTAATTTTTCAACGCAACCTCCTTCTTGCAAAGATCGCATAATGTGCTATAATTGACTTGACCTTAGACATAATTGTCTACTAACCCCTAGAAACCGTTTGTGTACCAGCACAGGCGGTTTCTTTTTTTGTTTCTCGCCCAAAAATACTAAGCAAAGCAACAGCTGCTTCTCTAAGTTCACTTATCAAATGCGAACTTACTCTTGATTGATTTACAACATCACTAATTATTGCCGGTAAAACTCCAACAACATCGCTAACTTCTTTTTGCATTTGCAGTACACCAAAAGCTAATGTTGGACTTTCTGGAATCAGTCCAAAAATATCGCAGAAAACTACATTTTTCTGCAAATGCTGAACTCTTAACCACGGTGTACGATAAAGATAAGACATCCTTAAAACCGTTGAATCAGGTACCGGCGATAAACCTAATTCATAATTTTTCAGAGTACTCTCTGCCAAAGCTAATTCTTGAGCAGCCTGAATGCGTCCAATTTGGCTAAATAATCTAGCTTGTAAATAAGGATTAGCTGTATTAATTGCCATTTTTAGACCTCCTTCATGATAAAATTTCTTTAGATGAAACGTTTTTATGGCGGTGACGTCTTCTCAATTCGCATTTAAAAGCTTGAATGCATTTTGAACTTCCACAGATCCTGACGCTCTGTTTTTCAAGATCATCCCATATAAAGATGTATTCTTCGCCGCCGAATTCTTTGCCACAGACAGGGCAGGACATTTTTCTTCATCTCCTTTCTCCATATCTCTATCAAGCATTTGAAGTAGTTTCATTACTGCATTTAACGACAGCGAACAACTGTGATCAAAATGTCTTTCGACAGAAATCTCGCTTCTACTTACAATGTGTTTTTCCATTAAACTCTCACCATATTTCATTACAAACCTTTCATCGTCTATGCACAAAATCTACGCCAGGCTACCAGTGCAGCAGCCCTGTTTTTATGGATAGAATCTTTAACCTTTTTGCCATACTGATCACATACAACCAACCGAGCTGTTCCATCGACCTTATCTGTAACACTAGCAGTAACACCACAAAAGTCTTTATGATATGTTTTCAAATTAAAACTCCTTTCTTTTTCTATCCTGCTTTACCAAGTTTTTTGATACTTTTTTAGGGTATCTTCTGAATATTGATATCCGTTACCATTGCCAAGAACGTCTTCCCACCAACGTATTCCATATAGAAGCCGCTTGACAGCAAATCGACCAATATCATCATCGTGAACGTAGAAAAACAGGTCATGCCTTCCACCTTCTTCATTTTTTTCTAAACATGGTAATGTAACAACTTCTTCGGCAAATTTTATTCTGCAACTAAATTCATCCCAAAAAAACTGTTCAAGGTCTTCTTTGCTATATCCGTCTAACGTAGTTGCTGTCCAAACACATAGCTGATTAAATTTTGATTCCATAACAATCACCTCACACGCTTTCATCTATCGTTTCCCAACGAAACACCCTGCCAAACACATAATTGTGTGAACCTCAGATCCATAATCTTTTATCCCTCACGTTCTATTAAATATACATAGACAATCTCACCATCAAGTAACACCTTCAAATTTTTTACAAGTGTCGATAAAGTTACAACAAATTTTACTGGCCAGTCATTTTCGTCTAAGAAGTATAGTATTGACTTGCTATATTCCCGCCTAACATCAGCAACAGTTTTTCCAAGTGCAGGAATTATTTTTCCTTCAGCTTCAACTTCTTCTAATCTTTTGTTCACTATTAACACCTCATGCAGAATCTTTATTATTTTCACACTCTTCCTCACTCTTTTGTTCGCTAACAGCGAACCTAACGGGTAAAAAAAGAGAACCCACAGGCTCACCAACTATTTCCGAAATTTTTGTTGCAATTTCAGCAGGCACCGTCTTTCTACCAGTTTCATATTCATTATATGTACTATATGGCAGGTGCAACAAATCAGCCATATCTCTTTGTGATAGCCCTCTACGCATTCTTGCTTCAACGATTGACATGTTCTCCTCCTTTCTGTTCGCTAACTGCGAACCACCTTTACTCGTATTATAATTCGCTTCTAGCGAACTGTCAAGTCTTTTGTTCTCGTTTTGTGATTTTATTTTCATTTAGCAAATATTAATGCTATAATATTCGCAAAAAGCGAATTACAAAAAGAAGGTGAATAATAATGAATCATTCGGAAACTCTTGGTGAAAGAATATATTTCTATAGAACAAAGGCAAAATTATCTCAAAAGGCATTAGCTGAAAAATTGCAAATAGCCAAAAGTACAATGTCTCAATACGAATCAAATGAAAGACGTCCAAGTGATGATATAAAAGTTGCTCTTTGCAACATATTTAATATTTCATTAGATGAATTATTAGGTAGAACATCACCTCAACCTGAAAAAAAGCAGCCCAAAGATTTAACGAAATTTCTTGAAAACACCGAAGTAATGTTTGATGGAGAAGTACATCATCTAGATGAAGAAGATAGACAAAAATTAAAAAATGCTCTTGAATATGTATTTTGGCAAGCAAAAGAAAAAAATAAGCGTTCCCCTAAAAAATAAGGTTACGCTTAAATTACATGTTCAATATATCATTGCGTGTCGAAAATCTCATATTAAAGTATGATACAGCGAATCCTTACCAGCTTGCCAAATGCTTAAACTTTGATATTTATGAGTTGGATTTGCCATCAGCAATCAGAGGTTTTCTGATTCGCCCACTAAGGCGTAAATGTATTGTTTTAAATGCAAATTTATCAGAACTTCAAAAACATATAGTATTATGTCATGAACTTGGTCATGCACGGTTGCATTCTGGTTATGGTTACTATCTCAGCACTAATAAACCTTACTATGTCCCCTGCCGCCGGGAGAATGAAGCCAATGAATTTGCAATCCACCTACTATCATACAACCATGACCTTGATAGCGATCAGCTAAATATGTTGATAAAAGATCGCCGTCCAGATCCAATGATAGTTCACCAAATAATAAACGAATTAATTAGCCAATAACAAGATATAGGAGATGACTTTATATGGACAATATAAGAGTTATTGACTGTTTAGTAATATTGATAATGTTTATAGCAATATACTTTGGGAAAAAGTTCTTGCAAAACAAGTCAGATGTCAAAAACAAAAAACTTTTTTATTCATTTTTAATTATATATTTTATTTTTTCTTCATATGTAAGAGTTGGATTTTCAATTATAAATACTTTTATTTTATTACCAGCAAGTGCTTATTTCACTATAAAGTCAATATATCTACTTTTGAAAAAACAACCTTTTTCTGCTTATTTAGGCAAAGGCTTTATTTGTATATGCCTTTTTGTAATTGGTGTTCTCATATCACCATTAGAAAAAGTTGGCACAAATTCGATAAATACATCTGATAAACAAACAACCACTGTTACTAAAATAAAGCAAAGTTATGAGTCGCAAAAAATAAGTGAAATAACAGGTATGTCACCAGCAGCAGCAAACAATTTAGAAAAACTTTTTAATGAATGCGAAATCGAGAATCCTTCTATTAAACATGACGAAATGTTGGATGAATACAAAGACAATCCTGAAACAAAAGGCTACCGCATAAAAGAAAATAATTTATCAAATATAATTTTATATATAACTGGTAATGAAGTAACAGCAATTCGTTATGCGGATTTTGATATGTATGCAAATAACAAATTAAATTATAAAACTTCAGATTTTTACATGAAATCATCAGAAATGACTAAATATCAATTATTTTGCCAAGATACAATGAAGCAACTCTTAGTATCACCTGCAACAGCTGACTTTGCAGGCTTTAGTGATTGGAAATATTATAAGACTCCAAAAGAAATAATTGTATCATCCTTTGTAGATTCACAAAATCAATTTGGAGCCATCATTAGAACAAATTTCAAATTTACTTTTAGTCCAGACGGTAAAACAGTTACCGATGTAATCATTAATGGCCAACATTTCAATTTGTAAAATTAACAATAAAGTAAGATAATCAAAAATTCAGGAGGTCCTGACATATGAAAAAGATACTGGCGTTAGTATTTATTCTAGTATTATCAGTTTCTTCCATCTGCAGTGCTTTTGAACAGCCTGATCCTGATAGATGGTTTTGGATTGGCTCTGATGATAAAATTGGATTTTGGTTAGATAGTCAAACAATGGAATTCGAAAAGGAATTATCTGACAGAATAACTAGAGTATGGATTCTAACTTATACCGCAAAAGATGATAATTCTAGTAAAAGCCTTTGGGAATACAATTTAGACAAAAGAAAACTTAGAATATTATCTGAGGTTATCTATAATTCTTCCGGTGATGTTATATACACAAGAGAAACATCAAATCTATGGACATCAGTAATACCAGGGACCTGGGGTGAAACTATAATGAAATTTATGAATTCAGCCTATGATTTCCAAAAGAGCAAAAAGATGAAAATCAATGATTAATATTTTATTTGCAATTTTTCTATTTGGTGTTTTATGCGCTATTTGTGCCAAAGGTATTTACCGAGCAATAAAATATAAACAATCATTATCAGTCAAAGAATATGCACTGCTTACAGCTTTGGTAATAGGTATAATGATTGCTCTTTATGCTGGTTGTGAGAATATAATCCTAAGTTTATAACAGGAGGTATTTTTAATGGAAATACTTTTTCTTTTATTAGTGAGTTCTTCATTGGTTTGGGTTGTTTATGGTTTAATCTCACCTGAAAATGCCCTACCATTTTTAAAAAATCCAAGTCGATTAAAAGTCCTTGGTATATTCTTCGTTGCAGCAATTATTCTTGGAAATTTGATAGCTCCAAAAACAAAATCAAATCCTTTACCGCCCTACAATGAAATCAATAAAATATTAGATAAAATGAATACTTCCACATACAGTGATAATTATGATCCTGATTTAAATGGAGAAGAAGGCTCTGACTCTTTAGCATGGAGATTTAAAACAGATCGAGGTACTGTCATTGCTTACGCTAAAGATAACAATTTAATATGCCTGCGTTGGGCAGGAAAAGATATTTATAGAAACGGTAAAATAATTTTAAATATTTCTGATTATGAACTAACACACAGTGAACTGAAAAATATTCAAAATAATATTGAAAACGCAATAAAAAGCAATTTGAACGATCCAAGTTCAGCTGAATTTGCAAATATTAATGAATGGCAATATGAAAAAACTCCAGAAAAAATATTTGTTACTGGTTGGCTCCGAGCTAATAATGCTTATGGAGCCAAAATCAAAAAAAATTTCACTGCAGAATTATCTCCAAAAGGAAATACTATTAGAACTATCAAGTTAAATTAGAATAAAAAGCAACATGCAATTTTGCATAAGGAGTAGCAAAGTATGAGTAACATAAAGTTGTTTCAATCTAAGCAAATACGTTCTGTATGGAACGAAGAAGAACAGCAATGGTATTTTTCTGTTATTGACGTAGTTGGTGCTTTAACAGACAGTATTGATCCTTCTGCTTATTGGAGAAAGCTAAAACAACGCTTGATTTCGGAAGGAAATGAAACCGTGACAAATTGTCACAGGTTGAAAATGCAAGCTGCAGACGGCAAAATGCGCCTTACAGACGTTGCTAATACAAAAGATATGCTGCGCATTATTCAATCCATTCCATCTCCAAAAGCAGAACCATTTAAACAATGGCTAGCACAGGTAGGTAGCGAACGAATCGCCGAAATTGAAAACCCGGAGCTGGCTCAAAAACGAATTCGTGATACCTATAGAGCTAAAGGGTACAGCGATGAATGGATAGAACAACGTATTCGTGGCATAGCAATACGAGATACGTTAACCGATGAATGGAAAAAGCGTGGAATCAAAGAAGGAAAAGAATACGCTATCCTTACCGCAGAAATTAGCAAAGCAACCTTCGGAATCACACCGGCAGAATATAAAAAGCTAAAATCTCTTGACCGTCCTACAGAGAATTTAAGAGATCATATGACTGACCTGGAACTACTTTTCTCCGCTCTTGGTGAAGCTTCCACCACTGAGATAGCGAAAACACATGATGCTTACGGTATGAAAGAAAATTCCTCTGCAGCTAAAGCTGGCGGTAAAATTGCCGGTGATGCACGTAAGGCGCTGGAGAAAAAAACAGGGCGTACAGTTATATCAAAAACCAATTATAAAGAACTTCAAGAAAAAGACGTTAGAAAACAACTAAAAGAAAATAATAGCTATAATAATTAATATTTTTTATAATTATAGTAGGTGAGGACTATGTATAAATTAAAAAAAATTCATATCAAGTCTTGGAGAAAATTACATAATTTGGAATTAGACATTGGAAACCGTATTACTCTAATTAGTGGTCAAAATGGCGTAGGAAAGTCAAATTTGTTATCCTTACTATCTTCAGGTTCTGGGACTAAAGGTATCCAGGATCCACATTTACTAAGATCTAACTTTCAGCCGGAATTTGACCAATATTTTTATATATATCCTAATGAACTTGCTAATAACTATTCTATTCATTTAGAATATGAATACGACAATAATGAAAATACATTAACATTTTATAAAAATCTACGTTTAAAAAATGATATTGTAAGTAAACGTGGTATAAGAATCATTCCTAGTACAAATAACTTCGAAAATAATTATGATACTAAAGCTGAAGCTATTAAAGAGTTAAAAGACCGTACTAACATAGGCGCCGATGCCCGCGTACCAATACCTACAATTTTCTTAAGCATCTCGAGATCTAATCCATTAAAAGAAAGTCAAGCAAAAAGTATTCCAAAAAGAAATCTTCCTGAAGAATACTTAAATAAATATCGTGATTGGTATAATTCAGTACTTAATAATTCTATTGCTATGTCATCAAATGAGTTCTCTGAAATAAAAAAAGAATTAACTTCAAGTAAATCATATTATTTGCCTATAAACTCAACTCCGCCATTATCTCAATCAGTTGGACAAGACAATCTAAGTTGTATAATTAGTGCTATTCTAAGTTTCTATATTCTTTCAAAAATAGATGAGAACTATCAGGGAGGTATTTTATGTATTGATGAAATTGATATTTCTTTACATCCTGATGCCCAACAAAGATTGATTTCTTTGCTTGATAAAGTATCAAGAGAACTTAAGTTACAAATTATAATAAGTTCTCATTCTTTGGTTGTAATAAAAGAAATAATTAAGCTTCATGAAAAATCAAACACTGACTATTCTGTTGGTTATTTATGTAATATAACTCGTCCATATTTTAAAGAAAACATTACTTATGATCATATTAAACGTGATTTATTCTCTTCAACTTCTTTATCACGTCCACAAGTAAATATTTATTTTGAAGATGAGGCTGGATTACGAACTTTCAATTTATTAAGAGATGTATTAGAATTACTAGTAAATGACGAAATCGACGGCTTTCAAACATATAATGGCTTGCTAAGTAATATATCACAAACTAATCAAGTCGGTATTACCTTAGGTTGCGAATCATTATTAAGGTTGCCTGAAAAAGATTCTTATTTTAAGTCAGTCCTAATTATTCTGGATGGAGATGCATCATGTACTAACGAAGAAAAATTTAATTGGTCTAATGCCAGCCAAGAACTTATTTCTGCTGGCAACACTTATAAATTATCAGAGCATGGAAACAACCAAATGAAAAACAATACTCTGTGTTTACCAACAAAATTTTGCCCAGAATTTTATTTATATCGACTCGTAGATTTTTATCTTAAAAATGAATCTGAATTTGATGATTTTTGGAGGCAATTAGATGGCATAGAAAATTTAAAATTAAATACGCCACAATTTGTTAATGAACACATTAATATCAATGATGATCTTACAAAAAAAAATATTAAGAATAAGTTTGAGCAGGTATATGATTTTGTAAAACATAGTAATATTTTGTACTATCATTATAAAAACCCACAATATAAAGATGAACTAGTCAATTTTTTAGATGATCTTGACCAAAAACTATCATATTTACTTAATAAGATTAGAGGAAATCAGTATAGAGATTAGCTCTATAAGGAGGTGAAACTATGGCATTAACTCTTTCTCCACTTCGCTACCCAGGAGGAAAAACACAGTTATACGACTTTGTTAACCATACTATAAATATCAATAAATTACATAATGTAACATATTGTGAACCATTTAGTGGAGGAGCTGGTCTTGCTATTTCCCTCCTTTTAAAAAATAGTGTCAATTCTATTATACTAAATGATTTTGACATCTCTGTTTATTCGATTTGGCATGCCATTTTAAATGATACCTCTACCCTTATAAAAAAAATCAATTGTACTCCAATAACAATTGATGAGTGGAAAAAGCAAAAAAAAATTTATGAAAGTCATGCTAGTATAAATTCTAAATATTGTATTGAGTTAGCTTTTGCAACATTATTTTTAAATAGAACCAATAGAGCTGGAATTATTACTGGTGGACCAATTGGTGGATTTGAACAAAAATCTATATATGATATTTCTTGCAGATTTAAAAAAACAGTACTTATCAAAAAAATACAAGCTATTGCTGAACATAAAAATAAAATTCAATTATTCAATTTAGATGCTTCTGAACTCATTAGTAGACATTTAGCTCATATGGATAACTCTTCACTTTTTACATATTTTGATCCTCCATATTATAGACAGGGAAAAAATTTATATAAAAACTTTTTTACTCACCAAGATCATATTAATCTTTCTGTCGCAATTAAATCTATGGATAATTTCAAATGGATTGCCACATACGATAATTCAAATGAAATAAAAAATATTTATAACGATAGAAATATCTATGAATATAAATTACAGTATTTTGCCAATAAAACACGGAAAGAAACAGAATTACTTTTTTGTAGTAACAACACTATAATCCAGCCATTTGGAAATGTAGAATTTCCTATATAAATATGCAGCTCCAAAAGAGCTGCATATTTCACCTTACTCTATACAAACATACGTTTTAGGAGAGATGAGAAATGTCAGTTGCTGTTTACTGTCGTGTCAGTTCTGAAGAACAAGCTGAACGTGGAACAATCGAAATCCAAAAAGAATTCGCTGCTAAATATGTAGATCTCTATCAGCTAGAAGTTTTCGACTATTACTGTGATGATGGTATTAGCGGAACAATACCTGTTGAAGCACGTCCAGAAGGTAGCCGTTTATTTCGAGATGCCAGAGAAAAAAAGTTTGATACAATCCTTTTTTACAAAATCGACCGTCTTGGCCGTAAAGTACGTGTAATTCTCAACGCAGTACATGATCTTGAAGAACTTGGTGTAAGTATCCGTAGTATGACAGAACCTTTAGAAACCGAAACCCCGACCGGTAGATTTATGCTTACTTCGTTAGCAGGGATCTCGGAATTAGAACGTGACACGATTTTATCCAGAATGTGGGCCGGCTCCCAACGTGCCGCCAGACTCGGCAACTGGCTCGGAGGAATCGTCCCATTTGGTTATCATGTTGTTGATAAACAGCTGCAGATTTCAGATGAGATAATGCCAGGATGCAATTTATCTGAAGCCGATGTTATTCAGTTAATTTTTGACTTATCCGGGAATCAAAAAATGTCCGCAATAAAAATATCCGATTATTTAAATGCACTGAATATCCCTACCCGTTATGACTTAAACGGCATTAACGGAAAACGTAAAAAGAATGCTTCGTCCATTTGGTATCCGAGCCGAGTATTATCGATAATAAAATCAACAACCTATAAAGGTACCCACAAATATGGCAAACGAGCTACAAACAAAAACAGCAAAATAATACTTAGGCCGGTCCCAGCTATAGTAAGCGATGAGCTCTGGGAAAAAGCTAACGAAGCTCTAAAAATAAATCAAATTACAGCTATGAGAAACGCCGTTCGTGAATACTTATTACGGGGCATTATCAAATGCGGTAACTGCGGCCGTACTTATATGGGGACCGCTTATTCAGGCAGCAGACGTGAAAAAATCCCCTACTACGTATGTAATGCAAAAAATTCATATCTGGCTCATAACACCGAAAAATGTATATCGAAAAATGTTAGAGCAGACTGGCTTGAGCATCTTGTATTAGAGGACTGCATAAAAATATTAAAGTCTCCAAACAAAATCCTTAACATGAATCCGGAAAAAGAACAGCAATCACTTGCAGACGAAGTAAAAAAAGAGCATGACCAAATCAAAGCAAGTTTGAAAAAATTATTAGAAGAACGTACGTCCATAATTGAGCTGTATCGAAAGAAAATTATTTCCGAAACAGATTTATCGTGTCAGCTTGAAAAGCTTTCCACAGAGGAAGCAACACTACAGGAACGCCTAAAAATGAAAATAGACAGCAGAAAATCTGCTGCCACAAAACAAAATAAGGAAAAAGCTATTTCTCTTTTAAAAAAATTCACTGATAAATGTCAAAATCTTGATCCGGAAAAATTATCATTCGAAACCAAAAGAGCCATTATAGAACTTATTGTCGAAAAAATTACGGTAACCACAGAATCGGCTCCTGAAAAATATTATCCTGAAATATCTGTTGATATTGAATACCGGTTCGCTACCACTCCAAATCATATTGCCTATGTTGAGGACTGCACGGTCACGGATTCTGCGCTGTGCACATAATAAAATTAGCAGGAAAAGTAAGCGATGCCTGTACGCGGCTGATCGTCACATAACCATCTTCCAGCGGCTGACGCAGCACCTCCAAAGCAGTACGCGAAAATTCAGGAAACTCATCTAAAAATAAAACACCATGATGGCTCAATGTCACTTCTCCAGGCCGCGGCACACTGCCGCCACCTATAAGCGCGCTTGAAGAAATCGTATGATGCGGACTGCGAAATGGACGTTCCAGCATCACCCGTTCCTGCCGCTGCAGCAAACCTGCAATACTGTAGATTTTTGTTACCTCCAGCGCCTCAGCCTCTGTCAGCGGCGGTAAAATAGTTGGCAGCCGACGTGCCAGCATAGTTTTACCGCTGCCGGGAGATCCTACCATCAAAATATTATGTCCACCTGCCGCTGCTATTTCCAGTGCTCTTTTTACTACCTGCTGCCCGTGCACTTCCGCAAAATCCACATCATAGACACTGGTTGCTGCCGCGCAGATAGCTTCCTTATCCAGTACATCCAGAACCTTTTCACCCCGCAGATGCTCTACCAATTCAAGCAGCGATGCAGGTATCAGCACATCAATACCGTCAACAAGCCGTCCTTCAGCGCAGTTGCCTGCAGGGATCACAATGTTTTTCCTGCCAATGTCACGTGCATGCAGAATCATTGGCAATACGCCTGCAATCTGCCTGATTGTCCCATCCAGTGCCAGTTCGCCCACAAAAATAGTATCATCAACCTGCTCCTGCTGTAAAACACCGCTGCTGACTAAAATACCAACAGCAATAGGAAGATCAAGACCGGAACCATCCTTTTTCAAATCAGCCGGAGCCAGATTTACAGTAATCCTGGTCATCGGAAAGATCAGACCCGAATTTTTCAGTGCAGCCCGTACCCGTTCCCGAGATTCTTTGACTGACGTATCAGGCAAACCCACAATATCAAAGCTCGGCAGCCCGTTAGAAATATCCACTTCGACAATGATCTGTTCACCATTGATACCGCAGGTTGTTTCTCCATAAACTTTAGCGTACATAAAAACGCCTCCTCTTATTTTAAAAACAGTGCGGTAAATGGTGTAATCTTGCCACATTGCCCTCAACTAAAATTTCGATCACATCAAAACTGAGCATTTGCTGATGCCTGTTTTCCTGCTGCAAATAAAAAAGCGCCGCACTCCTGATTTTCTGCTGCTTGGCGTATGTAACCGCCAGACGGGGCAGCCCAAAATTCAGGTTGCGGCGTGTTTTTACTTCTACAAAACTAAGCTCGCCGCCTTTAGCGGCAATAATATCGATCTCGCCATAACGGCAGCGGTAATTACGACGGCAGATAACGTAACCTTTACGTTCTAAATAAGTGCAGGCAGCGTCCTCACCTTTTTTCCCCAGCCTTTGCCGCGCTTCCGTCACTTCTCTGACACCGGCGAAAACAGCCTGTTACCTTCATGTTCAGCAGGAGGCAGATGCATACTTTTAATGGGCTCATAACTGCGGCGATGCCACTTAGTCGCTCCAAACTCAGCAATTGCCTGCATATGCTCCCTGCTGCCATACCCCTTGTTACCGGCAAAACCATACTGAGGATATTGTTCAGCCAGTTCTATCATCATCCGGTCACGAGTGACCTTGGCAATAATAGAAGCAGCAGCTATCGAAGCACTCAGCGCGTCACCGTGAATCAAGGAAACTGTTTCAATACCGGCCGATACGATCGGCATTGCATCTACCAGCGCCACCTGCGGCTTAATCGCAAGATGTTCCAGAACCTCAGTCATTCCCTGCTTCGTAGCCTGATAAATATTCAGCTCGTCTATATTGCTGATACTGACTACATTTACAGAAACAGACAGTGCTTTGGCAAGTACTTCGTCATAAAGCTGCTCGCGCTTTACTGCCGAAAGCTGCTTGGAATCATTAAGTCCGCTGATAAATACCTCCTGCGGTAAAATAACAGCCGCTATCACCAACGGCCCTGCCAAAGGTCCCCGTCCTGCTTCGTCGATCCCGGCAATATACTGTGCCCCCTGAGCGTAATATTTACGTTCATAGGCCAGCATCTCCGTAAAACGCTGCTGCTCTAAACGCAGCTTTTCCTGCCTTTTATGATAAGCGGCAACCAGTTTCTGCACACCGCTGCGCTCATCGGCAGCAAGTTCTGCCACCTGATCCGGGTCAGGTTCTCCCGCCAAAATCTCCTTTACCTCGCTGATCTTCATTATTCCCACCCCTAATTAAAAAGGCCGCGTTGCAGCGGCCTTAATTATTTTCACTCGGTTCATCTAAAGTAAAACGCCCTAAGCGTCCTGTACGAAAATCACGCAATACCAGCTGGATAACCTTATCAATGTCAAGCACACCGCCGGCCTTCAGGCAGCCGCGCGCGACGGCTATTTTAGCCATTACCTCACGCACAGGCTCAGCTTCTGAAAAATCAATAGCGTACTTTACACGCAGATCCTCCGGATAGATATGCATCAAACGTTCAAGCAACAGCTCTACTGCTGTTTCCCTGTCATAAACATCCTCTTTGATCGCTCCCGTTACTGCCAGACAAAAGCCTACTTCCGGATCTTCAAATTTCGGCCACAAAACACCTGGGGTATCCAAAAGCTCCAGACCTTTGGCGATAGTCACCCATTGCTGACCTCGAGTCACACCAGGTCTGTCCGCTGCCACAACTTTATTTTTACCGACCAAACGATTGATCAAAGTAGACTTACCTACATTCGGCACACCCACGATCATAACACGGATCGAACGATTGCGTACACCTTTTCTCAGCCACTTATCCGTGACAGGCCTGGCCACCTGCTGGATCGCAGCCACCATCTGTTTTACGCCCTTACCGGTGCTGCAATCTACCTTACAGACAGGCAAACCGCTGTTTTTAAAAGTCTGCAGCCATTTTTCAGTCTTTTCCGGATCAGCCATATCGATCTTATTCAAAGCAACGACCTTGGGTTTATCCCCCAGCATCTGGATCAGCATCGGATTGCTGCTGGAACGTGGGATCCGCGCATCCAGCATTTCAACCACAACATCAACCAGCTTTAACTGCTGTTCCATCATCCGTTTCGCCTTCGTCATATGACCGGGAAACCATTGTATCTTAAAATCCATAATTATCTCCTCGACCGCCTATCAAGGCAGCATACGCCATCTTTCAACAGGCCAGAAAGCAACAACTGCTTCGCCTTTTACAAGCTTCAGCGGCACGAAATCAACATCGGCAAAACGGCTGTCTTCAGAATTATTACGGTTATCTCCTAAAACGAAGATATGCCCCTGAGGCACAACAGATTTTCTGTAATTAGACTTATTCGGGCCCTTCGGATCATCCTTGTAAATATAATTTTCTTCGATCACACTGCCGTTGACCAGAACCTTACCGTCACGCATCTCAATAGTATCACCGCCGGTCGCGATAACGCGTTTGATAAAATCGCGGCTTTCATCCTTCGGATAACGGAAAACGACGATCTCACCCTTTTTCGGCTCGGTAAAGAAATATTTATACTTGCTGACGATCAGGCGCTCGTGGCTTTCCAGCGTCGGATACATCGACGTACCCTCGACCATATAAGGCTCTACCACAAAAGTACGGATACAAAAAGCCAGCGCTACGGCTACAATGATCGAAACCAGCCAGTCGCTGATAGTATCCTGCCAAGATGTTCCTGATTTTTTAGTACTCATATATACTCCCTCTTATTCCAACGCATCAACTGAATCAGTGCGGTCTCTTTTATTTTTGCAAACGTACTCACAACGTTCGCAACACCGTTTCTACGTTAACAAACATTAGTGGATTTGTCAATCGCCAAAGGCAAATTGTCGAAAAAATTTTACATTAATATAGTGTTTTTTCTTGCCCAAAACAGTCGCTTGCGGTAAAATACATAAGTATTAGCTTTTCCAAAATCATCATTAAATAGGCAGGATATAACCCGCCTGTGTAGAATATTATAATGTTACTATTATAGCAAAATTACAAGTTTCCAAGATGTAAGGAGAGATCACCATGGTCAAAATCGCTGTTATCGGCAGCTGTTCCATCGACCTCACAGTAGAAGCAGGCAAACGGCCTGCAGCCGGCGAAACAATAATCGGCAGCAGGCTCATAGTTTCACCAGGAGGCAAAGGCGCTAATCAGGCCGTTGCCGCCGCACGTTTAGGAGCCCAGGTACACATGATAGGCTGCGTAGGCGACGATGCTTACGGCACCATGATCATCAACAACCTGAAAACCAACAACGTCGATACCGGTTATGTCAGCGTCCTGCCCGGACAGAACAGCGGTACTGCCCATATCACCCTTGCCGAAGGCGACAATAGTATTATCGTCATCAAAGGCGCCAATGATTTGGTCATGCCCAAACATATCGATACTGCCTGGAACATCATTGCCGCCGCAGACCTGGTCATGCTCCAGCACGAAATACCGCTGCCCACTATAGATTACATCATCGGCAAATGTGCAGCAGCAGGAATCAGCGTACTTTTAAATCCGGCTCCCGTGCAGCCCGTTCCTTCTGAATGGCTGGATAAAGTCACCTATGTGACCCCCAATGAACACGAAGCCGAAGCCCTTTATCCCGGTAAGACCAGCGAAGAAATCCTGCTGATGCAGGAAGAACGCTTCTTTATGACACTTGGCAAAGCAGGCGTTGCTTATGCTAAAAACGGCAAAGTACACACTGTTCCCGCATTCGTCGTTAATGCCCAGGATACCACAGGCGCAGGCGATACCTTCAACAGTGCTTTTGCCGTCGCAAGATGCGAAGGACGCAGCCTAGACGACAGTATCCGGTTTGCCAACGCCGCAGCGGCCCTCTCCGTTCAGAAGCTGGGCGCACAAGGCGGTATGCCCTATCTTAAAGATGTAGAAAGGATGCTTGGAGAATGCAAAAAATAGGAATCCTCAACAGCGACATCGCCAAAGTCCTGGCTGACTTAGGCCATACTGACACTATCGTTATCGGCGACTGCGGCCTTCCGGTTCCGGCCGGTGTCCCCAAAATCGATCTGGCTCTGAAACCAGGTACTCCTTCCTTTTTAGATGTCCTTACAGAAGTGCTGAAATATATGGAAGTCGAAAAAATACATATCGCTTCCGAAATGGAAAGTAAAAATCCTGCTACATGGCAGAAAATGCAGGAGCTTTTTGAAGGTAAGGAACAGATCCTTAGCGACCACGAAGCCTTCAAAGCCGCTACCAAAACTGCTAAAGCAGTGATCCGC
>ENA-UPTB01001879-UPTB01001879.1-human-gut-metagenome-genome-assembly--contig:-NODE-1879-length-16318-cov-13.739917_pt1 | contig 16318 bp, 12 predicted proteins | sample MGYA00250046_ERZ773369 | MGnify/ENA primary metagenome ERZ773369 (study PRJEB29103, sample SAMN06111938) | human gut metagenome | biome: human gut; feature: ankylosing spondylitis patient; material...
ACCCAGCGCGAAGCCCTGAAGGCCTTTGAGGACAGCCTGAAGGACGAGAACTACGAGAAGCGCAAGAGCTTCTTCAAAAACCTGAAGGATCGGTTCATGTCCTGAATTTTGAACAGCCCCGCCCCGGCAATGTGGAAAACATTGCCGGGGCGGGGCTTTATTTTATGAATGGCATGTTGTAGGGCGGCCAGTCCTCTGGCCGCCGCAGCTGCGCCCACCGTTGCAGGGGTCGCCCTCCCTGACGACCCGGGGACTTTGCGGCAGTGGGAATGTCCCCGGCGGCATGGGGCATGCCGCCCTACGGCCTACCGTACCGTGACTTGTAGGGCGGGGTGCCCTCACCCCGCCGCAGGGGGCAACCCTTTATCCGACAAATTCCATTTCGGTATACTCGGTACTGCCGCTCAAAAATGCGTCAGCATCAATGGTAGCGTATCGGGTCATGCAGTCGTGATCAAGATCGTAGCCGATGTTTAGCAGCAACCGACCATCGTCCAGCATAGTAACAGGATAGTAAGGCGATACCCCGGCGGGCGGGTTTACCTTCGCAATCTCTGTACCTTGCAGGTCGTATACTGTGAGGGTGCCCGGGTTGCTGCTCATTGTGAAAAGCCACTGTAGTTCTCCGTTTTGGCGCAGGTCACGAAGCGACACATTCACCATAAGTCCTAAATCTTCCTGCGTGCCGTTGCCGCCTACACGCAGAACGGACATTTTAATGCCCTCCTCCTCCGACCGGGAGTGTTCGCCGGTGAAGTAGAAATCGTCTCCGGATTTCCCAAGGTAGGTGTAATAGACATAACCGCTGCCGTTGTCCGCACCTTTATACGGAAACTCTGCAATTTTCGTGGTGGGCTTTCCGGTTGTGGCATCCGTCAGGTCGTACTCGAGCATAGAGTTCTGCAAAAGGGCATCGGAAATTTCAGGGTCACTCGTGAAGGGAACAGGGTGGTCCGAAATGAGACGCGCAGTCACGGCAAAATTACCGGCGGCATCCGGTGCGGCGGCTGTCTCGGCGGGCAAGTCCCATGGCGTTGTCTCACCGGTTTGCAAATCGAGACGGAACCCGCTTGCTGTGTCATAAGGGGCAAGACCGCCTGTGCAATAAAAATAACGGTCGCTGTATAAGACAACGGTCGAGGCGTATGAGTCAAAAGGAATCTCATGTGTTTTGGTGCCGTCCGGCGACAAGGCAATGATTTTGTTTTCGGAGTCTCGGTTAAGGGTGAGCAGATACACTGCATTGCTTGTCACATACGGGTCGGCAAGGCACCAATCGTCGCAGTAATAAAATAGAGAGGTTTGCCCGGCATTCAGGTCGTTTTTGTAAACTTTCGTTCCGACATAGGCAAACTGGTCATTAAGGGCGGGCATGACATCATAGACAACATCCTGCGCATAGCGGTGGCTGTAAGTATAGAGTGGGCCGGTCTCGGCCGCAGCGGGCTCGCTTGTCGGTTCAGCGGTGGCTTCGGTCTCCGGCAAAGTCTCAGTAGTTGCAGTTTCCGCCGCCGGGGCGCAGGCGGTCAGGGTGAACAGGGCGGCAGCAAGGATAGAGGCAAGTCGTTTCATAACAGAGGCTCCTTTCAGCTTATTCGTTTGTGACCAGCTTACACCCCGGTTGTGTCCGAGTTGTTACACGAAAAGGAGATTTGATAAAATATTTTGGTTTTTTGCGTTTTACGGGTCGTTGTAGGGGTCGGCGTTCCCGGCGGCATGGGGGCATGCCGCCCTACGGCCTACCGTACCGTAACTTGTAGGCCGCCCATAAAAACAGGGGAGAGCACCACACCCGGCGCTCTCCCCTTGCTTATGTTTAAAATTCTTTTGGTTCTTTTCTTATAAGAAAAGAACACCCGTACTTCTCGTACCCTTAAAAGCCGTGCTTCTCCAGCAGCTTGCGGCCCATCAGGACGCCCATGACGGAGGCCATCATCAACCCGCGGGTCCAGCCGGAGGAATCGCCAAGGCAGTGCAGGCCGGCGATGTTCGTCTCCAAGTCGGTGTCCATCTTGACCTTGTTGGAGTAGAACTTCAGCTCAGGGCTGTACAGCAGTGTTTCGGGGCTGGCAAAGCCGGGCACGACCTCGTCCATCATCTTGATGAACTCGATGATATTGACCATGGCGCGGTAGGGCATGGCAGCCGTGATGTCGCCGGCCACAGCGTCCTTCAGGGTCGGGCGCACATTGGTGCGGGCCAGCTCATTGGCCCAGGTGCGCTTGCCGTCCAGAATATCACCGTAGCGCTGCACCAGAATGTGGCCTGCGCCCAGCATGTTCGTCAGCTCGCCGACCTTCTGCGCGTAGGCGATGGGCTGGTTGAACGGCTCGGTGAAATTGTGGCTGACGAGGATCGCAAGGTTGGTGTTGTTGCTCTTCTTCTCCTTGAAGCTGTGGCCGTTGACAACGGCCAGATCGTTGTCGTAGTTTTCCTGCGCGACAAAGCCGCCGGGGTTCTGGCAGAAGGTGCGCACCTTGTTGCGCCACGGGGCCGGGTAGCCGATCAGCTTGCCCTCATACAGGACCTTGTTGATCTTCTCCATGATCTCGTTGCGGCACTCAACACGGACGCCGATGTCAACGGTGCCGGGCTTGTGGGCAATGTTGTGCTCGGCGCAGATCTTCTCCAGCCAGTCCGCGCCGCGGCGGCCGGTGGCAATGACGACCTGCTTGGCCAGCACATCGCGGGTGCCGTCCTTCTCACGTAGGCGCACGCCCTTGCAGACAGAATCCTCCAGAATGATGTTCTCGCACTCGGTGTTGAAGAGCATCTCCACACCGGCGGCAGCCAGATGGTTCTGGATATTGAGGTAGAGCTGCTGGGCTTTCTCGGTGCCAAGGTGGCGGATGGGGCAGTCAACCAGCTGCAGACCGGCCTGAATGGCGCGCTTGCGGATGTCCTTGATGTCGGGACCCTCGTAGATGCCCTCGACCTTCGGGTCGGCGCCGAATTCCAGATAGATCTTATCGGTGTAGTCGATCAGCTCCTGCGCGAAATCCTCGCCGATCAGGTCGGGCAGCTCGCCGCCGACCTGATAGGACAGCGAAAGCTTACCGTCCGAGAACGCACCCGCACCGGAAAAACCGGTTGTGATGGCGCAGGTCGGCTTGCAGTTGACGCAGACGCCGGTCTTGTCCTTGGGGCAGTGCCGCTTTTCCACGGGCTTACCCTTTTCGACAAGCAGGATCTTGTGGGGGGTGCTGCTTTTGCGCAGCAGCTCCAGTGCGGTAAAAATGCCGGCAGGGCCGGCGCCTACGATGATCAGATCATACATGGGTGGGGGTTCTCTCCTTTAAAAATAACTTGCGAACCTTCGCGCGGGAAACAGAATAAGGGCAAACGGAGCTTGTAGGGGCGGATTCTATATCCGCCCGAGCCTGTTTGCCAATGGCACAATCCTTGCGGGCGCATATAGAATCCGCCCCTACGGTGTCACGGAACGGTTATTCACCGTCCTCCGACACATCCTTGCTCTCGGCGTTGTAGACGACGGGGCCGTCCATGGGAATACCGCTCTCAGCGGCCTCGGCCTCGTCCAGTGCATCGCCGATGGCGGACATTGCGGCGCTTGCGGCGGCGTTGGCCATGCGGTCCAGCGTGCGCAGCTCCATGGCCGCATACAGCACGCAGCCCAGATTCAGCGCACCCTCGACAATGAGCAGGATGCCGCAGAGCATCGTCACGCCGATGGCGGCGTCAAAGGGGTGCAGCACCAGCACAATGCCCAGTGCAACCGAAACGAGGCTGAGCAACAGCAGCAGCCACCATTTCTGCCCCTTGCGCTTGGCAAGGTCGATGGCGGTGCCGATGCGGCTCAGGCCGTCCACAACGATGAAGATACCGAACACAACGGGCAGGAAGCTGGCAACCACCTGCGGCCTTGCCAGCGTAAACACGCCGATGCACGCCGTAATGACGCCGCCCACCAGCATGAACGGCGCGGTGAAGCCTGTGCCGCGGATGCGCGCATACTGTACCAGACAGACGATGCCGGTGATCAGCACAACAGCCCCGAAGGCGTAGCAGATCCAGAGCAGACTGGTCTGGGGCATGACGAGCAGCATCATGCCGATGACGATATACGCGATGCTCAGCAGCATCATTCCGGTCTTGATATAGCGCAGCATAGGCGGCAGCTCCTTTTTTGTGCGGGCGGGCCCGCGTTATTTCTCGGCCGCCTGCATGGCCTTGGCAGCAGCCACGATCAGATCGGCGCAGGCCTCGCGGCCCAGAGTGGCGTTCAGGCAGAGGTCGTAGTTCTTGGCCTCGCCCCAGCGGTTTTCGGTATAGTAATTGTAGTAGCTTGCGCGGGCACGGTCATGCTTGGCCAGCTGGGTCTCCCACAGGCGGTCGGGCATGTCCTTGGCATCGGGGCGGGTCTTGGCAAATTCAATGCGGGCCTCCAGCGGCGCATAGACAAAGGTGCGCAGCACATTCTCCCGCTCGCGCAGCACATAGTCGCCGCAGCGGCCCAGAATAACGCAGGGTCCCTTGGCGGCCAGCTCCTTGATGACATTGCTCTGCAGGATATAGACCTGATCGGCCAGCGGCATCGTGTTGCCCATCATGTACAGGCTGTAGATCAGGCTGCCGCTGCGCTGGTTCTCACTGGCGGCAATGGCCTCCTCGGTCAGGCCGCTCTTTTTGGCCGCAAGGGTGATCAGCTCCTTGTTGTACAGGGGGATACCCAACTTGTCGGCAACGGCCTGTGCGATCTCGCTGCCGCCGGATGCGTACTCACGCGCCATAGTAATGACCATAGGTTCCTTCATACTGATACACCTCGCTAATATTTTGTATAGTATGCGCAAAAAGACATACTATTCTGCTTGTATTATACCCTTAAATTGTGGAAAACGCAAGAAGATTTGCCGGAATTTTGCCGTGCAGGGGCGGATGCAGGTCGATGCAAGCATCGACCCCTACAATAAAAACTGCCCGCGGCAGAACACCGCGGGCAGGAAAAACAGGATGCTGAATCTTATTCGGTCACTTCACCGGAAATCTCCTTGATGGCGGAAACCGTTGCCGCCAGATTCTGCATGTCGCTGGGCACGATCAGCTTGGTGGCCTTGCCGTCAGCGACCTTCTCCATGGCCTCCATGCTGCGCAGGGCCAGATAGTTGTGGTTGGGGTTCGCCTCGTTGATCATGCGGATGGCATCAGCCTGCGCCTTCTGCACGGTCAGCAGGGCCTCGGCCTCGCCCTCGGCCTCGCGGATGCGCTGCTGCTTGACAGCCTCGGCGCGCAGGATGGCGGACTCCTTCTCGCCCTCGGCGCGGGTGATGGCGGCCTGCTTTTCGCCCTCGGCCAGCAGGATGGACGCGCGCTTCTCACGGTCGGCCTTCATCTGCTTTTCCATCGCCTGACGGATCTCGACCGGCGGCTCGATGTTCTTCAGTTCAACGCGGTTGACCTTGATGCCCCAGCGGTCGGTCGCCTCATCAAGGCTGGCCGTGATCTTGGTGTTGATAAGGTCGCGGCTGGTCAGCGTCTCATCCAGCGTCATCGAGCCGATGATGTCGCGCAGGGTCGTGGCGGAAAGATTCTCGATGGCCTGAATCGGGCGGTTGACGCCGTAGGCGTACATCTTGGCATCGAACACCTGAAAAAAGACAACGGTGTCGATCATCATCGTGACATTGTCGCGGGTGATGACGGGCTGCGGGGGAAAGTCGGCGGCCTCCTCCTTCAGGGAGACCTTGCGGGAGATGCGCTCCACAAAGGGGGTGCGGATGTGCAGGCCCGCGCCCCAAGTGTCCTTGTATACGCCAAGCCACTCTGTGACATAGGCGTTGGACTGGGGGACGATGACGATGCAGCGCACCAGCACCACAAGAATAACGATGAGCAAAAGGGCAAAAATGAACAGCATAGGGTCTCCTCCTTTTTTTAAACCGCGGCCGCATCGGCGGTCACGGGAACTACGATAAGCACGGCACCGTCCACGGCGGTGACCTGACAGCGCGTACCCTTGGCAAGCGGCACACCGGCGCGGGCCTGCCAGTCAAGGCCGTCCACCCGCACGCGGCCCGGCATGCCGGGCTCAATATCCACCAGCACAACGCCCTGCTTGCCGATGGTCAGCGGCGAGCCGTTTGTGACAGGGGGCTGCGCATGGCCGCGGCGGCGCAGCAGGCCGGGCACCATCAGCGCCAGCGTCACGGCGGAAACTACGGCAAAGGCCAGCAGCTGCCAGCCGAAGCTGACTGTGAACAGGCTGACAACCATGGCCGCCGCTGCGCCCACGGCAAACCAAACCGAGACAAGGGCCGTGGTGGCGGCCTCGACCGCGATAAAGGCAATGATGGCAGCCAGCCAGAGTATCGTATCAAACCACATAAAAAACACTCCCTTCTGCAGGATCATCTTGTGAACACTGTAACATTCTGCCGTTGTCCTGTCAAGATTTTGAGAAAAATTTTACAGCGGTCTTACAGCAGTGCCGCAAAGGTGTCCTCGTTGTACACCTGCACCCCGTTGGCCTTCAAAAGGGCTGCGGTCAGGCCGTCCCCGCTGATTCTGCGGTGGCGGAAGGTCCCGTCGTAGATCGTGCCGCTGCCGCAGCTGGGGCTGTTGGCCTTCAGGATAGCGGTGCGGCAGCCGTACAGCCGGGCCAGCTGCAGGGCGGCCTCGGCCCCGCGGCGGTACTGCGCCGTCACATCGGCTCCGGCCTCGGTCAGGACGCGGTCGCCGCAGCGCTCGGCCGGCGGGCGGGGCGTGGGCAGGCCGCCGTAGACCTCGGGGCAGACGGGGATCAGGGTGTGGCTGCTCTGCCGCAGGGCCTGCAGCAGGGCGGGGCAGGCGTTGTCTCCGCCGGAGTATTTGCAGGCGATGCCCAGCAGGCAGGCGCTGACGAGGATATTCATAAAAGCACCGGCTTTCCGTATAATATGCGTTACAGACAGTGTAGCATAAAAAGGGGAGGGACTGCAATGAAAAACTGGTTGGAGCGCACGCCCCGCACCATGGGCGATTGGCTGGCACTGGCGGCAGGCACGGCGCTGCTGCTGGCGGCGGCAGGGCAGCTGCCGGGCCTGCTGCGCGCCGCAGCGGGACTGCTGGCACTGCTTGCGCCGTTCGGCTGGGGGCTGGTGCTAGCCTATGTGCTGGACATTCCCACCCGCTTTTTTGCGGCAAAGCTGTTCGGCGGGCGGCGCGGCGGGGCGCTGGCGGTCAGCTATGCGCTGCTGTTTGGGGTGCTGGCCCTGCTGGCGGCGCTGGTCGTGCCCCAGCTGGTGCAGAGCCTGACCGCCTTTGCCGGGCGGCTGGGCGCGTATGAGGAAACGCTGCGCCGCCTGCTGGCCTGGGTGCAGGCAACCTTTGGCATCGACACGGCCACCGCCGGGCGGCTGGTGCAGGCCGCGGGGCGCGCCCTGCAGGGCTGGCTGGCTGCGCTGTCCCGCACGGCGGCGCAGTCAGCGGCCAAGGCTGCATCCGGTGCGGCGGGGGCGGCAGCGGATGCCTTTGTTACGCTGGCCGTCAGCATCTATCTGCTGTCCGGCAAGGCGGAGCTTCTGCAGGCGGCGCGGTGCTGCCTGCGGGCCGCCCTGCCGCCCGGTGCGGCTGCGGGGGTGCTTTCGGTCTGCCGGCTGGCAAACCGTATCTTCAGCGGCTATCTCGGCGGGCAGCTGGTCGATGCCCTGCTGGTCGGCGGCGAAACCTTTGCGCTTATGTCGATCTTCGGGCTGGAGTATGCGCCGCTGCTGGCGGTACTGGTCGGGGTAACGAACATTGTGCCGGTGCTGGGGCCGTTCCTCGGCGCGGTGCCGGGGATTGTGATTTTGCTGCTGGAGGCCCCGTGGAAGGCGGCGGAGTTTGCCATCATCATCTTTGTGGTCCAGCAGGTGGACGGCAACTTTATCGCGCCGCGTATTCTGGGCGGTGCCACCGGCCTGCCCGGACTGGGGGTGCTGCTGGCCATCGTGGTGGGCGGGGCGTGGTTCGGAATCCCCGGCATGGTGCTGGGTGTGCCGACGCTGGCTGTGCTGGCGGCGCTGGCCCGGCAGGCGGTGGGGGCCGGGCTGACCGCACGCGGCCTTGCTGCAGACGGCGTCCCCGTCCACGAAGACCCGCCCCCGCAATAGTGGGCAACGCCCTGCCGCCCGAAGAAAATTCACACCTTATCTATTGCAATGCGCCCGTGTATGGCATACAATGTCAATAATGCGGTCATTCCGCAGATCTTATGACAAAGAGGGGCGGAGCATTTGAACGAAAAACACATCTGGTCCAAAAGGCCGGAGTCTATGCTGGACTGGTTCTGCGTGGTCGGGGCCTGTATTGCATTTTATCTGCTTTTGAACAATCTGGGGTATTTCCTCGGGCGCATCGGCATTTTTATCAACATTCTGTCGCCGTTTGCGGGCGGCATCGTCATCGCCTATATCCTTGACCCGATGGTCAAATTCTTCTATATCAAATTGTTCAAGGAGAAGAAGGGCACGCGCGGCTTTGCCATCCTGCTGGCCTACGCCGTGGCGATTTTGCTGCTTATGCTGCTGGCCTGGCTGGTCGTGCCGCAGATCGTAAACAGCATCGGTATGCTGTTCACGAACTTCCCCAGCTACATACAGGGCGTGCAGGAAATGCTGCTCTATGTCCAGAGCGAGTACGGCATCGACCTGCAGCAGGCCACTAAAATGCTTGATGATTCCGAGGCAATGGTCAAGGAAATCTATGCAATGGCAACCGAAGCCATGCCGCAGATCGTGGCGAGCATCGGCAGCGTGGCATCCAACTTTGTGGCGATCTTTACCTCGATCGCGGCCAGCATCTACATGCTGGCGGACAAGGACCATCTGCTGCACCAGCTGCGCACGCTGGCGCACGCCTTCCTGCCGGAGCAGGTGGCCTCCAACACGCTGCGCATCTGCCACTACGCCAATGTAAACTTCACGGGCTTTTTTGTGGGCAAGATCATCGACTCCGCCATCATCGGCGTTATCACCTTTGCGGCCATGACGATCCTGCGGCTTGATTTTGCCGTGCTGATCAGCGTGTTTATCGGCATTACGAATATTATCCCGGTGTTCGGTCCCTTTATCGGCGCAATCCCAAGCGTGTTTATCCTGCTGCTGATAGATCCGCTGCAGGCGGTCATCTTCTGTGTGCTGATCCTCATCATCCAGCAGCTGGACGGCAACTTCATCGGCCCCAAAATCCTCGGGTCGTCCATTGGCATCTCGGCACTGTGGATACTCTTTTCGATTGTGGTCGGCGGCGATCTGTTCGGCATCGTCGGCATGGTCGTGGGCGTGCCGGTCTTTGCCACCCTCTACGGTCTGGCGCAGGAGTTTGTCCACTATGCGCTGGATAAGCGCGGCATCGACAGCGAGGGCAACCCGGTAGAACACGAAGTCGAAGATACAGAAAATGTGTTTGAGTAAAGGGGGACGAAAGCCCCTCAGGCCTCGTAAACTCGGCCAGCTCCCCACTTCGTGAGGAGCCTTTTTGCGCGGGCTTTGCCCGCGTGAAAGCCTCCTCGCATAGCGGGGAGGTGGCCGAGCGTCAGCGATGGCCGGAGGGACTCAGCCCGCTTGCCACAAAAATAAGCCGCTGTTTACAGCATAACCCTGTAAACAGCGGCTTTTTCTTTTTGCTATTTACGCCCCCGGCAGCAGTGTTACAACATCTCGCAGCAGCACCAGCGGGCTTTCGCCCTTCTGGACGCGCAGGCTGAAATAGGGCCGCCCGATGGCGTTGTACAAAACGCGGTGGGGGTACTGCTCCATAACCTTGTCGAGCTGCTTCGGGCCGACGATGTCGGAGTAGAGGATCAGCTGATCGCCGCGCTGGACGATCTCGGCAATGCCGACCCGTGCCGCCGTCACCCGCACAAGGGATACATCCACCAACCCCTGCACGCTCTTGGGTGGGCTGCCGTACCGGTCGATCAGCTCATCCAGCACATCCTCGGCATCGGCGGTCGTCTCAATGGCGGCGATCCGCTTGTAGGCCTCGATGCGCCCGGCGGCATCGGGGATATATTCCTCCGGCAGGAAGGCGTCCACCGTAATATCCACAAGGCAGTCACTCTTGTCGGGGGGCGGGGCCTCGCCGCGTGCGGCGGCAATGGCCTGACCCAGCATCTTGACATACAGGTCGTAGCCGACAGCCTCCATATGGCCGTGCTGGCTGTGGCCCAGCAGGCTGCCCGCACCGCGTATCTGCAAATCACGCATGGCGATGCGGAAGCCGGAGCCGAAGGAGGTGAACTCCCGGATGGCGGAAAGGCGCTTGGCGGCGATCTCGGTCAGCACCTTGTCGCGCGTAAAGGTGAAATACGCATACGCCTTGCGGGAAGAACGCCCCACGCGGCCGCGTATCTGGTAGAGCTGCGACAGGCCCATCCGGTCGGCATTCTCGATGATGAGGGTGTTGCAGTTGCGCACATCAACGCCGGTCTCGATCAGCGTCGTGCAGACGAGGATGTCGATCTCATTGTCCAGCAACTGCTGCCAAACTGAGGAGATCTGCTCCTCGGTCATCTTGCCGTGGGCGATGCCGATGCGCGCGCCGGGGACGAGCCTGCCGACCCGGGCGGCACATTCCTCAATATTATCGACCCGGTTGTGCAGGTAGTAGACCTGCCCGCCGCGGGCCAGCTCCTTGCGGATAGCCTCGGCAACGATGCCCTCATCATATTCCAGCACATAGGTCTCGATGGGCTGGCGCTCAAAGGGCGGCTGCTCGATCGTGCTCATGTCCCGTATGCCGGACAGTGCCATGTTCAGCGTGCGGGGGATCGGCGTGGCGGACAGGGTCAGCATATCCACACCGATGAAGTTCTGCTTTAGCTTCTCTTTGTGCTTGACGCCGAAGCGCTGCTCCTCGTCAATGATGACAAGGCCCAGATCCCTGAACTTTACATCGTTGGACAGCAGGCGGTGGGTGCCCACCACGATGTCCACGGTGCCGTCCTTCAGGCCGCGCAGCGTCTCTTTCTGCTCCTTGGCGGTGCGGTAGCGGGACAGCAGGCCGATGCGGATGGGGAAGGACTCCATGCGGGTCAGCGCCGTGTTGAAGTGCTGCCACGCCAGAATCGTGGTCGGGGCCAGAATGGCGCACTGCTTGCCGCCCATCACGCATTTGAAGGCGGCGCGCAGCGCAACCTCCGTCTTGCCGAAGCCGACATCGCCGCAGAGCAGGCGGTCCATCGGCCACGGCTCCTCCATATCGTGCTTGATCTCGGCTGCGCAGGTCAGCTGGTCGGGGGTTTCCTCATAGGCAAAGCGCTGCTCAAAATCCCCCTGCCAGGTGTCATCGTCGGGGAAAGCATAGCCGTGTGCCTGCTTGCGGCGGGCATACAGCTCAATCAGCTCCTTGGCCATCTGCTCGGTGGCGGCCTTGACCTTTTTGCGGGTCTTGGCCCAGTCGGTGCCGCCAAGGTGGCTCAACCTGACATTGTCGCTGTCGCCCGGCGCCGTATAGCGGGACAGCAGATCCAGCTGGGTGACCGGCACATACAGCACATCTTTTTTGTCATACTCGATGCGCAGGTAGTCCTTCTGCACACCCTGCACGGTCATACGCTGGATGCCCGCGTACCGGCCGATGCCGTGGCTCTGGTGTACGACCAGATCGCCGACGGTGATCTCGCTCAGGCTGTTCAGGGCATCTTTGCTGCGTTTTTTCTTTTTCTGCGCACTGCTGACGCCGAACGCACGGGCCGTAAAGACCGCGTATCGGGCAAACGGCAGGCTGCACCCGGCGGAAAGCTGCCCCGGCAGCACCTGCACCAGCCCGGCGGTGCCCGCAGCGGCGGCATCGGTGGTTACCTGCAGCCCTTTGGTGCGCAGGTCGGCGGCAAGGCCGGCCGCCGCGCGGGGCGTACCGGCCATAACGGTCACGGCTGCGCCGCCGCTGCACAGCGGCTGTATATCCTCCAGCAGTGCGGCAACCTCGCCGCCCCAGGCGGGCAGCGTGTGGGCCGGTGCGTTGACGATGGCCTTCAGCGGTATGTCGGGCATGCTGCGCGCAAAGTTCTCGGCGCAGAGCGTGCGGTGGGCGGCGGCCTGCGCCCAGAGCCAGCCGGCCTCGGTGTAGAGCTCGTCCAGTCCGGGGGCGAGTGCGCCGTCCTCCATCAGGGCGGAGAACTCCTCCCCCCGGCGGTAGGCGGTAGCGCGCGCGGCCTCACGCAGGGAGGCCGGCTCCTCCAGAATCAGCAGCGGGTCATCAAAATAGTCAAGCAGTGTGGCGGGCTCTGGATAGCGCAGCGTCAGATACTTGTCCATGTCCACCGGCATCGCGCCGCCGTCCAGCTGGGCCAGATCTGCGGCGGTGCAGGCCTCAAGCGCGGTGCGCCGCTTGCCGCGCGCCTTTTTGATGCAGCTGCGTATCAGGGCGGCAGCCTCGGCAGGCTGGGCAAACAGCACCTCGCGCGCGGGGGAGACATAGATTTTTTCGATCGGCTCGTCCCGGCGCTGGGTGGCCAGATCGAAGCTGTGCATCGTGTCGATCTCGTCCCCCCAGAACTCCAGACGGGCGGGCTGCTTCATGTCGGGCGCGTAGATGTCCACAATGTCGCCGCGGATCGAAAACTGACCCGGCCCGTCCACCTGGTCGCGGCGGGCATAGCCCGCGCCGTACAGCAGGGCGGTCAGCTCGGCCCGGGGCAGCGTGTCACTGGGGTGCAGGGTGCGGGTGTTGGCGCAGAACTCGGCCCGCGGCGTTGTGTACTGGGTCAGGCCCTCGTCCGGCACGCAGACGGCCTGCAGCCGCCCGCCGACCAGATCGCCCAGCACGGCCAGACGGCGGTATTCGTACTCGCGGCCGGTGCCCTCAATGGGGCGCAGCACATAATCGCGCGCAGGGAACACTGCTGCGGTGATGCCCAGCGCGTTCAGATCACCGGCAAAGCGGGTGGCCTCGGCTTCGCCGGGCGTCACAATGCAGAGCGGGCGGCCCAGCGCCTGCGCCAGCGCGGCGTAGATCAGGGCGCGCCCTGCGCCGGGAACGCCAAATAAGGCGCAAGCCCCCGGGGACCCGAGCGCCTGCGCCAGCTTGTTGTATTCTTCGGTTTTGGTAAAAAGTGCGTTGAACATAGAATACCCACATACATAGCAAACATAGGGCGGCCTGTCCTCAGGCCGCCCTATGCCTGACTATTGCTGTATCAGCTCAAAAATTCGGCCTTCAGCCAGCCGTATTTGCCGTCATAGTTCACAACGACCCAGCTGCCGTCCTCGTTAGCGCCCAGTGCGGTCACAACGGTGGAGGCGGGAACCTTGGAAACCTTGTCATAGTCGGTGCCGGGGCCGGCGCGCATGTTCAGGTTGTTGTCAGGTGTGACAGTGTAGCTCGGCTGCTCGCCCTCATTGTAGAAAACGGCGGGTTGGACGCTCAGGCCGTCAAAGGTGGGCACAGGGGTCGGCTCCGGGGTGGGCTCCGGCTCGGCGGGCTGCTCCTCGGCAGGGGGCACGGCGGTGTCGCCGGTGGCCTCCGTGGTGAAGCTGTCGGCAGTCGGGTCATCCACGCCTGCTGCAGCAGAGGTGGTATCGCCCGTCGCAGGGGTCGCGTCACCGCTGCCAGTCTGGCCGTCAAGGTTGCCGGTCAGCAGCAGCACGCTGAAGATGATGCTGGCAACCAGCGCGACGGCGCAAAGCACCAGACGGGTCATGGCTTTCTTTCGTAAATCACTCATGGTAACACATCCCTCAGTGGTTGAACTTGTTCTGGGCGTACTGCAAGTTGCCGTCCATCAGCAGCCTGCAGGCGTCCTCAATATCCGGGTAACGGTCGGTCATCGCCTTGCGGTCGGCGGGGGGCAGCTTGCCCAGCACCCATGCGGCCAGATCGTACTGCGGGTTGGGCTTGGCACCGATGCCGATGCGGATGCGGGCAAAATTCTCTGTGCCGAGGCTTGCAATGATGCTTTTCAGTCCGTTGTGGCCGCCTGCGGACCCGTGCGGCCGGATGCGCAGATGCCCCGGCTCCTGCGTGATGTCATCACACAGGACAATCACATGGTCTGCGGGGATCTTATAAAAGTTGGCGGCGGGCGCGATGCTCTGGCCGCTCAGGTTCATATAGGTCAGCGGCCTGAGCAGCACGACCTTGTGTTCACCCACCTGCGCCGTGCCGTACAGCCCCTGCCATTTGGCCTTGGCGATGTCGCAATGCCACTGTGCGGCCAGATAGTCCAGTGCTTCAAACCCGGCGTTGTGGCGGGTGCCGTCATATTTCGGTTCGGGGTTGCCCAGCCCGGCAATGAGCCAGTCTGCCCCGGAGGTCATTCCAAACATAGATATATCCTTTGAAAAATCGTGAAGTACCGTAGGGGCTGGGCATGTCCGGCCCGGCAGCGTAAGATAAGCGGCTGCTTATGGGAAGGCCGCGGGGCGTCGAGGACGCCGCCCCCTGCAACGCTTTACTTCCCTTTCTTCTCCGCTTCCAGTTTCTGTTTCTTGGCGATATACTTCTCCAGCTTGCGCTCGCCCCAGCCGTTGATCTCGGTCTGCTTGGCGCGCTCAATGCCCAGCGCACCGGCCGGCACATCGCGGCCGATGGTGGAGCCTGCGGCGGTAAAGGCGTGGTCGCCCACGGTCACGGGGGCGACCAGATTCGTGTTGCAGCCGATGAAGGCGTAATCGCCGATGGTGGTGTGGAACTTGCCCTCGCCGTCATAGTTGCAGGTCACGGTGCCGCAGCCGAAGTTGCAGTACTTGCCCACGGTGGCATCGCCGATGTAGGTCAGGTGGCTGACGGTGTTGCCCTCGGCAAAGTCGGCGTTCTTCGTCTCGACATAGGCACCCAGATGGCAGCCCTCGGCAGTTTTGGTGCCGGTGCGCAGATGGCTGAAGGGGCCGATCTTGTTGTTGGGGCCGATGTGGCTTTCATAGCACTGGCTGGCGTTGACGGTGGAGCCGGCCTCGACAACGGTATCCTCCAACAGGGTGTTGGGGCCGATGACGCAGTCTGCGCCGACTGAGGTCTTGCCGCGCAGGATGCAGCCCGGCAGGATCGTGGCGCCGGGGGCAATGACGACCTCCGGCTCAATATAGACATCGCGGCTGATAAAGTTTACGCCGTTGTCCAGATGGCGCTCAAAGGTGGCAGCATAGCGCTGCTGCGCCAGCTCAAATTTTTCTTTTGCGGTAGCCATAGTACATCTTCCTTTATATACAGCTGTTCCGCCGGGCGGCACCCGGCGGTCGTTTACACTTCTCTATTGTATATCACGCGGCGCATTTTAGCAAGCCGAAAAACGCCGCAGGGACCGAATTATGCCAAAAATATTGTGCGCCGGGCGCACCGGCGCATACCCGGGCCCGCAGGGGATAAAAGCAGACAGATTCAAAAAAGATTTCAAACTTTCTTCCCATTATAATTTACACGATTTTTGTGCAAATTGCAATAGGCAAACCAAAAAAGTTTGTCTACTTTTCGGCGAAAACATTGAGCATTTTTTTAACAATCTACTGGAAATCTGTCCTTTGGTCTGTTATAATGGACTATGCAAACATGATTTATGTGATGCAAACACGTCACCAATTTGGGAGGTAACTATGAGCAAGAAATTCTTGTACCTGTTCAAAGAGGGTCATGACGCCTTCGGCGGCGACCAGACCACCATGAAGAATACTCTGGGTGGTAAGGGCGCCGGTCTGGCCGAGATGACCCACGCCGGCATGCCGGTTCCGCAGGGCTTCACCATCACCACTGAGGCCTGCACCCAGTACTATGCAGACAACCGCGAGATCAACGATGAGATCAAGGCGGACATCTTCAAATACATGGGCATTCTGGAGGAGCAGACCGGTAAGACCTTCGGCTCCATCGAGAACCCCCTGCTGGTTTCTGTCCGTTCCGGTGCCCGTCAGTCCATGCCCGGCATGATGGATACCATCCTGAACCTCGGCCTGAACGATCAGGCTGTTGAGGGTCTGGCCAAGAAGACCAACAACCCCCGCTTTGCCTACGACTGCTACCGCCGCTTCATCCAGATGTACTCTGACGTCGTCATGGAGTTGGGCAAGAGCTTCTTTGAGGAGCGCATCGACGCCATGAAGGAGCGCAAGGGCGTGAAGCAGGACGTTGACCTGACTGCCGATGATCTGAAGGAACTGGTCAAGGAGTTCAAGCAGATCTACCTCGAGAAGCAGGGCGAGCAGTTCCCGCAGGACCCGAAGGAGCAGCTGATCGGTGCCGTCAAGGCCGTCTTCCGTTCTTGGGACAACCCCCGCGCCAATGTGTATCGTAAGATGAACGAGATCCCCTACGAGTGGGGCACCGCTGTCAACGTGCAGCAGATGGCCTTCGGTAACTCCGGTATGCGTTCCGGCACCGGCGTTGCCTTCACCCGTAACCCCGC
>ENA-UPTB01001888-UPTB01001888.1-human-gut-metagenome-genome-assembly--contig:-NODE-1888-length-16249-cov-3.146982_pt1 | contig 16249 bp, 18 predicted proteins | sample MGYA00250046_ERZ773369 | MGnify/ENA primary metagenome ERZ773369 (study PRJEB29103, sample SAMN06111938) | human gut metagenome | biome: human gut; feature: ankylosing spondylitis patient; material...
GTTTGTTGTCCACAAGAAGTCCTGATATGGTAACTTTTGCCTGCCTAACGGAGCCATGAGTAGTGGCGTTATTACAAATTATAGCCGTTTGGACACAAGACGCGTAGAATGGATTGTGGGGGTTGATTACGGAGAAGACATCGACAAGGTGAAAAGTGTAGTAAACGAACTCATCCAAAAAGATAATCGCATCTTAAAAGAACCTGCTCCCGTCATTGCCTTACATGCGCTCGATTCCAGTAGTGTTAATGTAACAATAAGAGCATGGGTGGCAAACGGTGACTATTGGAATGTATATTTCGAGATGAACAAAAACATTTACGACGAATTCAACAGACAGGGTATTGATTTCCCATTCCCGCAAATGACTATCCATCAGGCTTAATATATAAGAACAGGAATGATTCAACAAGTAGAAATCATATTACGTGAACGACCGCGGGGTTTTCACCTCGTCACACGGGAGATTTCGGAACAGCTTCCGTCTTTGCCTCAAACCGGTTTGCTGAACCTGTTTATCAAGCACACGAGTTATGCGCTCTCCATCAACGAGAACGCCGACCCGGACGTGCGTACCGACATGACCAAAATATACGACCGTCTCATCAAAGAAAACGAGCCTTATTACGACCACGTCCTCGAAGGTGCCGACGACATGCCGGCCCATGCCAAATGTAGCCTGACAGGCGTCAGCCTCAATATCCCCATATCCAAAGGCAAATTGAATTTGGGCACATGGCAAGGAATCTATCTTTGTGAGTTCCGCGACTACGGCGGAAGACGCAAACTCACAGCCACCATCATAGGAGAATGATCGAATGATAGACAGAGCTACGGTAGACCGGATTATGGATGCGGCCCAGATTGTGGATGTCGTATCGGATTTTGTGACTTTACGAAAAGCGGGGGTCAACTACAAAGGCTTATGTCCTTTCCACGACGACCGTACTCCTTCGTTCGTGGTATCCCCATCCAAAGGCCTCTGCAAATGTTTCGCATGTGGAAAAGGCGGCAATGCCGTACACTTCATCATGGAGCACGAACAACTGTCCTATCCCGATGCCCTACGTTATTTGGCTCGTAAATACAATATAGAAATCAAAGAACGGGAACTGACAGAAGAGGAAAAGCAGGCCCAGGATGAACGGGAAAGCATGTTCGTCGTCAACGAATGGGCATGCCAGTTTTTTCAAGACCAGCTCTACAACACAGTAGACGGACGAGCCATCGGAATGACCTATTTTCGTTCACGAGGCTTCCGGGACGATATCATAAAAAAATTCCAGTTAGGATACAGTCCTTCGCAAAGAGACGCTTGTGCCCGCGAAGCGAAAGCCAAAGGTTACAAAGAAGAGTTCCTGCTCTCTACCGGCTTATGTTACAAACGTGACAACGGACAATTACAAGACCGCTTTTTCGGGCGTGTCATTTTTCCGGTACACACGTTAAGCGGGAAAGTAGTGGCTTTCGGAGGACGTGTATTAGACGCAGCCACCAAAGGAGTCAATGTCAAATACCAAAACTCTCCGGAATCCGCCATTTATTCCAAGAAAAAAGAGTTGTATGGATTGTTTTTGGCCAAACAAGCTATCGTCAAACATGACCTTTGCTTTTTAGTGGAAGGCTACACCGATGTTATTTCCATGCATCAGATGGGGGTGGAAAATGTGGTTTCTTCTTCCGGAACGGCACTCACCACCGAACAAATCCGTATGATTCATCGTTTTACGGAAAACATCACCGTGCTTTACGACGGAGATGCCGCCGGCATCAAAGCTTCCGAACGAGGCATCGACATGCTATTGGCCGAGGGTATGAACGTCAAATTACTACTTCTTCCGGACGGAGACGACCCGGACAGTTTTGCCCGTAAGCACAACGCCACCGAATATCAAGCTTATCTGAACGAACATCAGGTAGATTTCATTAAATATAAAACCGATTTATTACTGCATGAGGCACAAGGGGACCCCATCAAACTTTCCCGTCTCATCAGCAGCATCGTACATACCATTTCCGTCATTCCGGATGAAATCACGCGTTCCGTATACACCCGGGAAACAGCTACCATGCTGAACATGGAAGAACGTATGTTGGTGGCAGCCATTTCAAAAGAGATGGCCCAAGCCAAAGAGGAAAAGCAAAAACAGCGTGAAAATGAACGAAACCGTAAAAACGCACAGTTGCCATCCTCCGGACAAGCACTCTCTTCCTTAGATCAAGATAGTCTTCCTCCCCCGGCCCCATTCCCACCCTCTGAAGAAGGCATTCCCCCTATTCCGGACGACGGAACGCTGACAGACACTCCTGTCCCCAATACTTCGTCCGGCAATAATCCGGCTATAACAGAGAATGTATCCACCCTCTCCTACATTCCCGGCAAGGGAGCCGAAGCCATGCTGTTCTACCGGAAAGAGCTGTTGTTAGTACAAGTCCTCATTCGTTACGGAGAGAAAATTATATGTTACGCCGAAAACGAACAAGGAGAAGAAGTCCCGGTCAGTGTGGCCAAGTTCATCGACTATGCGTTGCAAGAAGACGGTTTGTTATTCCACAACGCCCTTCATAAGCGTATCCTGCAAGAAGCCATCGACCATATACATGAGAAAGACTTCTCGTCAGAACGCTATTTTCTGAACCATCCGGACAATCATATCAGCATGCTGGCTTTTGAATTGAGTGGTGACAAATATCAACTGAGCAAATATCATTCCAAACATCAGAAAATCGCCAGCGATGAAGAGAGGTTGACCGAATTGGTCCCCCACCTGATTTCCGACTTCAAACTGGCCATTGTAGACGAAGAACTGAAACAAATCCTCTTGAAATTGCGCCAACCCGATATTCTTTCACGCAAGGAAGAATATATGGAAATCATGAAGCATTACAAAGAGATGAAGGACATAGAACGTACCCTGGCACGGGAACGGGGCGACCGAGTCATCACTTAATACGGACAGCTTATGGTCATCTTGATTACGGGCGCGACCCATTGTGACAGAACCCTTCTGCCCCAGAGACTTTTGGAGAAGTACAAATATCCTTATTGGTCCATTGACTTATTAAAAACGGGACTTATCAGAAACGGATATTCCTGCCGGGCTGTCTCCACGCCCGCATACTCCTTCCAAGGTTTTTCAGAAAATAGCCTTCATCTTTCAGGATGCACGACAACCTATTGTCATATAGCGCGTTATGGGATGAAAGACAGTAAGGCCGTCTTTCAGTTGCCTTTCATTGCAGAAAGCGGTAAAAAGTCCTGCGCCGAACGGCATTTCAATCTCAGCCGAATGATTTATCAATCTCAGGCGAACGATTTTCCAATCTCTACCGGACAAAATGAAGCTTGCCTGAAGGATGGCTGAAACATCCTTCAGGCTGTAACATCAATATTATGAACGGATTATCATGAAACCTGAAAGATGAAGACTCTTTTTGTAAAACCCCAGTGTAGAGATATGTCCATCCTGTAGGAAGGACAATGTCCCCCTATGATTGCCCGCTGTTCCCAAATCCCCACTGAATTTCTACTGCTCCCGGATTCTCCCCTGCCCCAAATATCGGAGAAACGGTTGTAGAACTGGTTATGCAGCCGTACATTGTACCCGCATCCGGCGGTGGAAGTAGCGGAAACAACAACGACAGGGAATGGAGGGATGATGATAAAGAAAAAGAACATATCCCTTATAAACGAAGAAGGTAAATTATAGTTTCTTTATGTAAATAGATACACTACCGCCCACAATTTTAGTGAACGGTAGAAAAACTATCCGTTAAATTAACGGCGAGATGTTTTTTCCAACAACTCGATAAGCCGTTGTGCATGTTCCTCCGATGCAATCTTCTGCTGTTCGATGAGTTCGATCGAAGTACGGTTGCCATAACTCACGCCACCTGTATATACATATCCGGCAAATTCCATCTGGCAAAGCCGACAGGTTGCCTTGTAACAGTGTAGGAAATCTTCGATATCATAGCCCATTGCTCCTTCATGGCTATACATCGCTTCGGGCGCACCCGTGGTAAAAGACAGTATGAGCTTCTTGCCTTTCAGTTTGTCGCCCGTGCTGCCGTGGGAGAAACCGTGCCGGAAGGTTTCTTCCATCCAACGCTCCAGAATGGAGGGCGCGGAGTACCAGAACACGGGAAACTGCAACACGATGATGTCGGCACGGATCAAGCGTTGCTGTTCGGCTTCTACATTGATTTTGAAGTCAGGGTAAAGCTCGTCAAGTTTTACGATTTCTGCTTTCGGCAAGCGGTTGGCGAGCGTCTCGAGTATGGTCTTGTTGGCCACTGACGTTGCAAGGTCTGTGTGACCGCTGATGATTAAAACATTCTTCATATTTATTCGGATTTTTATTATTGTTTATTATGCACCTACGCCACCGTCCACTTTATAGTCGGATCCGGTGACGAAACTTGCTTCGTCGCTCGTCAGGAAAGCAACCACGGCCGCCACTTCTTCGGGTTGCCCCATGCGACCGAGAGGCACACTTCTCGCCACCATGTCCTTATGTGTTTTCGCTGCTTCGGCCGAGAGTTCGGTCTTGCCGTAAATAGGCGTTTCGATAGGCCCCACGCCAAGCGAATTGACACGCACACCGTCGCGTGCAAGCTCCTTTGCCCATGCACGGGTCATGGTATATACAGCCGATTTCGAAGCGGCATAGTTCGCCATCGTTGCGATAGGATTGGTCGTCATCGTGGTGGTGATGTTCAGAATGTTTCCTTTCGCGGCCTTTATCATCGGCAGGCAGGCTTGGGTAAGTATCACGACGGCACGCACGTTGATGGCGAACACCTTGTCGTATTCCTCAATCTTCATTTCGGCAAACGGTGTGACGGGTGCCCACCCGGCATTGTTGACAAGAATGTCAAGACGGCCATACCGCTCGCCAACGACTTGAACCACCGTCTGTATTCCGGCTTCCGATTCAAGGTCGGTTGTCAGGTAAGTTATCCGTTCGTTGCAGGCGGCAGTTTCCTTCAGGGTACTCGCCGTGCGCCCTACAATCATCACGTATGCGCCTTCGTCTGCCAGACGCTGTGCAATGGCCCGTCCGATACCTGTTCCGGCTCCGGTGACGAGGGCGACTTTGTTGTTTAAGGATTCGTACATAATTATTGTTTGATAATTGGTTTGCTTAATCATTCGTTCTCATCGCTCCGCCTTTGCCACTTTCTGTTGGTTTCCCTCAATAGTGCCCAACTTGGCGATGTCTTCGTCCGTCCGATTTCCATGTATGGTGATATGAGCCAAGGCCTCGTTCATGGCGGCGTATTCGGCATCGGTAAGCATCACTTCCGCCGCTCCGAGGTTTTCGAGGATGCGGGCATCGGTGCGCATACCGGGGATGGGGACTACGTGTGCAGAGTGCATCACCCAAGCCAGCGACACTTGTGCGGCGGTGCAATGCTTCGCTTCGGCATAGCGGTTGATAAGGTCGAGCAAAACCGCGTTGGCCTGCATGTTTTCCTCCGTATAGCGGGTGATGACGCGACGCACGTCGTCGCCCTCGAAAGCGGCATGGCGATACTTGCCGCTCAGGAAACCGCCTGCCATCGGCGAATAGGCTACGAAACCGATACCGTTCTTTCGGCAGAAGGGAATCACGTCGGCCTCCCACTTGCGTTCCATGATGGAATATTCGCTCTGCACGGCGGCAACTGGTGTAACGGCATGAGCTGCTTTGAGTTGTTCGAGCGTAGGCTCGGATTGTCCCCATGCACGGATTTTGCCTTCCCGTATCAGTTCGCCCATCCAATAGGCCACTTCTGCGAGGTCGCTTTCTTTTGGTACGCGATGTTCCGTATAAAGGTCGATGTAGTCGGTCTGTAACCGCCGTAGCGATCCTTCCACCGCCTGCCGGATTCCTGCTCGGCTTAATTTGCCTTCCGCCCTTTCCTGTCCGGGCAGAGTTGAAGGAGTGAATTTGGTGGAAATTACCACCTTGTCTCGGAACAGTCTGAGTGCTTTTCCAACAAGCTCTTCGTTCTTGTAACAACTGTATATTTCCGCCGTGTCGAAGAAAGTACATCCTTCCTCGTATGCCTTGCGGATAAGACGGACAGATTCTTCTTCACTCGGACAAGTACCGTAACCGTGCGTGAAGCCCATGCAGCCGAGACCGATTGCCGATACTTCCAAGCTGCCAAGTTTTCTTGTTTTCATGTTCTTCTCTTTTAGTATTTATCTTACGAGCTTAAAGCCCCAATCCATATTCCCCGTGGCATTCAGGGCTGCCACCCAGAACGCACCGAGCATTTCGGTATAGCGCGACATGCTTATGCCGCCCAAATCAAGGGTATCCGCCCAACCGAAATCCTTTAACAGAGCCGCCACTTCGGCTTTTGCGTCAGCATCATTGCCACAATAGAAACCTGTAATGGAAGCGGGTAAGCAGTCGGGGCAGACCATCAGGTGATTGCAGAGATAGTTCAGTGTCTTTACGACTTTTGTATCCGGCAGAAGGTTTTGTGTTTCTTCTCCCAAGCTGGTCGTTCCGCTCCACCTCGAATCGAGCGCGATATGCCCGTCTTTGTAGATGTATGGATTTGCTAAATCAATCAACAATTTCCCGTTCAGATTTTCTTTTCCGGCAGCGTTCAGAGCTTCGAGCGAGTGGATGCCCTGCACGCAGTTGAATACTCTTTCACCGAATCGGGCAGCATCGGCAAAAGTGCCGTTAAAAGCCCGTTCACCATTGCTTTTTGCCCAACTTAAAGCTTTTTCATTGGTAACACTGCGTGCCCCCATCATGACTTCGTGACCGAGTCCGATCAATTTCGTGGCGATAGCATGAGCCACATCTCCCGTTCCCAAAATTCCATATCTCATGCGTTTATTTTTTGTTGTTCGGGTTAAACTGTTTGCCGTAATTCAATAGAAACTTCACCAATTCCGGGTTACGGTGCGACCAACGGAAGTCGGCAGGTTTGTCGAGCGGACGGATGCTTTCCATATCCTCCGGCGTAAGCGAGAAATCGAATACATCCAGATTCTGTTTCATACGCTCGATATGCGTAGTTTTCGGAATGGCAATAATACCGCGTTGTACCAAGTAACGCAGGGCGACCTCTGCGCCGTTTTACCGTATTTTTCCGCAAGACCTACCATCACGGGATGAGTGGTCAAGTCGGGGTCTCCCTACGCAAGCGGCCCCCAAGCCATGATACGGGTTCCGTAAGGATTCATTTCCGCTTCCACATCCCACTGCTGGCTGAATACGTTCGTTTTCATTTGGTTCACGGCAGGTTTGATTTCGGCGTATTCCGCCATATCCACAAAGCGGTCGGGATAGAAGTTCGAGAGACCGATGGCACGTACCTTTCCGTCCCGCACGGCTTTCTCCATAGCCCGCCACGTGCCCGGATAGTCGCTAAATGGCTGGTGGATAAGCAGCAGGTCGACGTAGTCGGTGCGCAACTTGCGGAGCGATTCATCGATGCTACGGGCGGCTTTTTCCTCTCCGGCATTGGTAATCCATATTTTCGTCGTGAGGAACAGTTCGCTGCGAGGCACACCGCATTTGGCGATGGCTGTGCCCACGCCCTCCTCATTGTAATACGCCTGCGCCGTGTCAATCAGCCGATAACCTGCGCTGACAGCGTCAAGTACGCAACGCTCGCATTCCTCGGGTGATACTTGAAACACTCCGTATCCCAATATCGGCATTTCGATGCCGTTGTTCAATTTTACAGTTTTCATATAATTCTGTTTTATGGGTTATATTCTATTTGGGCAATGTCGGCACTCTGCATATCGAAAGCCTCTCCGGCTTTTTCCGCAATGCCACTGTGCGTCCGACTGTGGAGCAGTGTATCAAAAGCCGCCCTGTCTTTCAAGTCGATAACCATCATTACGGCATCGAGCCGTCCGAACAATCCGCGCGTGCGGCCTACCGTGATGTCTTCGATTACCGTTTCCTTTTCTTTCATGGCACGCATTTCGGCCATCTTTCGTTCTACCATGTCATCGGGAATCCCTTTCTTGACATTGATGATAAATACATGACGTAACATATTCTTCTATTTTACCGGTTCTGCTATTATTTTCTATTCATGGATTCTATGCAGTCCTATCCCTTTCACGGTAGGCAAGTCCATGTCGTCGTAAATGGGGCTTTTCCCCGTTTCCAACAGGGCGATAGCATCCATTTCTTCTTTGGACAGTGTAAAGTCGAGAATGTTGAAGTTCTCTACCATCCGTGCCTTGCGTACGGTCTTGGGAATGACCACGATGTTGCGTTGATTGAGCCAACGGAGTATGACCGTTCCCACGCCTTTACCATGCCGTGTGGCGATTTCTTTCAGTACCGGATGGTTGAAAATGTCGTTCTGCCCTTCGGCAAACGGTGCCCATGCTTCATGCTGGATTCCCTCTTGTTGCAAGAAGGCATTGGCGGCCTGTTGTTGGAAAAACGGATGTGTTTCAAGCTGGTTTACGGCAGGTTTTATTTCGTTGTGCAGAAACAGGTCTTGCAACCGTTCGTTGGAAAAACTCGTAACTCCGATAGCCCGGATGCACCCCTCTTTATAGAGGCGTTCCATTGCCCGCCATGCCGCATAATAATTCCCGTAGGGTTTGTGCATCAGATAGAGGTCAAGATAATCTAATCCAAGCTTCTTCATCGAAAGGTCGAACGCCTTCAGCGTATCGTCATACTCGTAGTCCTGCACCCACAATTTGGTGGTGATGAAGAACTCCTCACGCTTGATACCGCTTTGCCGGATAGCGTTGCCCACCTGTTCTTCATTGAAATAGGCGGCTGCCGTATCTATCAGCCGGTATCCCGTTTCAATGGCATCGGTCACGACCCGTTCCGTTTCGTTTTCAGGAATCTGGAAAACGCCGAAGCCTATGGCCGGCATCATCACTCCGTTGTTCAGTCTTACATCCTTCATCTCTTTTATAGTTTTAATTTCTGATGCAAAATTACGGGATACCTATTATTTAGTTGTTACATAATTCGAGGAGGAATTTTCACTTTTCGTGGTTTTTGGTTATTTTTGCAACAAAAGAAAGAGCGTTATGGAACAGACAGGCTTCGATGGGATTGCTTTTGCCGACACATTGCAGGATTTCAATACTTTGCACTATGCAGGACAGATAGTACATATCTTATGTTGCGACGGAAGTATGGGATTTACTTTTCAAGATACGCGCTACGACATCTCTGTGAATGATTATGTCATCCTGCCCAATGCTGAACTCGGCTCCGGATTCTCCGCATCCAATGATTTCAGAGGTATCTTAATGAGCCTTTCGGAAGCATTTGTCGCTTCCATCGCCATTCGGAGCAATTACGGCATCATCGGGCATCTGTCTCTCCTGCAGAATCCCGTAATGAAACTCTCTGCCCGTGATTTCCGGATATGCGAAGCTGCCCTGCGGTACCTCCGCATGCGCATGGAAGAAAAAGAGTACCTGTTCCGCGAGGAATTATTGGGCAGTCTGCTGACCGCACATATCCTCGACCTTTACGACATCCATGCCCGTTGCCGGAACGCATCGTCACTGTCGGAGCACACCGCCTCGCTGTTGAGGAGCTTTATCGAACTGCTGTACAACGGTGAATACATGCGTAACCGCGACCTCAATTTCTATGCCACTCATCTCTGCATCACTCCGCACTACTTGTCGGAAATATGCCGGAAGGCAAGCGGTCGTCCGGCTACCTATTGGATAGACCGCTTCACCATTCAGGCAATCACTCGCCTGCTTCGCCAAAAGGAACTGTCGCTGACAACGATTGCCGAACGGATGAACTTCTCGTCCGTTCCCTATTTCAGCCGTTACGTGCAAAAACGGATAGGAGTGCCGCCGTCGGAGTACAGGAACAATCTTACATCAAAGCCATTCAAATTTTGACATCAGTTTATCTTGTCGGGGCAATATCACATCTTATTAATACAGACAGCTTATGGTCATCTTGATTACGGGCGCAACCCACTGTGGCAAAACACTCCTGGCTCAAAGACTTTTGGAAAAGTACAAATATCCCTATTGGTCCATTGACTTATTAAAGATGGGACTTATCAGAAGCGGCTGCACCTCCCTTTCTCCCGAGGAAGACTCAGAATTGACCCGTTACCTTTGGCCTATTCTCAGGGAAATAATCAAAACGGCTCTCGAAAACCAACAAAACCTCATCATCGAGGGAGCCTATATTCCTTCCCAATGGACAAAAGACTTCGACAGCGACCAACTGAAACAAATCTGTTTTTGTGGTTTAGTCATGTCTCCTTCATATATTGAAAATCATTTCCAAGACATAAAAAAGCACGCCAATGCCATCGAGAAGCGTATGAACGACGACTGGTACACCCAAGAATACCTTATCGAAGAGAATTTAAATTATCTGAGGATATGCCGGAAATACGGTTATCGGTATATTCTGATAGACCATGCATATCCGACCGATTGGGATTCTCTTTTTCAGCAAGCTTCTGATAACCTTATACATTGGGCTGCTTCTGAAAAAGATTAACCGGTTTTGCCCTTTTTTACTCATAAATCACTATTTTTGTAAAAACATCCAATGACACGCCCGATGAATCATTTAGAAACAGAACGACTGATATTACGTCCTTTCACGGAACAAGACGCGGAAGCCCTGTTCGCCATACTTAGCGATAGAGACGTAAACACTTTCCTGCCGATGTTTCCGCTTAAGAATCTGGAAGAAGCAAAGGCATACATCAAGGACAAGCATGCGGCAGTACATGCAGGAGAAACCCTGTTATACTACGCCATCTGCCGAAAAGAAGCTCCTGCTCCGATAGGTTATGTGCACGTAAGCGGAAATGACAGCCATGACTTAGGATACGGGCTGAAGAAAGAATTCTGGCACAAAGGGTTCTGTACTGAAGCATGTCAAGCCGTCATCGGGCAACTGAAACAAACCGGAATCCCTTATATTACGGCCACCCATGACGTAAACAATCCTCGAAGCGGCAAAGTCATGCAGGCCCTCGGCATGAAATACCAATACTCATACGAAGAATCATGGCAACCCAAAAACTTCTTGGTAACCTTTCGGATGTACCAACTCAACTTCGACAAAGAAAAAGACAGGGTGTATAGAAAATACTGGGACAAATATCCCGTCCACTTCATAGAAGCCCTGATTCCCGGTGCAGAACTCTCTTCTATATAAAACTATTCAAAAAATTCACATTCAAAATCATTCTTATGAAACGTTTGACCCGATATTTATGGCCCATTGCCCTTTGCATGTCAGTAGGTTTTTCCGCCTCGCTGTTTCAGCGGGAAGCCATCGCGGAATGGTATCCTTTCCTGAACAAGCCCGTGCTCACCCCTCCCAATGGAGCATTCCCCATCGTATGGGGCATCCTTTACATCCTGATAGGAATCTTCTTGGGAATCTGGGGCAAAGGACTGAAAGTATCCCAACGTGAATGGTGGATACAGTTGGCCCTGAACTTCTGTTGGAGCATCGCCTTCTTCTTTTTGCGGGAACCCTTATGGGGCATGGGCATCATCCTGATACTCGATGTGGTGGTACTGGACTATATCTTTATCACATTCAAAAAGGACAAGCTTGCGGCCGCCTGTTTCATCCCTTATATCCTGTGGCTGTTATGGGCAACTTACCTGAACGCCTACATTTATATCTTCAATTAACGCAGCGAACGTCCGCAACGGTTTCCGCTTATCGTCACGTCCTTGCAATCCTCCGTACGGAAGAACGCATCCGGAGATACAGAACCGTCTCCAGCCACTGAGATATAATTATCCCGGATGACCAGGCCATCCGTAGCCCGGGCTGATACCGCCTCGCCTCCTTGGCGAATCACAAAACGATTGGCCTCTATACGGACATTGCGATGGACGGCACCTTCGTAACGGTCATTTTCCGGCATCACGGCAATGACGGGCGAACCGCATTCCATAAACAAGTTGCGGCGTATCGTGACATCGCGTACAGGACCGGATTCATACCACCCCCGCGCATCGTCGGAAACCAGTACCCCACTCATCGGGATGCGATAGAATACGTTATCTTCTATCACGACCTTCCGGCGTGTCGTCACCAGAATCCCCCGGGTAGGAATACGAGAGAAATAATTATTTCGTATTTCCACTTCGGGTGTCCATGTCACATTCTCCACCGACACATTCTCCGCCGTCTTTACATTGTCGTTCACAGCCCGGTCCAACGTCAGCAGGATTTCATAATCGTCTATCCGTTCTACAGCCTTCACGCGTGCCGGTTGCAAGCAACGCAAAGAATGGGCATCCACGAACTCCACCTCATCCCCTTTATAAAAAGCCTCAAAACCGTATGACTGCCCGTGCATGAAACGCACCTTCACCTGCTTGTCCGAAACATATTCCATGACTTTCAGATGCGTGCCGTGTATATTGATCGGGTCGTCATGCGCCCCTTCAAAATAAGAATCAAGAATGCGTATTTTCCCTTTGCACCCGGACATCTGGACAAAATCGGCAAACCCGGCACAAGTACGTCCCGAGCCCCATTCCGGCGCACAATATAACTTCTCATAAGTCAGGTTTTCGGAATACTGCCCTACAATCCCGAAGTTACCCAAGAAATGAAATTTGATATTTTCGAGCTTCACATTTTTGCTCTGATGTATAAAACCGCATGCTTCAGTCCGAAAGGAATGACGCATTTGGTAAACCTCTCCCGTTTTGAATCCGGGCGGACGGCCATAATTAAAACGCACCAATCCCGCGTCCAGTTCGAGGGCTTTCGTCACGCCGGTCAATGGGGATTCGCAACGGTTGGTCACGTTGGTTTGCGGATAGAACACCTGAGCGATACCTCCGCCGAAACGCCATCCCTCGCCTTTCCAATAAAACGTCCCGTCCTCTATCTCATAATCCGAGCCGGCAGTAACCCGGGCAGTGATGGAATTTACATCGGTTGAAACCACAGTCATTTCAGGTACGGACGGGTCGGTAGCCACCAATGAGAAATTCTTCATGGTGACATTCTCGCATCCGTCAATCACGAAAGGAGTCATTTCGCCATGGGTTACGAAACGGGCGCCTCCTCCATCTACCGTAATATTTTTCATGTCCTTGAGCCATATCCCTATATGTTTTGTCGGGTCAGGATTCTCTTCCGCCGAAGCCGTATTGGATATATAATATAGGTAAGGAGAAGAAGAGGTACGATAAATATGGTAATCTCCTTGTTGCAACCGAATCAATACCGCCCGTCTTTTATAAGAAGAAGCTTGTTCTATGGCTCTTCGCAACACCGGTGTCGCATCCCCGTCCGGCACAGGCACATCCAATACCACGGGAGCAGCCATCCCCGTCATAACAAAACAACAAAAAACACTCAGGAACATTAAAAGCTTTCTCATGGTTCTTTCCACATTAAATTAGTTTATGGCAAAGTTAGCCTGTTTCATTCCCAACATCAGTGTAGAATTGAGGCAAAAAATAACAAAATTAACGCGAATATATCCTTTTTTCTTTTACCTTTGCACTTAACATTACCTACATCAATTCAAACCAATGAAAATCATGACACGACTTAAAACCAAGTTATCCGCCCTTCTTCCCTTCATCGGGCTTCTTTGCGCCCAAGCACAACGCGACACGAAAACCATCAACGACGGTTGGTTTTTCAGAAAAGCTTCCACAGAAAACTGGCAACCCGTAAATGTTCCCCATACGTATAACCTGGATGCCTATTCGCAAAGGAACTATTATATGGGGAAAGCATTTTACCAGAAATCGTTCGTCTTACCGGAAGTTCCGCAAGGCAAGCGTTGTTTTCTAAAAATAGATGCAGCCAGCAAAGCGGCAGACCTTATGCTGAACGGACAAAAGATAGGCAGCCATGCAGGCGGGTACAGTGCTTTTACATTCGATATCACCCCCTATCTCCAGAAGAACAACACGATAGAAATCACGGTAGACAACAGCCGAAAAGATATTACTCCCATATCGGCCGACTTCACATTCTGGGGTGGCATATACCGTGATGTATGGCTTATCACTACCTCCGAACAACATTTCAATCTTTTGAATCATGGTTCCGATGGTATCTTCATCAGTACCCCGCATGTAGATGAGAAGGAAGCTACGATAGAAATACGTAGCGAAATCACGAACGATGCCACAGAAAAGGCTACCCTCGAAGTAATCCATCAAATCTATGACCCGCAGGGCAAATTGCAGCAAACCCTGAAACAACGACTTTCCGTCAAAGCCGGCGAAACCCAAACGGTACGTAAAACCTCCGCCATCGGGCAACCCCAATTATGGAGTCCGGAAAGTCCGCGATTATACGAAATCGTCACCACACTTCGCAACCCCAAGACGGGCATGGAACTGGACAGAAGCACGCATAAGACAGGATTCCGCTGGTTTAGTTTCGATGGTGAAAAAGGATTCAGCCTGAACGGAAAACCCTATAAATTACGCGGAGTCAATCGCCACCAAGACCAAGCACCGGTAGGCGTGGCACTGGACGATGAAGCACACCGGAGAGACATACGGCTCATCAAAGAAATGGGGTGTAACTTCATTCGCATCGCCCACTATCCGCAGGATGATGCGTTAGTGGAGGCTTGTGACGAAATGGGATTGCTAGCCTGGGAGGAAATCCCTATCATCAATATCGTACCCGACACACCGGGATACGATGACAACTGTGAAACCAATCTGACCGAAATGATTCGTCAGCATTACAACCATCCCAGTATCATCGCATGGGGTTACATGAACGAAATCCTGCTCACGGCTCCCGGTCCCGACCGTCCGGAATGGCCTGCCTGTAGGGAACGTACGGTAAAACTGGCACAAAGACTCGAAAAGACATTAAAACAAGAAGACCCATACCGGGCCAGTGTCATGGCTTTCAACATGACGAACTTATATAATGAAATCGGCCTGGACCTCGTGGACGTATCCGGATGGAACCTTTACCACGGTTGGTATGTAGGACGGTTAAACGACTTTAACCGATGGATGGAAGACCAACACGCGCGTTACCCGAAACGCCCCACCATCATTAGCGAATGGGGAGCAGGTTCCGACCGCCGCCTTCATTCCAGGCACCCGAAAGCCTTCGACTTCAGCATAGAATACCAACAAACGTACGTAGAACACTACTTGCCTTTCATCGAAGGTACAGAATATATCAGCGGATGCACTTATTGGAATTTCATAGACTTCAATGTGGCTGCCCGACAAGAGTCCATGCCGAGGGTAAACAACAAGGGACTGTTCTACAACGACCGTACACCCAAAGACGTGTCTTACTATTTTAAAGCCATGTGGCGTAAAGACACGCCGGTATTGCACATTGCCAGCCGGGACTGGCCCGTACGGACAGGAGACAAAAACGAAAAGCATCCCGTCAAAATCTATACGAACCTGGACGAAGTGGAACTCATCATTAACGGAAAATCCATCGGAAAGCAGCGTCCCGCCAACTGCCCTACGGGACATCTACCCTCAAAGCACAGGGAGACAAAAACGGACAGATGGTGGAGGACGTCATGTTCCTGCGCCTGGATGCGATGCCCGACTTGGCAAAGGGAGATGAACTGGCCATCAATGTAGGGAGCGACTGTGCCTTTACTTCGGATGTCAGCGGACTTACATGGCTGCCAGACCAACCATACTTCAAAGGCAGTTGGGGATACATAGAAGGAAAGGCACGCAGTACGACTTCCGAAATAGAGAATACCACAGACGGACCTTTGTACCAAACATGGCGCGAAAACCTACGTGCCTATCAAATCGACGCACCGTCCGGCACATACGAGGTGGAACTGCTCATGGCAGACGTGAGCCGTTCACGGCCGCAATTGGCCAACTTGTTAGGACGGGGAGACGACGGACAGGCCATAGCCGACAGCCGGTTCAACATCACCATCTGCGGTCGTCGGATGGAAACCGACTTTTCACCTGCCGACGGCGGACATTACCGTCAGGCTTTCCGCCGACGTTATATCATTCAGAACAAGGAAAACAAAATCGATGTGCTTTTCGAAACCCTGAAAGGCAAATGCCATCTGGCCGGAATAAAAATAAGAAAGCTGTAAGCACTATCAAACCGTCATGACCTTATACATACAGGAGACCTCTCCCATCTGCAAGAACGGGAGAGGTCTTCTATAATAAAATCCAAAACAAAGAATCTCATTCCATGCTGACCGCCGTACCGCTACATGTCACCATCAGCATACTGCCGCTTGCCCCTACCGTTTCACAGATGGCCGGAATGCTCTA
>ENA-UPTB01001894-UPTB01001894.1-human-gut-metagenome-genome-assembly--contig:-NODE-1894-length-16198-cov-91.451213_pt1 | contig 16198 bp, 9 predicted proteins | sample MGYA00250046_ERZ773369 | MGnify/ENA primary metagenome ERZ773369 (study PRJEB29103, sample SAMN06111938) | human gut metagenome | biome: human gut; feature: ankylosing spondylitis patient; material...
TTAAAGCTTTTGCCCTTACAGGGCGCGACTGCTCCAACACGCGATACCCAGGGTGCCGCTTCGCTTGCCCTGGGCTAAGTGCTCCATTGGGCTTTCAGCCCGCCCTTACTAAATCCGAAACTTGAGTTAAGTATTTTGCATTTCAAAGTTCTGCCACGTGGCGGACGCGCATTGCCGCTGGCAAGGGGTGTTGCCACACGTGGCGGGAGGGCATTTTACGGTGGCGGGAGGACGGAATTTTTGTCGGAGAAATCGGCACGCCGCCCTCCCGCAACCGGGAAAACGCCCTCCCGCAACCATAATAATGCCCCATCGCAACAGCTTATTGCTGCTCGTAGTGCTCGAACAAAAAGTCGTTGTAAGGGTATTTCTGCACATGCAACTGCTTGACGCGTGCATAGAACAGCTCTTTGAGTTCGTCAATATTTTGTCGTTCGCGGGCTGATATAAAGATGCAGTCGTCGCCCATTTTGGCCATCCACGTGTGTTTGAGTTCGTCGAGCGACACATTCTCGCGGGTGGCGGGAGTCAAGTCGTCGGGGTCCTTTTCGGTCCAGGTGTAGGCGTCCATTTTGTTGAACACGAGCAACTGCGGCTTTTCGGCACACCCCAAATCGCGCAGGGTGTTGTTCACCACCTCAATCTGCTCCATAAAGTCGGGGTGCGACACATCAACCACGTGCACCAGCAGGTCGGCCTCGCGCACCTCGTCGAGGGTGCTCTTGAACGACTCTACCAGGTCGGTGGGCAGCTTGCGTATGAACCCTACGGTGTCGGCCAGCAAAAATGGCAGGTTGTCGATAATGACCTTGCGCACAGTGGTGTCGAGCGTGGCAAACAATTTGTTCTCGGCAAACACGTCGGTCTTTGCCAGCAGATTGATAAGTGTTGATTTGCCCACATTGGTGTAGCCAACCAGCGCCACACGTATGAGGCGGCCGCGGTTTTTGCGCTGTGTGCTCTTTTGGCGGTCGATGTCGGCCAAACGCTGTTTGAGCAGCGCCATGCGGTTGAGAATGATACGGCGGTCCATTTCGAGCTGCGTTTCACCTGGTCCGCGCAAACCTACCGAACCCTTGCCGCCACCCGAACCTGAGCCACCACCCTGACGTTCGAGGTGGGTCCAGAGTCGTTGCAGACGGGGCAGCATGTAGCGATACTGTGCCAGCTCCACCTGTGTTTTGGCATTGGCCGTTTGGGCACGCATGGCAAAGATGTCGAGAATGAGGTTGGTGCGGTCGAGAATTTTCACGCCCAAGGCGCGCTCAATGTTGCGCAACTGTTTGGCAGAGAGTTCATCGTCAAAAATCACCATACCTATTTCGCGTTCGGCGTCCTCCTCGGCTTCGATGTAGGCGCGTATCTCCTCGAGTTTACCCTTACCCACATAGGTTACCGACGAGGGCCCGTCGAGCTTTTGCGTAAAGCGCTTGACGGTGACAGCCCCTGCCGTTTCGGCCAGAAACTGCAGTTCGTCAAGATATTCGTTGGTCTTGCGCTCATTTTGGTTTTTGGTTATCAAGCCTACCAATATGGCGGTTTCGGCCTTTATTTCTTCGGTTTCAATAAATCCTTGCATAATATACTATTTCATCTAAATGAGGTGTGCAAAATTACACATTTTCAGCAAATTACGCTTTATGCCGCGCCTATTACTGTTTTATTCGCCACAAACTGCTATGCGGGCAAAGCCTCAGATTTTATCTTCTGTAATGAACAAAATCACCAAATCTGAGAGTTTTGTTCAGTATAAAAGATAAAATCACTACTTTTGCCAATAATTATAAGTATAAAAGATAAAAACATGGAAAGCATCGAGAGATCACTTTACATTGCTGTACGGTGAAACGTAAGTAAACATGTTAACGAACTCGAGCACCAAACGCTACCACTAATGGGGGCGACGCGTCCCGCGTCGGAATTTAAGGCAAAGGCTCACAGACAGAAAGTGTAATTAGAACTGTCTGCGAGCCTTTATTTAGTGTATGAACAGCACTCACCCACTGCGCCGGCGCAACAAAATGTACACCACCACCGGCACGCCTATGAACGGGGTGATGGCCGACAAGGGGAGTGTGCCGCGCTCGCCGGGCAAATGGGTGAGCAACAATGAGAGCAATGCCACGTTGGCACCCATAACCAAGGTGGCGGGCAACAAGCGGCGGTGGTCGGCAGTGTGCATGAGCAAGCGTACAATATGCGGCACGGCCAAGCCTATGAACGAGATGGGGCCGCACAGGGCGGTGACTGCCGCAGTGAGCAGTCCGGTGAGCAGAAGCAGAATGGTGCGCACACGCTTGACGCGTATGCCAAGGTTGGTGGCATAATCGGCCCCGAGCAGCAAGGCATTGAGCGGACGGGCAGCGGCCAGCAGCATGAGCGAGGGCACTGCCACCAACGCGGCAAGCAGGGGTATGCGCTGCATAGTGAGGCCCGAAAAGTCGCCCATGCCCCACACCACATAGGAGCGCACGCCGTCGGCCGTGGCATAAAAGTTGAGCAACGAAATGACGGCCGATATGCCAAAACTGAGCATGACACCGGCCACAAGCAACGCCAATGTGCCACGCAAATAGTGGCTGCACACGCTGAGCAGCAATATGACGGCACACGCGCCTACAAACGAGGCGGCAATGGTGAGCACCACCCCCGACAGAGCGGCACCGCCCACCACCACACTGCCACCACACGCCAGCAGGGCTATGGCGGCACCAAGCGAGGCGCCGCTGTTGACACCAAGCAGCGAGGGGTCGGCCAGCGGATTGGCAAAGAGGGTTTGCATCACAAGTCCGCTCACCGCCAGGGCGGCACCTGCCAATATGGCGGTGAGCATTTGCGGCATACGCGATTCGAACACGATGTAACGCACAGCCTCATCGCCTCCGCCACAAAGCGACTGCCACACCTGCACGGGTGTCAAACTCACACTGCCGGTAAACAGAGCGAGGAGGGATAATATGAGAAGCAAGGATATGGAGACTCTCATGGGCTATTGCTTTACAGGGGTGTAATAAACATCACTGCCCTGCGGGGTACGGCCGCCGAATATATCGGCAAGGTTCTGCAACAGGCGCTCGGGGTGAAAGGGCACTTCTTCATAAAAAGGCACGCTGAAGGTGTTGCAGGCATAGACGCGATGCTTCTGCCACGGGGCGAACTGTGCGGCTTGCGGCATATCGCGCTGCATCTGTGCATAGCTGAGGTCGGTTTGCTGTCCATACTTTACGAGCCACACATCGGCCTTGGCTGCACGTTGGAACACGCTTTCAAAACTGAGCGACACGCTGCCATTCTCTGTGCGGTCGGCCCACAAGTTGCAGCCTCCGGCATCGGCTATAAACTGCCCCATGGTGCTGCGCCCGCTGGGTTGGTACCATGTGCCGCGCTGCATGAGGTCGCTCATCACCGTGGGGCGAGGAACACCGCCCCCTCGGGCCACACGCTTTTTGCAAGCGAAGTAAGCCTGTTCCACTACGGCAAACAGTGAGTCGGCACGCTGTCCCACCCCGAACAACCGGCCATAAAAGCGCATCCACTCGGCACGGGCCAGGGGCGACGTTTCCATGTAGTCGGCACACTCTATGAGGGGTATGCCGGCATTGTCGAGCGCGCCATGTCCGGCATTTTCAAAGGGCGACACCAGCACAGCGTCTACCTTGTCCATGCGCATACGCTCCACATTGGGCTGCATGCTCTGCCCCATATCGGCCACATTGGGGTGGCGCTGCAAATAGTCCTTTATGCGCTGGCTCACTATGTAGCCGGCATCGGTCACACCGCCCACGCCGTCCAATGCGTCGAGGTCGGCCAGCAACGCCAGATGTACGGCCGAAGTGACCACGGCGCGGCGCAGCGGTGTACGCACCACAGTGCCCTGCGGCAAGTGGCTGGGCATGGGCAACGAGTCGGGCACCATGACGTAAGTGGCAAGTGTGCGGGTGGTGTCCCACGGATTTTTGACAGTAGCTACCACAAAGCTGTCAGCCTCAGCCATGCCGAGCAATGTGGCATGACTGAGGCTGACAGGTTGTCCCTCGCCGCTGTGGGTGGCGGGAACGCTGCACGCTGCAAGCAGCAACGCGGTTATAAGTATATAAAGATATTTCATCGTTGTTACGTGTTGGGACAATATGATGCGCTTTATTGGCACATTTGCAAACACCGCAAATATCTGCACATCTGCGGGCGCCGCGAGCATCACACCGTTATTTCACCTGCAATATTGGTATTCATCAGTCTGACTATCTCGTTGTGCGAATAGCCATGTCCGAGCAAGAACATGAGCTTGGTTATCATGCCCTCAACAGTAGAGTCGTAGCCGTTTATCACCCCGGCCTGCAACAGTTGCAACCCCGTTTCGTAGCGGTGCATCTCAACCGTGCCTTTGAAGCACTGCGTGATGTTGACCACTATGACGCCACGGTTGACAAGTTTGCGAATGCTCTCGACAAACCACGGTTTCTGCGGCGCATTGCCCGCACCAAAGGTTTTCATCACCACCGCACGCAGCCCGCTCACGCTGAGCATGGTGTCTATCACCTCCTTGCGAATGCCGGGAAAGAGTGTGAGAATCATCACATTGTTGTCGAGCAAATAGTGCGGACGGAAGGGCGCATCGGGACGCGGACGACGAATAAGGTGCGTTTCGTACTTGATGTGGATGCCGGCATGAGCCAGCGACGGCAAGTTGAACGAACGGAAGGCATTGAAGCCCTCAGAGTTGATTTTGGTAGTGCGGTTGCCACGCATCAGGCGGCTCTCGAAAAATATGCACACCTCAGGCACCACGGGGTGCCCCATTTGGTCGCGTGCCGCAGCTATCTCGATGCTCGTCAGCAAATTTTCCTTGCCATCGGTGCGCAACTGCCCTATCGGCAACTGCGAACCGGTAATGATGACGGGCTTGCCCAGATTTTCGAGCATGTAGCTCAAGGCCGACGCGGTGTAGGCCATGGTGTCGGTGCCATGCAGCAGCACAAAACCGTCATAATGGTTGTAATGGTCGGCTATGATGTGCGCCATCTTTATCCAATAGCGCGGCTCCATATCGCTCGAGTCAATCGGCGGGTCAAAGGCCAGGGCATCGATGTGGTAATTGAACTGGCGGAGTTCGGGCACATGGAGCTTGAACTGTTCAAAATCAAAGTTCTCCAACGCACCTGTTTCGGGATTTTCAATCATACCGATGGTGCCGCCCGTATATATAATGAGTATGTGTGGTGTGCTCGGATTATCCATAACGCTGCAAAAATACGAAAAAAACACAGAAAAGCCCCAATCATTAGCGTCAGGCGTTAAACTTTGACTAATGATTGGGGCTTTTGCCGTTGTATGCACCAATTACTTACTTCAGTTTCTCAACAAAGTAATCACTGATGGTTTTGAACAGATGCAGGCGGGTATTGCCGCCAAATATGCTGTGGTTGCGGTTGGTGTATATTTGCTGACGGAACATCTTGCCCTGCTGCACATAGGCTTCGCTCACCTCGGTAAAATTGCGGAAGTGCACATTGTCGTCGGCCGTGCCATGAATGAGCAACAAGTCGCCGCTCAAGTTAGCCGCACGCTCTATGGGGTTGACAGCATAGCCCGTTGGATTCTCCTTCGGGGTACGCATGTAACGTTCGGTGTACACCGTGTCGTAGTATTTCCAGTTGCTTGGAGCGGCCACAGCCACACCGGCACGGAACACCTTGCGGCCTTCGCTCATCGACATCAGCGTGTTGAAGCCACCAAAGCTCCAGCCCCAGATGGCTATGCGGTCCTTGTCAACATAAGGCAGCGAGCCAAGGTAAAGTGCGGCCTCCACTTGGTCTTTCGACTCCTTGTCGCCAAGGTTGAGGTAGGTGCACTTTTCAAAGTCGGCACCACGCGAGCCTGTGCCGCGTCCGTCTACACACACAAACACAAAGCCCTGGTTGGCCATGTAGCTCTCCCACTGTCCGCCGGGGTAGAAACCCATGTTCCATGAGTCGGTCACCTCCTGCGAGCCGGGACCCGAGTACTGGTACATGATGACGGGGTACTTCTTTGAGGCATCAAAGTTGCGGGGCTTTATCATCCAGCCGTTCAGCTCCACGCCCTCCGAGGTTTTGAAGGTGAAGAATTCCTTCTGCCCCAGCAGCGGTGTCACATTATCTTTCAGTGCCTTGTTGTCGACCATAGTCGATATAACCTTGCCATTGGCAGCATCGCGCAGGGTGGTGACGGGGGGCTGGGTGGCCGATGAATAGATATTGAGGAAATACTTCATCGATGTGCTGAAGGTGGCATTGTTTGTACCGACCTCGGTAGAGAGCTTGCGCTCCTTGCCACTCTTGTCTATCGAATAGACGGCGGTGCGCAACGGGCTCTCTTGGTGCGACGCGTAGTAGAAGCGGCCGCTCTGCGCATCATAACCATAAAAGGCCGACACGTCGTAGTTGCCCCTGGTCACCTGACGCTCAAGCTTGCCATTGAGGTTGTACCAGTAAATGTGCTTGTAGCCCGAGCGGTCGCTGATGTAGCCAAAGTGATCGCCATAGAACTTGAGACTGCCGTAAGCGGTCTCGGGCACATACTTGGCATTTTCCTCGCGCACAGCCAGTTTGCACTCTGTGCTGCGCGGATTGGCCATGTAGATGTCCATGCGGTTTTGATGGCGGTTGAGGGTGACCACAGCCAGTTTGGCGGGGTCGCTCGTAAAGTGTATGCGTGGCACATAACCGTCGGAGTCGAGCGGGAGTTTGAGTGTGCGGGTTACACGGTTCTTGATGTCGAAGGTCATCACCGTCACATCACTGTTTTTGGCACCGGCCACAGGATATTTGTAGTTGTAGGCACCGGGATATTCGTCATACTCCTGACGGGTGGGGTAAGCGCCCTTAAACTCCTGAATGCTGTAAACGGGCACCTTGCTCTCGTCGTAGCGCACCCAGGCAAGCATCTGCGAGTCGCTCGAAAAGTCGAACGAACGGGCTGTGGTAAACTCCTCCTCGTTCACCCAGTCGGGCAGGCCATTTATCACCTCGTTAAATTTGCCGTCCTTCGTCACCTGGCTCTCGGCATTGCCAAAGAGCAGCTTTACGAGGAACAGGTTGTTGTCGCGCACAAAGGCTATGACATTGCCATCGGGCGAGAAAAGGGGCATTTGCTGCGGCCCGCCGTCCGACAGAGGCTCATACTTTTTGTTCTGCACATCATATATGTAATATTCGGCAGTGTATGAGCGGCGGTAAATGGGTTTAGTTTGCGTACGCAGCAATATGCGGCGTTCGTCGGGCGACATGATGTAGCCGTCAATGGCCTTCAGTTTGGCATCGCCCCGTGCCTGGTCGGCGTCAAACAGCACTTCAATTTCCTTACCCGTTTTGAAGGAACGGCGTATGATGCGTTTACTGTCGTCAGAAAGTTGCGTATAGCTCTCGCCGTCCTTCATCGGATTTACGCCATACACATATTGCGGGTTATACTTGCCGCCTGTGATGTCCTCGAGCGTGAGCTGCTGGGCATTTTGCGCCACAGCCTTCGAACCGCCAAGGAATATGCCACCCACAAACAGGCTGGCTATAATGAGTAGAAATCGTTTCATGGTTAATTCGTAAAATTATTAAATGTGCAGATGGCATGACGTTTACAAGCGCATTTCATCTGCACATTTATATTATTATATCAAAGCGCCAAACGAGCATCTGCACATTTACATATTAGCACATCAGCGCGCTTCTGCACCCCAAGCGCCTTACTTTCCCCATTCGCTGGGGTTGGCGCGCCACTCGTGCAACATGGCCACGTGCTCCTGCTTGATATAGCCGGTGCCGAGAGCCACCTCAACCACAGCCTCGTAGTTAGTGAGCGTGGTAAGTTCCACGTTAGCAGCCTTGAAAGCCTCTTCGGCCACGGGGAAACCATAGGTGTAGCTGGCCACCATGCCAATCACCTCGCAACCATGCTGGCGCAAAGCCTCAACAGCCTTCAAACTGCTGCCGCCGGTCGAGATGAGGTCCTCTATCACAACCACCTTCATGCCCTTCTGCAGGTCACCCTCAATCAGGTTTGTCATACCGTGGTCTTTAGGTTTCGAACGCACATAGGCAAACGGCAGACCAAGCGCATCGGCCACCAATGCACCCTGGGCTATGGCACCCGTGGCCACACCCGCAATGGCGTCGGCCTCAGGATACTTTTCTGCCACGATGCGGCTCAACTCCAACTTGACAAAGCTGCGCAAAGCAGGGAATGCCAAAGTTTTGCGGTTGTCGCAATAGAAAGGCGACTTCCAGCCACTGGCCCAAGTGAAGGGCTGTTCGGGTTGCAACTTAATAGCCTTTACATTAAGCAGTTTCTCTGCAAAAATCTTTTCGAGCGTACTCATATCTGTATGTTTTTTAATGTCTTACTTTTGCAAAGGTACAATTTTCGGGCGTGTATGCACCCTTTATGCCTATTTATTTGTACTTTTGGGCTATACTTATTTCTGCGTCCAATTATGCTGAAACCACTTACAAGCTTACTGGCAGCCCTCCCCTTGTGTGCCGCTGCACAGCAACTCAAACCCAATATCATTGTACTCGTGGCCGACGACCTTGGCTATGGCGACCTGTCCTGCTATGGCGCCACACGGGTGAGCACCCCCACCGTCGACAGTTTGGCCGCCAACGGGGTGCGCATGACCAACATGCACGCCTGCGCCTCCACGTCCACCCCTTCGCGCTACGCGCTGCTCACTGGCGAATACCCTTTCCGCCGCACCGGCACCGATGTGGCAGCGGGCAATGCCGGCATGATTATAAAACCTGGCCAAACCACCGTGGCCGACCTCATGCACCGCGTAGGCTATGCCACCGCCGCCATAGGCAAATGGCACTTGGGCCTGGGCAGCCGCACAGCCGCACAGGATTGGAACGGCACCATCGACCTCACACCACGCGACCTCGGCTTTGACTACCACTACATCATGGCGGCCACCGCCGACCGCGTGCCCTGCGTGTACATCGAAAACGGCCGTGTGGCAAACTACGACGCCTCGGCCCCCATCAGCGTGAGTTACCAGCACAACTTCGAGGGCGAACCCACGGGGCGCAACAATCCCGAACTGCTCACCAAACTGCGGCCCAGCCACGGTCACGACATGAGCATCGTCAACGGCATATCGCGCATTGGCTACATGAAGGGCGGCGGCCGCGCCCTGTGGCGCGACGAGAGCATTGCCGACAGCATTGTGAGCCACGCCATTGGCTTTATCGACTCACACCGCGCCACCCCTTTCTTTATGTACTTGTGCACCAACGACGTGCATGTGCCACGTATGCCTCACGAGCGTTTCCGAGGCAAGAGTGTGATGGGGCTGCGCGGCGAGGCCATCATGCAGTTCGACTGGACGGTGCGCCAGATAACCGATGCACTGCGTCAGCGCGGCATCGACCGCAACACGCTCATCATCATCACAAGCGACAACGGCCCTGTGCTCGACGACGGCTATCAGGACCGCGCCATCGAGCTTTACGGCACCCACAAGCCGAGCGGCCCCTACCGCAGCGGCAAATACAGTGCCTACGAGGGTGGTTCGGCTGTACCCTTCATCGTTTATTGGCCCGAGGGGGCGGCCCAAGGCATGACAAGCGACGCCCTTGGCTCGCTCATCGACATGCCGGCCTCATTGGCCTCACTGTCCGATGTTGCACTCCAGCCCGCCGAGGCACACGACAGCCAGAACCACATCTCCACTTGGTTGGGCCACGACACCCGTCCGCGCGATTATGCCATAAGCATGGCCAGCAACCGCAGTCTGACGTTGCGCACGCAGCACTACAAATACATCTCACCTTCCGACGGCGGTCCCATGATTACCTGGGGACCAAAGATTGAAACGGGCTACCGCCCCACCCCGCAGCTCTACGACCTGAGCAAGAGCGCCTACGAGCAAACCGACATTGCCAAGGAGCGCCCCAAACTGCTGCAACGCCTGCAGCGCCTGCTTGGCGAGGTGAGAGGGGGGAAATAAAACGCGCATAAGAATGGTGACGTATGGATATAAATCAGTAAGTTTGTAGACAAAAGCTGAAACATCATGAACGAAAGAATAAAACAAGTACCCTACGGCGTGTCCAACTTTGTGGATATAAGAACCAACAACCTTTATTATGTAGACAAGACAATGTACTTGCCCATGATAGAGGACGAGGCGCGCTATCTGTTCTTCACGCGTCCGCGTCGATTTGGTAAAAGCCTGCTCGTCAGCATGATGTGCGCTTACTACGACCGCAAATTAAAGGACCGTTTCCAAGAATTGTTTGGCGACTTGTGGATTGCCCAGCACCCCACCCCCTTGCAAGGAAAATATTTGATTCTCTACCTGGACTTCTCACAGGTGGGGGGCGATATTAGTAAAATAGAGCATCGGTTCGACTCATATTGCAGCATGCGAATCAATTCCTTTGTGCAACGTTATTCGGATTATTATCCTGCCGACATAGCCACACAGATTGCCAACAGTGAAAGCTTTGCCGACAAGCTGGACCTTTTATGCAACTATTCAGCAGAACAAGGCTACATGCTTTTCCTCATCATTGACGAGTATGACAATTTTACCAACACCATTCTCAACGAACAGGGCGAAGCTGTATACCATGCCATAACGCATGCCGATGGATTCTACCGCGACATATTCAAGAAGTTTAAGGGCAATTTTGAGCGCATATTCATGACAGGAGTGAGTCCTGTGACACTCGATGACGTGACGAGTGGCTTCAACATTGGTTGGAACATTGCCACCGAGCCTCAGTTTAACAACATACTCGGTTTTACCACAAGCGATGTACGCACCATGTTCGAGTATTACAAAGAGCAAGGCAAATTACCCGCCGACTGCGATGTGGAGCTAGCCATAAAGGACATGGAGCCATGGTATGATGGTTATTGTTTCTCAAAAATGTCATTACGTGAACGGGATCGTGTCTTTAATACCGACATGGTGCTATACTATCTCCGCAACTATATGAGCTACGGTTGTCCACCTAAGCAAATGATCGACCCTAACACCAAGATGGACTATGGGAAAATGCAGAAGCTCTTACAATTTGACAAGCTGGACGGAGAACGCAAAGGCCTCATCAACAAAATTGCCGAGGAGGGTGAAATCGTGTGCGAGCTTTTCGATTCGTTTTCGGCCTATCAAATACCCAAGGTGCAATTTTTCCCAAGTTTGCTCTATTATTATGGTATGCTCACCATCAAGGGCACACGTGGTGAGCGCTTGGTGTTAGCCATTCCCAATAATAACGTGCGAAAGCAATACTACGGCTACTTGCTTGAAGACTATCAAAACCGCAGCTACGTCAACACCATGCAACTGGACGATGGATTTTACGAAATGGCCTATGAGGGCGAATGGCGGAAATGCCTCCAGTTTATGGCCGATTCTTATGCCAAACTCTCCTCGGTGCGCGATGCCATAGAGTCGGAGCGCAATTTGCAAGGCTTCTTCATGGCATACTTTAGCATGACAAACTATTACTACACGGCACCAGAGTTAGAGCTCAACCATGGTTTTTGCGACTTTTTCCTTCTGCCCGACCTCACGCATTATGCCACGCAACATAGCTACATTCTCGAACTCAAGGTCCTGCACAAGGGCTCTACCGAAGAGCATGCGCAGAAGCAGTGGGACGATGCCGTAGCTCAGATTCATAGTTACGCCCAAGCACCCCGTGTTGAGGCCTTGCGTCAAGGCACGCAACTTCATCTTATCATCATGCAGTTTGACGGTTTCCAACTCAAGAGAATGGAAGAGGTGTAAGCATCTGGTTAAAATGCTGTTTACCTGAAAAGCGCTGCAAAAAACGCAAACACTAATGGGAGCGACGCGTCCCGCGTCGGGCATTAAGACAAAGGTTCATACACCCAATAAAGGCTCACAGACAGCGCTAATTACACGCTTGTCTGTGAACTTTTGCCTTAAAAATCCCGACGCGGGACGCGTCGCCCCCATTAGTGCTTGCGTTTGGTGGTAGCGTTTGGTGCTTGAATCCATTCGTATGGTTACGTTTCACCGGACGTAATTTCGCACAAAAAAACGAGGGTACCTGCTTAGCACATCACGATTCTTGTATTATCCATCAGTTTCTTTACTGATAAACAACCACACTCATCTTGATGCCAGCAGGCCGCCTCGCTGTGCAGACATAAAGTTCAACCTTATGAACCATTATATCCGCGTTCTTATTTGGGACTGTCAATTTAGCATGATTCGTCTTCTGTGCTATCCCACTTTACATTATCTTTCCAATCATCTTTAGAGCCAGACAACTGCTCTTTGCCCTGTTCTGATTGGGGAAGAACCATCATCGCATCGCACATTTCAAACTTAATTACGTTGCTCTTTGGAGCGAAATATTTTTTTCCCATTTCTGCAATTCTTATGTATCTTTATTAAATAGGGGGGCAGCACTTGCCACATAAGGCGACCTTTAGTACGCCCCCCATTTTGGCTTTTATTATTTTACAACCACCTTCTTGCCATTAACGATGTACAAGCCCGATGGCAAATTCTTAAGGTCTTTATTTATGACCTTACGTCCATCAATGCCATAAATGTTGCCTTGCACATGTCCCTTATCATCGCTGAGTGAAGAAATAGGCGTTATGTCACCGCGGAATTCCTCCATATCGGCAAGACTGAAACTTTCTTTGCCCATTGCACTATAGGTGTCAGGAATAGCCAAATAAGCCTTGTAAGCCCTGTTGATAAATGGTTGGGGTCCATTTTCGCCTTTCCAGTAGAAGCCCAAACGACAATCCGTGGCTTTGTCGTACGACAACATATAATAACGACTGCAACCGTCTACACAGGTTTCTTCGTCATCGATAGTGCCATGCAGCAAGTTTCCTTCAGGCGAGGTAGCGGAGGTAGCATCTGTGGCAGCCTTTTCCATCACATAAGCATTACCCATGCAATTTCCTTTAAGGATCACACCAGTGTTGGCAGGAATCACATCGCCCTCGTTATAAATATAATCTACCACGAGTTCGCCATTCTGTTCCTTCACTATGCCAGCCTTAACAAGCATTGGCACCACTGCAGGGTAGTCGGCATAGAATGTGCTATACTCATTCTTTGCAAAGTCTACAAAACGGCCTGTTTGCGCAAGGCGTGTTATTTCGTTACAATAACTCTGCAAGGCATCAAAAACATCTTTTCCGATAAAGTCTTTGTCATCATATTGACTAAGCATATCCTTTATTGATGTTCTGGCATCTTTCGACATCAAATCAGCTTTGGGCGGGCGACTGTAGATGTGAGCCGTACGCAAATAACAAGACTGCTCGTCGTTAGACCAGAGTGATATCACATCTGTGGGTTGCTTGAACTGTCCACAATAAATGCCTGTTGTATTGTTGTAATAACGATAATCCGCGTCGAACGTAAAACTACTATTCTTTTCGTCGTCAGCATTTAACAGCATTGTTTGTGTAGGATTTACATTATTCTTTACATATTTCACTACAACATATTTGAGGGGCTTTGTAAGCTGCAACTTGAAGAAAAGCTTATCTGAGGTCGAATTGTCTCCAAATTGCCCATTGGTTAATCCCTTTAAGTATGTTTCATAATTGCCTACTTGACTGGGGTCATTTTCAAAACTGTTATTTTTTACAGCGTAATATATACCATCGTCCCATTTGAGGATAGGGGTATTAACACGACATGGTGTAATGTCAAGTTCATTCAATGCAAAGTAAAGATTTCCATTTTCTTTTGCATTGCCGGCCGTAGCCTCTACTTGCAATCGCACATAGCGCACCCTGGCATGATAGTTTGCGTTGATAGAGGCTGTAAGATCATTATAAATGAGCGTATCACTTCCAAGGTCTATCCAGCTATTATCGTCATCCAACGTATTCGTTACGAACACATGTACCTTGGTCGGAGCCAAAGCGTCACTGTTTTCACGACGCTTGAATGTGATTTTGAATGCCTTACAACCTTTTTTCAAGTCTGCCTGAATGTAGTGATAGTCCTCATTCGGATTGTCCGCATCCCAAGCTGACAAGAAATAGCTTTCATCTGAACTATCAACCAAAGCACCTAACGATCCCTCATACTCATCTGCAAAATTGGCACTGAGTTGCGAAGCGTCAGTTAGTACATTGTTTTCTGTCCATGGAGCATCCGATTCAACATCAACAAGTGGCTTAAAATCAATTTGATTGTAGAGACCATACATTGAAAGAATATCTTGATATTCCTTATCATTCTTATTGTATTCTCCATAAATCGTACACTGTGGCAATATGTTTTGATATTTTTCTTTACTGCCCATGGGCACGTAAACCACCATGTTTTCAGCAAACTGACCCTCAGAAGAGGGTACTTCTCTTCTCAGTCTGATTCTCTTCAAACTGGTACAGCCAATAAAGGCACTGTCAGCAATCGTCATTCTACTGTTCAAAAATTCCCACGGCGATGTCAGACTTGAACAACCCCAGAAAGCCTTATTACCAATCGACTCTATTCTTTCGGGGTGTATCTGGATACTTTGTAATGCCGCACAGTCCTTAAACGCAGAATCTGCTATGACGCTACATGATAGGATATTCGCCGTATTCAAGGCACTGCAGCCATTGAATGTATTTTGTGGCAAATATGCCACCTTCGGCATATTAACTTCCTTCAGATTACTACAACCATAGAATGCTTCCTCGCCCAAAGATGCGACATCTGGCATAGCAATGCTTTCCAGTTTGCTACAATTAAAGAAAGCCCTATTACCCACAGAAGCCAAATCAGCAGGAGTTGTAACACTACTCAGCGCAGTACAATTCTCAAAAAGGCTATTGGGTATATTCTTGAGCATGGATATATTCATTGTACTCAATGCTGTACACCCCTTAAAGACTCCTTCGCCTAAGTTAGCATTATCCGACAACGTGAAACCTGTAATACTCTTGCAATTAGCAAATGCTTGTTCTCCTATGAAACTCAATGGCGAGGGCGAACAATTTACCGTGATGCTACCGCAGTTCAAAAAAGCACGCGCACCAACATTCTTTAAGTTATCGGGGAAGGCACTTAACACCAACTTCTCACAGTTGCAGAAGGCGTCATCACCTATCGAAGTAAGTTCAGAAGGCAGATTAACATTGGACAGGTTCGAACAATCTTTGAAAGCTCGCTCACCAATGGCTGTAACAGTTTCAGGAATACCTGTATATTCACTGATAGAATAGTCAAATACCTTTATCAGCTTGGTCTTTTCTTTATTATATAAGGCCACTCCATCAAAGTAATTAGCAGGAGAGGTCAGCGTCTTCAATTTCGCATCATTCTCAAAAGTAGTTAAGTTTATTTCTACATTTGAGTTAAATACAGCGGATTCCAGATTTTCGCAATCAGCAAAAGCGTAGTCACCGAGTTCAGCAACCTTTGACGGCAATTTAATTGCCGTAAGTCCGCTACAATTACGGAAGGCAGAAATGCCAACCGATGTAAGATTGGGCGTAAATACAAATGACTTAAAAGCCTTACAACCGTCAAAGGCATGATTGCCAATACTTTCCACATTAGATGTCAGTCTAACAGAAGGCAAATTACTGCAGCCCATAAAAGTTTCATCAGCTATTTCTGTCACATTAGATGGGATAGCCATAGCTTCACCTAAACTACTGCAATCCTTAAACGCAGCCTTGCCTATTGTAGTCACGCTCTTTGGAATGCTGAAGGATGTCAAGCTACTGCACCCCTTAAAAGCATTTTCGCCTATTGAAGTTACACTGCCAAAAATAGAGATGGATGTCAAACTGCTACAACCCTCAAAGAAAGAATTGTCTATTGAAGTTGCATCTTCTATAGCAACAGAAACTAAAGAGGGACTATTCTTAATAAAATCGGATAATTCTGGAGAAATTCCATAAACCATAAGAGATTTTATGTTTTCCAAAGGTATTGGTAACATTCCGATATATCTATTGGGGATTGTGACTGAAGTCAAACCACTACAACCATCAAAGGCATCATGAGCTATTGAAGTTACACTTTGGGGGATTGTGATTGAAGTCAAACCACTACAACCCCGAAAGGCCTCAAAACCTATTGAAGTTACACCTTCGGGGATTGTGACTGAAGTCAAAACGCTACAACCCCGGTATTTACAACCGATTATTACTCAATATTTTATAGATAATAAGTCAGAAATATGGTTGTTATTTTTAATTGCACATT
>ENA-UPTB01001901-UPTB01001901.1-human-gut-metagenome-genome-assembly--contig:-NODE-1901-length-16159-cov-39.980724_pt1 | contig 16159 bp, 9 predicted proteins | sample MGYA00250046_ERZ773369 | MGnify/ENA primary metagenome ERZ773369 (study PRJEB29103, sample SAMN06111938) | human gut metagenome | biome: human gut; feature: ankylosing spondylitis patient; material...
AACAAAGGATATTTTTACAGGATATTTACTGAGAAATACAACATGACACCTGCAAAATTCAGAAAATATATTAAAGAAAAGGAGTTTACGATATGAGTGATATGTATAACAATCCGGTACAGAGAGGATTCTTTCCAGATCCTTCGGTAGTAAGAGTTGGAGATGACTATTATATGGCTAATTCAACATTTCAGTATTTCCCTGCAATTGCAATCAGCCATTCCAAGGATATGATTCACTGGCATGTAATTGGACATGCAATTACAGATTCAGAAGAACTTGATTTAAGAGATATTAAAGACTCACATGGCATATGGGCACCGGATATTAATTATGTTGATGGTAAATTCATTATAATGGCAACTTTAAGGCTTAACGGAGATGGCAAAAGAGATAATAATGTATTAAGACGCCAGCTTGTTGTAACATCAGATAAGCCACAAGGACCATATTCAAAGCCAGCCTGGCTTGAGGTTGATAATATTGACCCATCTTTATTTGTTGATGATGACGGTAAGAAGTATCTTCTTATAAGTCCGGGAATCAATCTTTTACCACTCAGTGATGACTGCACTAAGGTTACAGGTGAAAGTGTGTGTGTATGGCCAGGAACTGGAGAGAGATGTCCGGAAGGACCACACATTTTTAAGAGGGGTGAGTATTATTATGCAATGCTTGCGGAAGGCGGTACAGGCTATGGACATGGAATCAATGTTGCCCGTTCAAAGAATCTGTATGGACCATATGAGGAATCACCATACAATCCTGTATTGAGACAGTTTAATCCAGATGCACCGATTCAGAGAACAGGACATGGCAATATAATTGAGACACAGGACGGAAGCTGGTGGTGCTATTATCTGTGTGGAAGACCTAATCAGGGCAACTATACAACAATAGGAAGAGAGACAGCACTTGACCCTGTTACATGGCTTTCAGACGGCTGGTTCGTGATTAATGACAGAAAAGGACCAAGCCTTACACAGAAAGCACCTGAATTACCTGAATGCACATTTGAAAAATGGACAAGAGATGATTTTGATGATGATACACTTAATCTTAACTGGGAGTTTGTAAGAAATCCTGTTAAGGGTAATTATTCTCTTACAGAAAGAAAAGGATATTTAAGGCTCTGGACAATGGATGGAACTCTTAATGAGATAAGGGCTAAGAATACTCTTGTAAGAAGAGAACAGGAACTATCGTATACAGCACATACAAAGGTTGACTTCTATCCTGAAAAGGACGGAGAACAGGCAGGTCTTACCTGTTATTACAGTACTGCGACTTATGCAAGATTGTCATTGTGTTATGAGAATGGAAGAAAATTGCAGCTTGTGATTAACAGAAACCATGGCGAGGAACTTATCTCACAGGTGGACAATATAAAGGAGCAGAGCATATACTTAAAGGTTGTAGTTGATAAACTGACAAGAAGCTTTTTCTACAGCTATGATGGTGAACAATGGGAACCAGCAGGAGTGCTTGAAAATTGTATATATCTGTGTGATGAGGGTGTGCCTGATGACAGAAAGCGTCATACAGGAACGCTTGTTGGAATATATGCCAATAATGGTGGCTGCGGAAGCAGGATACCGGCAGATTTTGATTATTTTGAATATGAGGACTAGATTTTATGAGTTTTGATTGTGTGGTTATAGGCGGAGGTGCAGCCGGAATGATGGCTGCCATACAATGTAAAGAGAATAATATGCAGACTGTGATTATAGAACACACAGCAAAGCTTGGAACTAAGATATTAAAGACTGGCAATGGCAAATGTAATTTTTCTAATACATTTATGACTAAGGAAATGTATCAGAACAATAACGCAGATTATGCGATGAGGATTATTAACAGGTTTAATGTTGATGATACAATACATTTTTTTGAGAACTTAAGTGTATATAAGAAGGAACGTAATGGTTATCTGTATCCGAGGTCAGAGATGGCGGTTTCTGTGGCTCTGGCGCTTACAGGAAAGATACAGGCACTTGATATTCCGGTTTTCTTTGAGACATCTGTTAAAAGAATTGACAAGGCAGGCAGCGAGTATGTGTTACAGCTTGAAGGAGCGAAGACTAATACAATTAAGACTAAGACAGTGATACTTGCATGCGGTTCGGCAGCTTCACCGTCTTCTGGTTCTGATGGAAGCGGTTATAAGCTTGTTAAGAAGCTTGGAATTAAGGTTGTTAAGCCTCTTCCGGCTCTTACGGCACTTGAATCGGACAAGAAGAATATGAAGCTTGCAACGGGTGTAAGAGCATATGGTAATGTTAAGATTATGGCAGCAGGCAGAGTGGTTGCTGAGGATACTGGCGAGATTCAGTTTACTGATTATGGAATATCAGGAATCCCTGTTTTTCAGGTGAGCCGTTTTGCTGTCAGGGCGATGGAAGAAGGTCAGAGGGTTGAAGCACTTGTTGATGTGGCAGCAGATATTAAAGAAGATGACCTTTTATCAATGCTAAAATGTGCTGTTAATACAAGAAAGCATCAGTCAGTAAGTGAAAGTTTGTCGGGACTGTTTAATAAAAAACTAGTGATGATGATATGTAAGGATATTGGAATTGAGGGCAATTCCTCGGCTTCTGATATAGATGACGACATATGCCAGAAACTTGTCAGACATATGAAATCCCTCCGCTACCATATAACAGGATATAAGGGAAATGATTATGCACAGGTCTGTCAGGGTGGTGTCAATGTATCAGAACTGAATGATAATCTTGAATCAGTTAATAATCCTGGGATATTCTTTGCAGGGGAGCTTGTGGATATAGACGGCAGATGTGGAGGTTATAACCTTCAGTGGGCATGGAGCAGCGGCGTGGTTGCTGCTAAGTCAGCGTTTGATTATTGTAACAGACAGGAATAAGAATAATGGAAAAGAAATGTATTAAGATTAGTAATATAAAGATATCTCCTGATAAAGATACAGCATTTTTAGAAGGAATTATAAGAAAAGAATTAAGACTTGGAAAAGATGCACAGATTAATTATGAAATAGCAAAAAGGTCACTTGACTGCAGACATAAGCCTCAGGTTATGCATATATACAGTGTCGAAGTGTATAAGGTGGTGCGTTCCGGCAGGGAAGAAAAGCTTGAGAATATAATTAAGAAATCAGGCTGTAAAAATGCTGTTATGTCTAAAAGGGTTATCTATAAGTTTCCTGTTAATGCGACAGAAAATGTTAATGAAGATGAAAGACCTGTAGTTATCGGGTTTGGACCAGCAGGAATATTCTGTGCTCTTGAGCTTGCCAAAGCGGGGCTTAGACCTGTTGTATATGAGCGTGGACAGGATGTTGATACAAGAACTAAGAAGGTTGCACAGTTCTGGGAGACGGGTGAGCTTGATACAGAATGTAATGTGCAGTTTGGTGAAGGCGGAGCAGGCACATTTTCTGATGGAAAGCTTAACACACAAATTTCAGATACATTTGGAAGAATAAGATATGTTCTGCAGAGTTTTGTTGAATTCGGTGCATCAGAAGAGATTCTGTACGCCAATAAGCCGCATATAGGAACAGACGTGCTTGCGGTTGTAATTAAGAATATAAGACAGCATATTACCGCGCTTGGCGGTGAAGTTAATTTTGGAAGCTGTCTTAAAAAGATTGAGATTAAAGACGGAAAAGTGTGTGGCGTTGTTATAGCTGACAAAGATGGCGAGTATGCAAGAAAATGCAGTAAAGTGTGCCTTGCAATAGGTCACAGCTCAAGAGATACATTTGAATATCTTCACAGTGAGAATATAGATATGGAGCCGAAGCCTTTTGCTGTTGGAGTAAGAATAGAACATCCTCAGGAAATGATTAATTATAATGCTTATGCTGATGCTGCATATGAGCTTCCGGCTGCTGATTATAAAGTTACTTACAAGACAAAGAATACAGATAAAGAACGAGGTGTGTATTCTTTCTGCATGTGTCCAGGAGGTTATGTTGTTAATGCTACATCAGAGAACGGCAGGACATGTGTTAATGGAATGAGTTATTCAGGCCGTGATTCCCGCAATGCTAATTCAGCAATAATTGTTACAGTCGGACCGGATGATTTCGGACATGGAGTACTTGACGGAATAAAATTTCAGAGACAGTTAGAAGCAAACGCTTATGCTGAAGGAAATGGAAAAGTTCCGGTACAGTTATTTGGCGATTTTGAAAAAAATATAACAACAACGGAATTGGGAGAGGTTGAGCCTTGCATAAAGGGTGAATATACATTTGCTAATCTTAGGAATGTACTACCTTCTTATGTGACAGATTCGATTGTTGAAGGTGTGCATGGTTTTTCAAGATTTATACATGACTTTGACAGGAAAGATGCCGTACTTTCGGGTGTTGAGAGCAGAACATCAAGTCCTGTAAGAATAATAAGAAACGATGAACTTGTAAGTACATCAGTATGTGGATTGTATCCGTGCGGTGAAGGTGCAGGGTATGCAGGAGGCATAACATCTGCTGCAGTTGATGGTGTTAAGGTTGCGGAATATATGGCAGTAACAGCTGCTTGTATGGGATAATATGGACTTTTTAATAAAAATATAGTAAAATAGACCAGTATTTGATTTTTTACTGGAGATATTAAAATATGGGGAATTATAGAGAGTTTATAAAAGATAAGAAAAGAATTGTTATAAAGATAGGTTCATCTTCACTTATGCATGAGCAGACAGGCAGATTGGACCTTTTAAAGATTGAAAAGCTGGTAAGGATTCTTATTGATATTAAGAATTCAGGAAAAGATGTTGTTTTAGTTTCTTCTGGTGCAATAGCTGTGGGAAGAGCTGTTATAGGACTTTGTGACAGACCTACAGAACTTCCGGTAAAACAGGCATGTGCATCTATAGGACAGGCTAAGTTAATGATGGTTTACCAGAAGATATTTGCAGAATATGGTGCAGTTGCATCACAGGTTCTTCTTACCAAGAATACAATAGTTAATGATGTTAACAGAACTAACGCACAGAATACATTTAACGAAATCTTAAAACTTGGGGCAGTTCCAATCGTTAATGAGAACGATACAGTATCAACTTACGAGATTGAACAGCTACAGGCTTTTGGAGATAATGACAGACTTTCAGCAATTGTTGCTTCAATTATAGGAGCGGACCTTCTTATTCTGTTATCTGATATTGATGGTCTGTATACAGATGATCCAAACACTAATCCTAAGGCAAAATTTGTTGAAACTGTATACGAGATTGATGAGAAGCTTATGGGAATGGGTAAAGATTCATCCGGTAGTAATATGGGGACTGGCGGAATGACAACCAAGCTTATTGCAGGAAAGATTGCAACACTGTCGGGGGCGGATATGATTATTACTAATGGTAATGATGTTGACAATATTATCAGGGTTATGGCAGGAGAGAATGTTGGAACATTGTTCTTAGACCACAGAGCATCTGATTTTGACCTGATGTCTCTTATAGATTAAGGCTGATTGAAGATTACTTGGACGACAACGGGAGGTCATACATGGATATTAAGCTGATGAGGAATTCGGAGAAGGGAATATTCTATTCTATTAATGACAGGCTTTTAATGCAGATAACAGATGATAATTATCAGTATCAGGGTCTTCAGGGAAAGAAATATTTTATTCTGAATGCAGCAACTAATGAAAAATTTGAAGTGGCATCGCAGATTAAGAAGTATAATTTCTGTAAGGTGAAATATGCATGCCTTGAAAGAAATTATATGTTCTTCACATCACTGGAATCAGTGACTGAAAGCCGTACACTTCTTACTGTATACAGGTTTATGTTCGATACTAATGAGAATGAGGCAGTATTCAGTATGGAGATAGATAATACTGATATATCTGATGGATTGAGATATTATATATTTGTTATGGATTCTAATTATTTTTTTGTTGAAAAGCTTGAAAAGAAAGGAAAACTGATAGATATATTTCTCTATGATATTAATTCTGAAACAGATAATGACATGAGTGATACATTTGTGAAAAATACAGGCATATATAAGGTACTTCCAATAGGTGGAAACAATTGTGTCATAAAATTCGGGGCAGACAGACTTGTATCAGATGGAACAGGCGGTGAAGAAAAAATAGCTGTACTTAATGCTAAACAGTTTGTATCAGAGATATCGTTTAATGGTCAGATGATAACTATGGAAGAACTTGATGTGTCAGATGAATCGACTACATTTCCATATATAAAAGCAGTTTCTGGAAAGATTATTTATTCGAAATATAATTTTAATAGTCAGTCAGAAGAAATCATTATATATGATGCTATAACAAAGGTTAAGCAGGTAAGACTTAATAATAATGTTGAACATGCAATGGATTTAAGTTTTACTTATATTATCAATGATATCCCATATTTACTTAAAAAAGTGGATAAAAGCACATGCTTTGTTAATCTTAATACACAGAAGCCAGAATACAGGCTTCATTCTGATATGAAATTCAGATATATGAAAAATGATATTGTTGTTATAACCCGTATGAGACATCGATTTTTCTTTATTAAGAAAGCTTCTGAATATATTGAAGCATATAGAATTTTGGATCTTCATCATCCTGTGCTTTCTACAAAGGCTGTGTATAACAGTTGTGCAGAAAGCGGAGATGATTTGATTATATTTACTAATTAGTGACAGAGGTTTGTATGGTTACAGAGAAAACATTAGAAAGAATTAACGAGCTTTATCATAAATCTAAAGCAGAGGGACTTACAGATGCAGAACTTGCTGAACAGAAGCAGTTAAGAGCTGATTATGTTAAAGCTTTCAGAGAAAACTTAAGAGGACAGTTAGAATCTATTAAGATTAAGAATCCTGATGGTTCTTTAATAGATGTCAAGGCAAGACATGATGAGAAGATGAAAAGATTGGCAGAGGAACAGGCAGAGAAAGGTAACTAGATGGATAAGAATGAAGTGCGTCAGCTTATTATGAACCGCAGACATGAATTGTCAGATGAAGATATTGAAATGCAGAGCGGACTTATAATTGACAGATTGAAAAAATCGGACATATATAAGACATCGGAAAATGTATTTCTGTATATGAGCTATAACAGGGAAGTTGATACATATATGCTTCTTTCGCAGTGCTTTATGGATGGCAAGAAAGTATATGCTCCAAAAGTTTTATCAAAGACACAGATGGAGTTTTATTGCTTATCTGATGAGAATGATCTTGTAAGTGGTTATATGGGAATTATGGAACCGTCTGACGTCTGCGATAAAGCTAAGATCAGAGATGGACTTTTTATTATGCCGGGGCTTGCGTTTGATTATGATTTTCACAGAATAGGTTATGGCGGAGGCTTTTATGACAGATATCTATCGGAAGATAATACATTTATAAAAGCGGCACTTGCTTTTGATTTCCAGCTTTTAGAGAGTATTCCTTATGAGGAACATGATTTAAAACCGGATTATATTATTACACAGACACAGTTTATAAGGAGGGAGAATTGATGGAATCACTTGAACAGATTGGAATTAAGGCTAAGAAGGCATCAAGATATCTTGCTAAGCTTGGAATAGATGAGAAGAATAAGGCACTTGAAGCGGTTGCTGATGCACTTACAGCTAATGCAGAGAGTATAATTGCAGCCAATGAAAAAGACCTTGTTAATGCCAAAGCCAACGGAATGAAGCCTGCTCTTATTGACAGACTTACGCTTGATGTTAAGAGAATCAATGCAATGGCAGATGGAATAAGAGTTCTTACAGGTCTTGAAGATCCGGTTGGCGAAGTAACAGGCATGAAGAAAAGACCTAATGGACTTGTTATCGGAACGAAGAGAGTACCTCTTGGCGTTGTTGCAATTATATATGAGTCAAGACCTAATGTTACTGCTGATGCATTCGGACTTACTTTCAAGTCTGGCAATGCCTGCATCTTAAGAGGCGGAAGTGATTCTATTAATTCTAATATTGCTATTGCAGATGTTATTGCAAATGCACTTTCTGACAACGGAATTAATCCTGATGTTATTAATCTTATAAAAGATACAGACAGAGCACTTGTTAACCAGCTTATGAAGATGAATGATTACATTGATGTAATTATTCCAAGAGGTGGGGCAGGGCTTATTAAGAATGTTGTCAACAACAGTACAGTACCTGTAATTGAAACTGGTACAGGGAACTGTCATGTATATGTTGATGAATATGCTGATATTGATATGGCTGTCAAAGTTATATATAATGCCAAGACTTCAAGAATTGGAGTATGTAATGCGTGTGAATCACTGGTTATTCACAAGGCTGTTGCAAAGCAGGCAATTCCACTTATTGTAAATGCACTTAAAGAAAAGAATGTTGAAGTGCGTGGTGATGAATATGCAATGCAGTGTGATTCAAGAATTGTTCCGGCAAGTGATGATGACTGGGGAATGGAATATCTTGATTATATTATATCTGTTAAGACTGTTGACTCTGTTGACGAAGCAATAGAACATATTAATACATATAACACAGGCCATTCAGAGTCAATAATTACTAAAGATTACAATAATGCCAACAGATTTCTTGATGAAATAGATGCTGCATGTGTATATGTAAATGCTTCCACAAGATTTTCTGATGGATTTGAATTCGGATTCGGTGCTGAGATTGGAATAAGCACACAGAAGCTTCATGCAAGAGGTCCTATGGGGCTTAAAGCACTTACAACTACTAAGTATGTTATATACGGAGAGGGGCAGATAAGACAGTAAGATGTTTTATAAGTATGGGGTGTTTTTATGATTAGAAGAGATTTTGATTTAGAAGAAATGAAGTATTTTCTTCATCTTGTCGGACAGAGTACAGATGATTATCTTTATATACTGGATTTAACTAATGATAAAGCTGTTTATTCAAAATCAATAACTAATGTGTTTGCACTTGATTCAGAGGAATTTTCCAATGCTACGCAGGAATTGGTTAAAGTTGTTCATCCGGACGATATTGATATGCTGATGAATGATATACAGGATGGAATGAATGGAAGAAAGAGCAGTCATAATTTAGAGTACAGATGGAAAACTGTGGATGGTGAATATGTTGCTATAAATTGCAGAGGACAGTATGTAATAAGCCAGGGGGCTATTTACCTTATTGGAAGAATATCAGAGATTGGGAAACAGAGCAGATTTGATAATAATACAGGGCTTTACAGGGAAATTGTTCTTGAAAATGTATATAATGAATATGCTAAAACAAGAAACGCATCAGGTTTTATTATGCTTGTTGGTGTAGATAATTTTAAAGAAATTAATGAAAAATATGGTGCAAAAACAGGTGATGAAGTATTGAATATTCTTACTGATTCAATTAAGAAATATATTGACACACCACTTAGAATATTCAGAATGCCTGGTGATGAATGTGCCATATTTATGCCATATTCCATGGAAAATGATATAGGGCAGGCTAAGATTCTTTATAAGAGAATAAGAAATCGTATTGACAGAACGATTGAAAAAAGAAAGTATGACATATTTTTTACAATATCAGCAGGAGTTGCTGAATTTGATACAGAGAAAGACAGTTTTTATGAGTTGTTAAAAAATGCCAAATTTGCTCTCCATGCTGCCAAACTCAATGGTAAGAACAGATGTGAAATATTTGCTGAAACTGAGTATACAGAGTATATAGAAAAACTTAGTGTTCAGGATGAATTACGCAGATGTATAAGTGAAGGCTTTGAAGGATTTGAATTATATTTTCAGCCAATATATAATACCGACGATGACAGTTTGTCAGGAGCAGAGGCTCTTATAAGATGGAATAGCAGAAAATATGGATTTATAGGTCCTAACACATTCATACCGCTTCTAGAGGACAGTGCACTTATTATTCCACTTGGAAGATGGATAATTAATACTGCTGCTAAGGCATGCAACAGATGGATTACCAGTATTCCGGATTTTGTAATGCATATTAATCTGTCTTTTGTACAGATTGTCAAAAGTAATATAATTAAAGATGTATTAGAGAATATCGAAAGATACAGTGCGGCTAATAATCATTATGTGTTTGAAATAACAGAAACTATTGAGATGGACCAGATACCAGCTGTTCAGAACGTATTTAAAGAATTTGTAAAGAATGAATTCAGATTCGCAATTGATGATTTTGGAACAGGATATTCAAATTATGGATATATGCGTGACAGAACATTTGATATAGTTAAAGTTGACAGGTCTTTTGTAACTGATATAGATAAACTTAAAGATAATTATCTTATGGTAAGTTTTATAATTAAGATGGCACATGAGATGGGATTGCATGTGTGTATTGAGGGTGTTGAAACAAAGGAAGAGCTTTCATGTGTTAAGAAACTTGGTGCAGATTATATTCAGGGATACTATTATGGTAAACCGGTATGCTTACAAGATTTTGAAGAACAGCACTTGAAAAGATTTGTATTAGGATAAGTATAGAATGGAGAATTGTAGATAATGCAGGAAGTTAATAACACCAGTGCACTTGAAGAACAGCTTTATTATATTGGAGAATGTAAGAAGTTCCTGGAAAAGAAAACAAAAGAAATAGGCAGACCGTTATATGCGTGTGTACACACATTTGGCTGCCAGATGAATGCCAGAGATTCTGAGAAGCTTCTCGGGGTACTTAAAGAGATTGGATATCTTGAGACAGAGGATGAGGATAAGTCAGATTTTGTTATATATAATACATGTACTGTAAGAGAGAATGCTAATCTTAAGGTTTATGGACGTCTTGGACATCTTAAGAATGTCAAAAGAAAGAATCCGCATATGCTTATTGCAATGTGTGGCTGTATGATGCAGGAGCCTGATGTGGTCGAGAAGATAAGAGATTCTTATAAGTTTGTTGATATTGTTTTTGGTACATTTAATATATATGCAATGGCAAAGCTTATATATAACAGAATTACATCAGGAAGCCAGGTTATTGATATCTGGGAAAAGACAAAGGATATTGTTGAGGAGCTTCCTACAGAAAGAAAGTTCCCATTCAAATCAGGTGTTAATATTATGTACGGCTGTAATAATTTCTGTACTTACTGTATCGTGCCTTATGTACGAGGAAGAGAGATAAGCCGTGAGCCTAAGGATATCATTATGGAGATTGAAAGGCTTGTAAAGGATGGCGTCAAGGAAGTTATGCTTCTTGGACAAAATGTTGATTCTTATGGAAAGACACTTGACAATTCTGTATCATTTGCCCAGCTTCTAAGAGAGATTGATAAGATAGAGGGACTTGAAAGAATCAGATTCATGACACCTCATCCTAAGGATATTGAGGAAGAGACTCTTGAAGTTATAAGAGATTCCAAGAAAATATGTAATCATATACATTTTCCACTTCAGTCAGGAAGCTCAAGGCTTCTTAAACTGATGAACAGAAAGTATACTAAAGAGCATTACTTAGAGCAGGTTGAGATGATAAGAAGAATACTGCCCGATGTTTCTATTACAACTGATATTATTGTTGGGTTTCCAGGAGAGACAGAGGAAGATTTCGAGGATACTATTGATGTTGTAAAGAAAGCAAAGTTTGATAGTGCATATACATTTATATATTCAAAAAGAACAGGTACGCCTGCTGCCAGAATGGAGAATCAGGTGCCTGAGGATGTTGTTAAGGACAGATTTAACAGACTGCTTGCAACTGTCAATGAAGTGTCACATGAGCATATCAGAAGATATGAGGGCATGGATATGAAAGTCTTGGTTGAGGGTAAAGATGACCATGAAGAAGGTTTTGTTACAGGCAGAATGACTAATAATATTCTTGTACATTTCGCAGGAGATGAATCACTTATCGGACAGATTGTTACAGTACATCTTGACGAATGTAAAGGATTTTACTATATGGGCAGACTTATCGAGGATTAATCAGGGAGTAATATAATGGCAGAGTATTCACCAATGATGCAGCATTATCTTGCTACTAAAGCAGAGTACAAGGACTGCATACTTTTTTACAGACTTGGAGATTTCTATGAAATGTTTTTTGATGACGCTTTAGTTGTCTCTAAGGAACTGGAACTTACATTAACAGGAAAAGACTGTGGACAGGAGGAACGTGCGCCTATGTGCGGCGTTCCTTTTCATGCGGCAGAAACTTATATTAACAGGCTTGTTTCTAATGGACACAAGGTCGCAATATGCGAGCAGATGGAAGACCCTAAGCAGGCAAAAGGCATTGTCAAAAGAGAGGTTATAAAGGTTGTAACACCGGGAACTAACTTAAACAGTCAGGCACTTGATGAAACTAAGAATAATTATCTTATGAGTATTGTTTATCTTGGAGATGTGCTTGGTGTTGCTATTGCAGATTATTCAACAGGTGACTTCTTTGTAACTGAGATTGAGACAGGTGCGGAGCTTATTGATGAAATTAATAAGTTTGTTCCGTCAGAGATAATACTTAATGAGTATTTTGCAATGAGCGGAATAGACCTTACATTTATATCAGAGAAGCTTTCCATATCAGTGTCAACACTTGAAAACTGGTACTTTGATGATGATTCCTGCAAGGCAAAGTTAAAAGAACATTTTCATGTAAATATGCTGGACGGACTTGGAATCAAGGATTATCCGGTAGGAATTGATGCTGCGGGAGCACTTCTTATATATCTTACCCAGACACAGAAAAGTGACATGTCTCATATAACAAGCATTGTGCCTTACACAACAGGTAAATATATGCTTATAGACAGTTCATCAAGACGAAATCTTGAGCTTGTTGAGACTATGCGTGAAAAGCAGAAAAAAGGCTCGCTTTTGTGGGTACTTGATAAGACCAAGACTGCAATGGGTGCAAGAGCGTTAAGAAATCTCGTGCTGCAGCCACTTATTAACAGAGATGAGATCATAAGAAGACAGGATGCGATAGAGGAGCTTTCTGATAATGCAATTGACAGGGAAGAGATTCGTGAATATCTTGGCCCTATATATGACCTTGAGCGAATCATGACTAAGATTAGTTGTAAGTCGGCTAATCCAAGAGATTTAATTGCATTTAAGAATTCCCTGGAGATGATACCTCACATTAAGAATCAGATAGGACATTTTAAGTGTGATGTATTCAGACAGTGCTTTGAGCAGATGGACGACTTAAAAGACTTATATAATCTTGTTGACACTGCAATTATAGATGATCCTCCGATTACAATGCGTGATGGCGGAATGATAAAGGACGGCTTTTCAGCAGAGGCTGATGAGCTTCGTAATGCCAAGATTAAAGGAAAAGAATGGCTTGCAGAGCTTGAAAGCAGGGAGAAAGAAAAGACAGGAATTAAAAATCTTAAAGTTAAGTATAACAAGGTATTCGGATATTACCTGGAGGTTACTAATTCATTTAAAAACCTTGTTCCTGCTGAATGGGTACGAAAGCAGACTCTTACCGGTTCTGAAAGATACACTACAGATGAGTTAAAGCATCTTGAAGATATTATTCTTGGCGCAGAGGATAAGCTGTACTCGCTTGAATATGATTTATTCTGTGAAGTCAGGGAGCGCATAGCGGCAGAGGTTGTAAGAATACAGAACACTGCCAAGGCTGTTGCAATGATTGATGTGTATGCTTCACTTTCTGTTGTTGCAACACAGAATAATTTCGTAAGACCTAAGATTAATGAAAAAGGTATTATAGATATTAAGAACGGCAGACACCCTGTAGTTGAGAAGATGATTTCTAATGATATGTTCATTGCCAATGATACTTATCTTGACAATGGAATGAACAGAATTTCAATTATCACAGGTCCTAATATGGCTGGTAAATCTACATATATGAGACAGACGGCACTTATTGTGCTTATGGCACAGACAGGCTCTTTCGTTCCAGCTGATTCAGCAAATATATGTATTGTTGACCGTATATTTACACGAGTCGGAGCATCTGATGACTTAGCTTCCGGGCAGTCAACTTTCATGGTTGAGATGACAGAGGTTGCCAATATCTTAAGAAATGCAACTCCTAAGAGTCTTATAATTCTTGATGAAATAGGAAGAGGAACAAGCACATTTGACGGATTGAGTATTGCATGGGCTGTTGTTGAGTATATTGCCAATACTAAATACTTAGGAGCCAAGACACTTTTTGCAACACATTATCATGAACTTACTGAATTAGAAGGAACTCTTGACGGAGTTAATAATTACTGTATTGCTGTCAAGGAAAACGGTGATGATATTGTTTTCTTAAGAAAGATTGTAAAAGGCGGTGCTGATAAGAGTTATGGTATTCAGGTTGCCAAGCTTGCAGGAGTTCCTGATGTGGTTCTTAACAGGGCTAAGGAGCTTGTTGTGGACTTAAGTGATGCTGATATATCACAGAAAGCTAAGGATATTGCACAGTATTCAAAGAAACTTGACAAGATGAATGACAAGTACAGAAAGGTTAATGACCTTGAAGTTAAGCAGATGTCTCTTTTTGATACTGTTAAGGATGATGATATAGTAACTGATATAATGAATCTTGATATAAGCAATATGACACCTATTGATGCACTGAATACGCTTTATAAGCTGCAGGGAAAAGCTAAGAACCGCTGGTAAAACAGGGAGGATTGTATGTCAATAACACTTTTAGACCAGAATACGATTAATAAGATTGCTGCAGGAGAGGTCGTCGAAAGACCTTCTTCTGTAGTTAAAGAACTTGTTGAAAATGCTATAGATGCCGGAGCAACTGCGATTACAGTTGAGATAAAGGAAGGTGGAATTTCATTTATCAGGGTTACTGATAATGGAAGTGGTATCAATAAAGATGAGATTGAGATAGCATTTAAAAGACATGCAACAAGTAAAATTAAATCAATTGAAGATCTTATGGCTGTTTCGTCTCTGGGCTTCAGAGGTGAGGCGCTAGCGAGTATAGCTGCTGTATCACAGGTTGAACTTATTACCAAGACTGCTGACAGTCTGAGTGGTGTGCGTTATACAATTGATGGCGGAGTACCAGGTGAAGTGGCAGAAATAGGCGCTCCGGAGGGAACTACATTTATTGTAAGAAATCTTTTCTATAATACTCCTGTTAGAAGAAAGTTCTTAAAGACAGCGACTACCGAGGGAGGATATATTGGTTCGCTTGTGGAATATCTGGCACTTTCGCATCCTGATATTTCGTTCAGGTTCATAAGTAATAACCAGAATAAGCTGCATACATCGGGTAATATGAATCTTAAAGATATAATATATAATGTGTATGGCAGGGATATAACTAATAATCTGTATGAAATCAGCGGCAAGTCGCAGGATATTGAGGCTTCTGGTTTTATTGGCAAGCCTATGGTTGTCCGCGGAAACAGGACATATGAGAATTATTATATCAACGGCAGATATATCAAAAGCAGTATTATAACTAAGGCTATAGAGGATGCCTATAAGGGATTTATAATGCCACATAATTATCCGTTCAGCGCGATACATTTTAAGATTAATCCTGCAATTATTGATGTAAATGTGCATCCAACCAAGATGGAACTTCGTTTTTCAAACAATGAATATATATATAATTTTGTATATGATACATGTTTAAAAGCCCTTAATTCAAAGGAGCTTATAGCAGAAGTTTCTGTGCCTGACCCTGTTGCAGTTAAAATGCAGGAAGCACCTGTTGTAAAAAACGTTATGCCAGATATTAAGCTGCCAGAGAAAAATGTTTTGGATAGTATGCCATATAAGACAGAAACAAAACCAACAGAATCTTCAAAAGCAGAAACTAAGCCGAGAAGACTTCCGGAGCCATTTGAAATTAAGGGTTCTCTGCAGATGGTTAAAGAAGATAAAGTAAGATATGAAGCTGTGACAAAATCTGAACCACCAAAGCAGATGAACCTTTTTGAGAATAAGCTCCTTGATGAGAACAGCCGTAACAAATACAGAATCATAGGGCAGTTGTTTGATACTTACTGGCTTATTGAATTTGAAGATAAGTTCTATATGATGGATCAGCACGCAGCGCACGAGAAGGTGCTTTATGAAAGAACGATGAATAAGCTTCATGATAAGACAATTGGAACTCAGATGATTCTTCCACCTATTGTACTGTCACTTAACATGCATGAGGAAGAAATATACAAGACTAATCAGGATATATTTAAAAGATTAGGGTATGAGATTGAAGAGTTTGGCGGCAATGAATATAAGGTTACAGGAATTCCTGCCGGACTTCCTAA
>ENA-UPTB01001906-UPTB01001906.1-human-gut-metagenome-genome-assembly--contig:-NODE-1906-length-16140-cov-82.898213_pt1 | contig 16140 bp, 7 predicted proteins | sample MGYA00250046_ERZ773369 | MGnify/ENA primary metagenome ERZ773369 (study PRJEB29103, sample SAMN06111938) | human gut metagenome | biome: human gut; feature: ankylosing spondylitis patient; material...
CCCAATGTAGGATAAGACATATTCTACCTTGTCAGCCCGCTATAATCGATTTGGGTGACGCATTGACGAAGTCAGGAATAACTCCAAAATCGAGAAGAGCCGAATATAAGTACAAAAAACGATGCGAGGCAAGCCACCATTTGCATGGAGACTTGCCTCACATCGTTTTATACATCAGTTTGTTACTTAATCACCTTAAACACCTTGTTGCCAACCTTTACAAGGTAGGCACCACGAGGTTGGCCGGCTATCGAAGCGGTGAGCTGCTGCACAGGCACTGAGGTGTGTGCCACACCTACGGTGCTGCCACCAAGGTCGTAAACACTCAGAGTGGTGCCGGCGGGCACGTTGCCCTTGCAAACAACATCGTCGCCCACTACGCTGACTGTCAGCATTGACGAGGTGGCTGTTGTCGGTTTGACAGCTGTTTCGTCGACCTCAAGAGAAGGTGTGAAACGCAAGGTGTGGGTGAATGTGCCCACGGGGCAATAATACTGGCTCAGTGTGCCAGTGCCTCTGCCGCAACTGCCATTGCCAAGTCCCTTCTGATAATAATCGAAGTGGAGTACGACATCACCGGTTGCCGGCAGATTCCAACGGTGCTGCACAGATGCCATTGCGGCATCGTCATAGTGAAGGGCCGAGAAGGCTACCTGGCCATCGGTCTGCACATTGAGCGTGAAGTGCTTGACGGTGTCGGTCAGTGTGAGTTCGCGCAGGTCGAGACGGTTGCCACACGACTGCGGACGCGGAGTGGTCTCGAAGAAGTCGGTCACTGTTGACTGGTAACGACCAATCCATGCGCTTGACTTGCGGTCAACATAGTTCTCCCATGGGCCACGGCCATAGTAGCTCACTTGCTCGAGAGCTGCCGGCAGAACAAACTTGGTGCCGATGCGGCGCAAGTCGTCATTGTCGTGCGAGGTGTAGGTGCATTTCATGTCCATCACGCCATTAGGATAGATGGTGTACGAATACACCACATCGCAGTACTTGCCGGTTTCCCTTACCGTATACACAGCATTGCCGTCGGCATTGATTGCAGGCACTTGCGTGAATGTACGGCTGCTGATACCGTTTGTTGTAGCAATATCATTGCCCGATGCAGCATCGTTCTCAACCCAGCGGAAGTTGTCGTAATCATAGGCATTGGCCATTTTGCTTACCAACGCATAGTTGGCAAACGACCACTCGCGCACACGGGTGCTCGACTTGTCGATGAGGTAGTGCACCTTGTCGTTCTCAATCAGATAGTTGCCATACTGGTTAACCGTGACTGCAAGGGGCTGTGCCTTGTCGGCTGCCACTGCGGGCAAACCAGCCTCGCGCTCGGCCAAAGTGTACTGCACCTTTTTAATGGGATAGTTGGCCTCAGCCCACAGACTGGCCTCCTTGGTCAGGAAGGTGAGATCGAGCATATAGTCATTGCCATCACTTGTGTCGGTGGTGTAAGGCAATGTGGTGCGCATCTGCGTATTGGGCTTGGTGTCGGCCAGGTCGAGCGTGTCGGTTTCAACAACCTCGCCATTTTTGAGCACAGCGTAGGCCATGCGCAGTGCGTTGAGACTGGTGCTGTGATAGCGGTTGGTCAGCACCAAAATCTTTTTCTTTGCGTTGAATTGCGTCACCTGTACGGGGGCATATACATTCTTCACCTCGGCCAATTTAGGAGTCCACGCACGGTTGGCAGGTATCAAACCATTGTTTACAAAGTTGCCTTGTGTGGGGCCGGGGTAATCCTTGCCCTGACGGTACTTAGGATAGCCATTTTGCGTAAGTGTGCCATTCTTGATGTCATCTGCGCTATAAATGCTTTGGTCAACCCAGTCCCATACACAACCGCCCATGCCGTTGGTTGACGAGAGAATAGTATTCCAATATTCGCTGAAGTTGCCATTGGCGTTGCCCATTGAGTGGGCATATTCGCACATAAAGTAAGGACGGCCTCCATCGTTGGTATTGGCCTCGCGCTGCACGTTGCTCAATGTGGGATACATCACACTGTGCATATCGGTGTATGATGCGCCGCCGCGGGTTGCGCCCTCGTAGTGGACGAGACGTGTGGGGTCGGCCGCCTTTATGGTGTCGTAAGCAGCCTGCATGTTTTGGCCCACACCACTTTCATTGCCCAAACTCCAGAATATGACAGACGTGAAGTTGCGGTCACGTTCCACCATGCGCATTGAGCGGTCGATAAATTGTGGTTTCCAACTGTCGGCAGCGGTAATGGTGTTGCCGCTCTGCTCCCAGTTGAAGTGGCATTCGATGTCGGCCTCGTCCATGCAGTAAAGTCCGTAATGGTCGAACATGGCATACATCTTGGGCTGGCGCGGCATGTGCGAGGTGCGCACGAGGTTAACATTGGCCTGCTTCATCATGGTCACATCGCGCAGCATGGTGGGCACATCGATAGAACGGCCGCGCACGGGGTGCGTGTCCTGTGTGTTGACGCCGCTAAAGTAGGTGCGCACGCCATTGACATATATTTGTCCGTTTGTGCATTCCACCTTGCGGAAGCCATGCTTGGTGGCAAAGGCCATTTCCTCGGTTGTGCCATCGGCTGCCAGTTGCGCCACCTCGACGGTGTAGAGGTTAGGGTGTTCTGACGTCCAGGCCTGCAGATTGTCAACCGCGGGCAGTGTGGCATAAGCCACTGTGGCGGTGTCGCCCGCTGCAAAGTCGAGGTTTGCCACAGTTTCGGCCAACTGTTTGCCGTCGGGGGAAATCAACCGCACACGGGCCTTTTTGCTAACGGCCTGTGCGCCCGGGTTGGCTGCATTTATCTGTACTTTGACTGAGGCTGATGTGTAAGGTTCGTCAAAGTCGTCGGTAATGATATGGTTGCTGATATATGTCTTGGGGGTGGCATAAAGGTAAACATCGCGATGTATGCCACTCATGCGCCACATATCCTGGTCCTCGAGATACGAGGCATCGCTAAAGCGGAACACTTGCACAGCTATGTTGTTGTGGCCCTGGCGCACAACATTGCTCAGGTCGAACTCGGCATCGTTGTTGGCACCCTGCGTATAGCCCACATACTGGCCGTTAACCCACACATAGGCTGCACTGTAAATGCCATCGAAGTGCAACACCACACGCTTGTCGGTCCAACCCTCGGGCAACGTAAACTGGCGGCGGTATGACGCCACAGAGTTTTGGCAGCCGCCCTTCATCTGCAAGTACGGATAGTTGTCAACAAACGGGTATTCTACATTTATATAATAAGGTGAGCCATAGCCTTTCATTTCGAGGCATGAGGGTACGCTGATGGTGTCCCACTGCGCAGCGTCCACATCGTCGGCATAGAAATCGGCGCCCGGACGGTTGTCGATGTCGGTTGTCCACTTCAAATTCCACACGCCATTGAGTGAGAGCCATTCTGCCCCAGTGGGGTCAACCCACGGGTGGGCATAACGCTCGGTGTCGGCCTGCAACAGTTGTGTGCTGGCATAAGGCATGAAGGTGGTGTGTGCAGGCAGTTTGTTCTGTTCGTAGAAGGTTTCGTCCTCCCAATTATTGCGGGCCACTTCGGCCTGTTTGGTTGTTTCTTCAAACACGAATTGGGTGGTTACCCCTGCGCTTTCTGCTTCGTCTGAAACGTTGAGAGTGTTACCACTCTTCTCCATAAAACGGCGGTTGGTGTTGCCTGACCACACTATCTGATAGATGCTGTCGGAACCCTCAACCGGCAATATCTGGAAACGTTGGTTTTCAGAATTCACATCGGCGGCCCACTGCACGGGGTTGTACCACTTGTTGGGAGCTGCGTCAATGGCCAAAGTAGGAAAGGCTGCACTGCAAATGAGGTATTCATTTTCGTTGCCGGTGCTTTTCAAAACCCATTTTTGGCCTCTTGAAAGGGCTGATTTGTCCTCAAGTTTGATAGATTCGCCACTGGAGGCTTTTCCACCATTTGAGAATACTGTGCCCGTTGCCGAGCTCTTGATGTAATAAACCTTCTGCTCACTCAACTGTGCCAACGATGTGAGCGATGCACTGCAAAATACAGCCATCGCAAACATTGTCTTCAGTTTGTAAGCTGGTTTACGATTAGTTTGCTTCATTTATTTGTATTGAAAGGTGTTGTTATTTACTTGTTTGCAAAGACAAGCAAGGATGTTTGGCTTGTCTGTGTTTTTCAGTCTGCACTGCGGATGACAGTTCGTCTGTTGGTTGCAAATTTACATGATTTTATGTGGCGAGCAAAATTAGGGTCGGATAAATTAAGTAACTTTGTAACCGACAACAAGCATATAACGTGGCAGGTGTTCACTATTGCTTTCATGCTACTGGAAAGCTGATGCGCCAAAGGACGTGCTTTCTGTGTGAGGATAACACCTGCTTAAAAGACACTCTGTACAGTTCCATGCAACTCAACGAACTATTACATACATTTGCCCGACACCCGCAAGTAGGCGCCTTGGCAAAGGTGGTGTGCGACGGCAAACCTGTCCTTACACATTTGCAAGGCTTGCAAGCCTCGGCAGCTGCCGTGGCTTTTGCCGCGCTCAGCGAACGCAAGCAAAAGGCGGAACGCCCCTTCCTTATTATACTTAACGATGAGGAAGATGCGGGATATTTTTACCATGACCTGACACAGATGCTGGGCGACGAGATGGCACTTTTTTATCCATCGACCTACCGCCGTGCCGTGAAATATGCCCAACGCGATGCTGCTAACGAAATATTGCGCACCGAGGTGCTCAACCGCCTTTCGGCACAGCACAACAAGGCGGGCATGCTGTTTGTGGTAACATTTCCCGCTGCCTTGTCTGAACGGGTGGCGCCGCTGAAGGACATGGCCGAAAACACACTGCATCTGCAAACAGGCAGCGAATATGACCTGACGGAGCTGACAAAGCGACTGGTCGCCATTGGCTTTGCGCGCAAGGACTATGTGTATGAGCCTGGAGAGTTTGCTGTGCGTGGCTCAATACTCGACGTGTATTCATATGCCTCGGAATATCCCTTCCGTATTGACTTTTTTGGCGACGAGGTGGACAGCATACGCACCTTTGAAGTGCAGACGCAGCTGTCGAAGGACAAAAAGGAAGAAGTGAGCATTGTGCCTGACACCGAGCAGCATGCTCGCGAGGCGCTTGTGCCATTTACCGACTATCTGCCCGACAATACTGTGTTGGTGGTGAAGGACTTGGGATATGTGCACGATGCCATTGAACGCATTTACAATGAGGGTTTTGCACGTCAGGCGCAGCAGGAACTGGAGGCTGCATCTGAGATGGAGGAAGCGGAACAACTGGCACGGCTCAAAAAGGAGTCGCTGCTCACCACAAGTGAGGCTTTTCTGCGCGGTGTGGCACACCTGCAGCGCATCAATATTGGCGCACAGCCCCTTGGCGAAGCGCAAACAGTGATACGGTTCAACACCTCGCCACAACCGCTCTACCACAAGAACTTTGATTTGCTCAAACAGAACCTGAGCCAGTTCAAGGCCGACGGCTATGACATTTACATACTGGCCGACAGTGCCAAGCAGACTGAGCGATTGCAAAGCATATTTGAGGAGATGAATACTGCAAGCCAACTGTTCAAACCGGTGCTGCGCACGCTGCATGGCGGATTTTCGGACAATGACTTGAAGGTATGCTGCTTTACTGACCACCAAATCTTTGACCGTTTTCATAAATACAACTTGAAGAGTGACCATGCACGCGATGCCAAAATGGCGCTGTCGCTCAAGGAACTCATGCAGTTTGAACCGGGCGACTATGTGGTGCACATCGACCATGGCGTAGGACGCTTTGCCGGACTTGTGCGCATGCCTGTCAATGACGGCGAAATGCAAGAGATGATAAAACTTACATACAAAAACGACGATGCCGTGTATGTGAGCATTCATTCGTTGCACAAGGTGTCAAAGTATAAGGGCAAAGACGGCGAACCGCCACGTATCAGCAACTTGGGCACTGGTGCCTGGGACAAGCTGAAGGAGCGCACAAAGAAGAAGATTAAGGACATTGCACGCGACCTTATCAAACTTTACTCGCAACGCAAGGAGGAGAAAGGCTACGCTTTTAGCCCCGACTCATTTATGCAACACGAGCTTGAGGCTGGGTTTGCCTATGAGGACACCCCCGACCAACTGCGCGTAACACAGGAGGTGAAGAAGGACATGGAAAGCAGCAAGCCCATGGACAGGCTGGTGTGTGGCGACGTGGGATTTGGCAAAACCGAAATTGCCGTGCGCGCTGCCATGAAGGCCGCTGCCGACAACAAACAAGTGGCGGTGCTCGTGCCAACTACGGTGCTGGCCCTGCAACACTACAAAACGTTTGCATCGCGCCTGAAGGACTTCCCCGTAAGGGTGGACTACCTCACTCGTGCACGCTCGACGGCACAGACCAAGAAGATACTTGCCGACCTGGCTAAAGGCGACATCAACATTGTTGTCGGGACGCACAAACTGATTGGCAAGAGTGTAAAGTGGCACGACTTGGGATTGCTTATTATTGACGAGGAACAGAAATTTGGCGTGGCGGTTAAAGAAAAGTTGCGCCAGCTGAAAGTGAATGTGGACACACTGACCATGTCGGCCACCCCAATACCACGCACACTGCAATTCTCGCTCATGGGGGCACGTGACTTTAGCGTGATACAGACGCCTCCACCCAACCGCCGGCCTATCCAAACTGAAATTCACACCTTCAGTCACGAGGTGATAGCCGAAGCCATTAACTTTGAAATGAGCCGCAACGGACAGGTGTATATTGTGACGAACCGCGTGGCTTCGCTGCAAAGTCTGGCAAACTTGGTACATAAGTATGTGCCGGACGCACGCATTGCCACCGGACACGGACAAATGCCGCCCGACCAACTTGAAAAGGTAATTATGGGCTTCGTCAATTATGACTACGATGTACTCATATCTACCACTATTGTGGAAAACGGTATTGACGTGCCCAATGCCAACACCATCATTATTGATGCCGCACACCACTTTGGACTATCGGACTTGCACCAGATGCGCGGACGTGTGGGACGTGGGTCGCGCAAGGCTTTTTGCTACCTCATTGCCCCACCGCTTGCCATGCTGCCCGACGAGTCGCGCCGCAGACTTGAAGCTATCGAGAACTTCTCGGACTTGGGGTCTGGCATTCACATTGCCATGCAGGATCTTGACATCCGCGGTGCAGGCAATTTGCTCGGATCGGAGCAAAGTGGGTTCATTGCCGACTTGGGCTATGAGACCTATCAAAAGATTTTGGCCGAAGCCGTGACGGAACTCAAGAATGACGAGTTTGCCGACTTGTATGCTGACGAACTGAAAAAGACCGGGCACCTTGGCGGTGAGAAGTTTGTTGACGACTGCACCGTCGAATGCGACTTGCACGCTTATTTCCCCGAAACCTATGTGCCGGGGGCTACGGAACGTATGCTGCTATACCGCGAACTTGATTCGCTCTCGGGTAATGACGATGAGATGGCTGCATTCAGACAACGTATGGAGGACCGCTTCGGCCCTCTGCCCCCCGAAGGCGAAGAGCTGCTGCGCATTGTACCGCTGCGCGCCCTTGGACGCAAACTTGGCGCTGAGCGTCTGACACTGAAAAACCGACGCATGGTACTCTACTTTGTGTCAAACACCGAAAGTGCCTTCTATCGAAGCGACACGTTTGAACGCATCATAAATTTTGCCACCGCTTCGTACCAACGCTGCAAGCTTGACGAGAACCGCGGTCACCGCCGCATGATTATCAACGATGTGCCCACGGTTGAGAGTGCATTGATTACGCTTAAAAACATTGTGGGAACTGACCACAAGGCGTGAGAAATGTGCCCGCACAGCACACCGCGGCACGTTTTTGACACAAATCTTTCAGGGTGGTTCTAATAATTCTGGAATAGGGATTTGTGCGCTATCGGAAGTGTATTTTTGAAAGTTTGTGAGGGAGCATAGCAGGCTATGTGACCGAAAAAACTTTCAAAAAGGCACTTTCGAGAGCGTGCAAATCCCTATTTCAGAATAGCAGAACTCTAAAAACAGAATTTTTAGAACCACCCTTCAGCCAATCGGCAATAAATTCGTAACTTTGCCGCGCAATAGTAGGCTTTGGAGAGCCAAATAAGACACAACACAAAATGAAACGACTCCTGACTATAATATGCCTGGTGCTGTTGCCACTATTGGCACTTGCGCAACAAAACAGCACAGACAACACCGCACCTGCCGAAAAGGACTCGGTTGTGGTGAGTTTGCTCACTTGCACACCTGGCAATTTGGTGTATGAATTATATGGCCATACGGCCATTCGCGTACGCGAGGTCGGAGCACGCCAAAGCGATTGGGTGTTTAACTATGGCACTTTTTCGTTTAACCAGCCTCACTTTATGTGGCGCTTCATGTTGGGCGAAACAGACTACGAGCTGGGAGTTGTGCCGTACTACTTGTTTTACGAATCATACGTGCGCGAAGGACGCGGCATTGACGAGCAGGTGCTGAACTTGACACCGGCCGAAGCTAAAAAGCTGGTTGACGCCTTGAGCAAAAACCTTGAACCGGAGAATGCCACCTACCGCTACAACTTTTTTTATGACAACTGCGTGACACGTGCACTGCGCGTGATAGAGCAGTCGGTTGACGGACAGGTGATATGGCCAAAAGCTGACGCCAACAAATCGCTGCGCGACATGGTGCACGAATTTTCGGAACCCAGTCCGTGGAACAAGTTTGGACAAGACTTGCTGCTTGGTGCCGAGGCCGACCAACCCGCCGACATCTACAAGCAACAATTTGCACCAATGTATGCCGAGCGCTTTGTCAATGATGCCACTATAAAAGGTACTGACGGCAAAGTGCGTCATCTTGCAGCCCCATCACGCACTCTGCTGCCCGAACAACCGGTTTTAGCAGAAAAGAACTTCCCTGTCACACCGATGTGGACGTTTGGCATACTTCTTGCTCTGACCATTGCCATCAGTGCGGCAGATATTGGGCGCAAAAAGTACCATTGGCAATATGACGTGTTACTCTTTGTGGCGCAAGGACTGACGGGCTGCATTATAACCTTCTTACTGCTGTTCTCATCGCACCCCGCGGTTGGCAGTAATTGGTTGGCATTGCTTTTCAACCCCATGCCACTTGTGCTATTCCCCTGGTTTATGAAAGCCGCAGCCAACGGGCGCCGCAGCTGGGTTATGTACATACAAATTGCCATGGTAGTGATGGCCCTCATAGTTGGTATAACCGGTTTACAACACTTTCCCAATGAGGTGTATATCATTGCATCAATCCTGCTTGTGCGCGCTGCAACACACTTTTGCATGACAAACAAAGACAAGTAGCAAGGTGCCAAAGTATGCTATCACTCGATTTTAGCAGACTGAACGCTATATATCATGGCTAAAACACTCGCTATATTCCTATATTATTAAAACACATACCTTCCTTCGTAAGCATACGAATATGAAACAATCTCGCCACATAGCACCGCAGCGCGCCTCGGTTATGCGCCTGCCCCTGCTCATGTCGTTGCTCACCGCAATGACTGTGCTTTCGGGACCCGAAGCATCGGCTGCCGGAACGGGAGTGCCCCGTGTGGTGGTGAGCATATTGGTAGACCAACTGCGCACCGATTATATGAATGCCTTCATGCCGCTTTACGGGCAGGAAGGCTTTGTGCGTTTGTTGAACGAGGGACGTGTTTACTCACAAGCAGAATATCCGCAATACAGACCCGACCGCGCTTCAGCCGCAGCCACTCTGGCCACAGGCACCACGCCTTACAACCATGGCGTAGTGGGCTTGAAATGGCTCGACCGTGAGACTCTGCGCCCCGTATTTTGTGTTGACGACAAACGCTACCCGGGGGTGCAGACAAGTGATGCGTCATCACCCACTTTCCTGGGGGTATCGACCCTTGGCGACGAACTCAAGGTGGCCACCGAAGGCAAATCGTTGGTTTATGCCATCGCGCCCTATCGCGATGCGGCCATATTGAGTGCCGGACATGCCGCAGACGGGGCATTGTGGATTGATGACCGCACCGGACAGTGGTGCAGCACATCATACTACGGAAAGGCGCTTCCGGCTTGGGTCACCGTGCTCAACAGCCAAAGTCTTGACAGCAGGCTCAAGTCGCTCACATGGCGGCCCTCAAACGATTTGGTAGGAAACTTCTCCTACTTCTTGTCTGGCGGCATGAAAAAGCCCTTTGCCCACAAGTTTACAGGCGACGGGCGATTTGCCACATTCAAAACAAGCGGACTGGTGAATGAGGAGGTGGTGCGCGCTGCCACACAATGCCTCAACAGCACCCTGATGGGGACTGATGCCATTACCGACTATTTGGCTCTGACACTCTATGCCGGCAATATTGACCACCGAACAGTGAGCGAAAGCCCAATGGAGCTGCAAGACACTTATGTGCGGCTTGACAATGCTTTGGCGCAACTCGTTAAGTCGGTTGAACATAAGGTGGGACGCGGCAACGCATTGTTTGTATTGACGTCGACCGGATATGCTGACGAGGAAACTACCGACCTGACAAAATACCGCATACCAAGCGGCACCTTTGATGTGGAACGTGCGGCAGCATTGCTCAATATGTACTTTGTGGCCGTTTACGGACAGGGGCAATATGTGGAGTCGAGTTTTGGCACACAATTATACCTTAACCACAAACTGATTGAGCAGAAGCAAATCAACCTGGCAGAAATGCTTGAACGCGCACAGGACTTTTTGCTGCAACTATCGGGGGTTAAAGATGTGTACACCTCGTCACGCCTGCTACAAGGGGCGTGGACTCCTGGCATCAGCCGTATGCGCGGCAGCTATAACCCGCGCTACTCGGGCGACGTGCTGATTGAGGTGGCGCCAGGCTGGCATTATGTTAACAACTCCACGCACGAGAAACAGCTGGTGCGTGAGTCATATATTCCTTTTCCCATAATATTCCTTGGCGAAGGGTTCAAGGCAGAAACTATCAGCACACCCGTCACCATTGACTATGTGGCTCCGACATTGTCGAAGGCCATACGCATACGTGCACCGAATGCCTGCAGCGTGGCACCGCTATAAGACTGCCGTTTTGACACACACACAACATATCATAACGGCGAGGTGCCCCTCGTATACTTCCCTATTTAATTAAACGAAATAATAAACAACACAATAATACCCTGTATTATCCCCACTCGGCTTTGGACAACTTCATGCACGAGGAAAGGATCAGGGCCATCATTATGGATATTAACAAATTCCTCAGCAAACTATTCGGTAACAAGTCTACACGCGACATGAAACTCATTCAGCCGTGGGTGGAGAAAATCAAAGCGGCCTATCCCGCTATTCAGGCTCTCGACAATGACGCGCTGCGTGCCAAAACCAAAGAACTGCAGCACACTATTCAACACTCTGCCGACGACATCAAGGAGAAGATAGAAGAGCTGAAAGGCAAAGTGGAGGAAACTCCAATTGAAGACCGCGAAGTAATTTTCAGCCAAATTGACAAGCTCGAAACCCAAGTGCTCGACCGCATGGAGGTTGCCCTCAACGACGCGCTGCCCGAAGTGTTTGCCATTGTAAAGGATACCGCACGCCGCTTTGCTGAAAACGAGACCATCGAGGTGACTGCCAATGACTTTGACCGCGAACTTGCCGCAAGTCACGACTTTGTAACCATTGAGGGCGACAAGGCCATTTACCAGAACCATTGGGTGGCTGGTGGCAACGACACCAAGTGGAACATGGTGCACTACGATGTGCAGCTGTTCGGTGGTGTTGTACTGCACCAAGGCAAAATTGCCGAAATGGCAACGGGTGAAGGTAAAACCCTCGTGGGTACTCTACCCGTATTTCTCAATGCCCTTACCGGTAACGGTGTGCATGTGGTGACAGTGAACGACTACTTGGCCAAGCGTGACTCAGAATGGATGGGCCCGCTCTACATGTTCCATGGCCTGTCGGTTGACTGCATCGACAAGCATCAGCCCAACTCTGAGAGCCGTCGCCGCGCCTACCAGGCAGACATCACCTTTGGTACGAACAATGAGTTTGGTTTCGACTACCTGCGCGACAATATGGCCATGAGCCCCAAAGACCTTGTACAGCGCCGCCACAACTATGCCATCGTCGATGAGGTGGACTCTGTGTTGATTGACGATGCCCGTACACCGCTTATTATATCAGGCCCTGTGCCCAAGGGCGATGACCAGTTGTTTGAGCAGTACCAGCCTTTGGTACAACACCTTGTTGAGGTGCAACGCAAACTGGCCACACAATATTTGGCCGAAGCCAAACAACTCATCAAGTCGGGTGACAAAAAACAGGAAGAAGAAGGTTTCCTTGCCCTGTTCCGCAGCCACAAGGCTCTGCCTAAGAACAATCCGCTCATCAAGTTCCTCTCTGAAACTGGTATCAAAGCCGGTATGCTCAAGACGGAGGAAATCTATATGGAGAACAACAACCGCCGTATGCCTGAGGCTGTTGAACCTCTTTACTTTGTTGTGGACGAGAAAATGCACAGTGTCGACCTTACCGACAAGGGTAACAAATGGTTGGCCGACCAGGTGCATGACGACCAGCTCTTTGTGCTGCCCGACATCACTACCGAACTTTCACAGCTCGAGACAGACAAAACATTGAGCGACGAGGAACGCTTAAACAAAAAGGACGCCTTGCTGCAAGATTACGCCATCAAGAGCGAGCGCGTACACACCATATTGCAGTTGCTCAAAGCCTACACCATGTTCCGCATCAACGAGGAATATGTGGTAATGGACGGCCAGGTTAAGATTGTCGACGAACAAACAGGCCGTATCATGGAAGGCCGCCGTTGGAGCGATGGCCTGCACCAGGCTGTTGAGGCAAAGGAACACGTAAAGGTGGAAGCCGCCACACAAACTTTTGCCACCATCACACTGCAGAACTATTTCCGTATGTACCACAAGTTGGCTGGTATGACCGGTACTGCAAGCACCGAAGCAGGCGAGTTCTGGAATATCTACAAACTCGATGTAGTGGAAATTCCAACCAACCGTCCTATCGCGCGTATCGACATGAACGACCGCGTTTACAAGACCAAACGCGAAAAGTACAAGGCGGTTATCGAGGAAATTGAAAAGATGCGTCTGGCCGGACGTCCTGTACTGGTTGGTACGACCAACGTCGACGTGAGCGAACTCCTCAGCCGTATGCTCCAGCTCCGTGGCATACCCCATCAGGTGCTTAACGCCAAACTTCACCAAAAGGAGGCCGACATCGTGGCCAAAGCAGGCCAAAGCACTATGGGCAAAGTGGTGTTCACCGACGAGCAAGGCAACAAGATTGAAGAAGAGCGCATGCTCGGTGCCGTAACCATCGCCACCAACATGGCCGGACGTGGTACCGATATTAAACTTACCGACGAGGTGAAGGCTGCCGGCGGTTTGGCCATTATTGGTACCGAACGTCATGAAAGCCGCCGCGTCGACCGCCAGTTGCGTGGTCGTGCCGGTCGTCAGGGCGACCCGGGTTCTTCAGTATTCTTCGTTTCACTCGAAGACAACCTCATGCGTCTGTTCGCCTCTGAGCGAATTGCCCGTGTAATGGACAAGCTCGGCTTTAAGGACGGCGAGATGATTGAGGCCAAGATGATAAACAACAGCATCGAACGTGCACAGCGCAAGGTCGAAGAGAACAACTTCGGCATTCGTAAGCGCTTGCTCGAGTACGATGACGTAATGAACAAGCAGCGCACCGTTATCTACGAAAAGCGCCGCCACGCATTGATGGGTGAACGTGTGGGCATGGATATTGCCAACATGATATGGGACCGCGTCATCAACATCATCGAAAAGAATGACTACGAGGGCTGCCGCGAGGGCTTTATCGAAATATTTGCTATGGAGGTACCCTTCAGCGAGGCTGACTTTGACAACATGAACCGCGACGACCTCTACGAAAAGGCCTTCGAAGCTGCCATGGCTGCCTTCAAGCGCAAGACCGACCGTATGGCCGAAGTGGCAATGCCCGTTATCAAACAGGTGTACGAAACTCAAGGCGAGGTGTACGAAAACATTCTCGTGCCCATCACCGACGGCAAGTTGGTTTACAACATTCGCACCAACCTCAAAAAGGCTTACGACACAGAGTCAAAGGAAGTTGTCAAGGATTTTGAAAAGGCCATCGTTCTGCACAACATTGATGATGCCTGGAAAGAGAACCTGCGCGAACTCGACGATTTGAAAAAGTCTGTACAGAATGCCTCATACGAACAAAAGGATCCCCTGCTCGTGTTCAAGCTTGAGAGCGTTCAACTCTTTGACAAAATGGTGAACCGCATCAACAACGAGACTGTGGCCACCCTCATGCGCGGACAAATCCCCGTACAGGCTCCGCAGGAGGTGCAGGAAGCCGCTCCCGAAGAGAGTGCACCGCAACAAGGACTCACCACATCGCACGAGAAACTCGACGAGGTTGGCGACCCCGAAGCTGCTGCAGCCGCATCAGCCGACACACGCGAGCGCCACAATCAACCCATTGTAAAGCAAAAGGAACCCGGACGCAACGATCCGTGTCCATGCGGAAGCGGCAAGAAATATAAGGACTGCCACGGACGCAACAAATAAATTGTAAATAGGTGTTCAACATCATTCTGAACACTTACTTATAACACTATCTCCGCACAAACGGGTGCGGCCAACCACAAGCAACGTGGTCTGGCCGCACCCGTTTGACTTTAAGCAGGTATTTTGTTGTTCGACATCACCGAGACGGGTGGCTATATGGGCAACGCCCTTGCTCCACAAGCAGCGCTCGAACGGGTGCTCGCCCGGCAGTTTGATGGTTTGGACATTTTGAAAGAAATCTGCAGAGCGGTGTTGTCACAACATCTTGCCGCCCGCTATGAGGGTCCGTTGGGTGTGGACATGATGTTGGTAAAGACGGCCCAAGGCATCATGTTGCACCCGTGTATCGAGGTGAATTTGCGTCGCACCATGGGGTATGTGGCACTCGATGTGGCACGAGCCGAATATGACTTGCCCTCGGCGCTGAGGCCGTTGTTTGGGTGGTCTTTGTTGATGTGAATGCAAAAAAGATGTGTGTGTTGTTGGGATAACTTGTCATATTGGGTATATTTGCAAACAATATATTGCAATTTATAATCTAATATCAATTAAGCTATGAAATTTACATTCAACAAACAATTCATGGTACTCATGTTCTTGTTGCTAAATTGTTTTGCGAGCTATGCCGCAAATGAAGACTTGATTACCAAACAAATCACCCTCAAACTAACTGAGGCTGGTACATTGCCTAACAAGATTGCGAGTAGCGAGAAGAATCTTGTTACGAACCTAAAAATAATCGGTGAGATAAATGGTACCGATTTGCGCTTTATACGTGAGATGGCTGGTTGTGACATAGAAGGATATCGCACTTCTGGTATTCTCTCTGTATTAGACTTGTCAGAAGCAAGATTTGTAGCAGGAGGTGATTATTATTACAAAGATTATGGAAATGGTTGCTATACCAGCAATGATATAATTGGAAAGTATGCCTTTCGGGACTGCAGTTCTTTGACAAGTGTAAATATTCCATCAAACGTGACTGAAATTGGAGAGGATGCCTTTTATTATTGCAGTTCTTTGACAAGTGTAAATATTCCATCAAGCGTGACAAGTATTGGAATGAATGCCTTCTACAAATGCAGTTCTTTGACAAGTATAAATATTCCATCAAGCGTGACAGAAATTGGAGAGTATGCCTTTCAGCAATGCAGCTCATTGACAAGTGTAGATATTCCATCAAGCGTGACAGAGATTAGAAAGTATGCTTTTGATGACTGCAGTTCTTTGATAAATGTAAATATTTCATCAAGCGTGACAAGTATTGGAATGTGTGCCTTCAACAAATGCAGTTCTTTGACAAGTGTAAATATTCCATCAAGTGTGACAACGATTGGAGGTAGTGCCTTTCGGGAGTGTATTTAGAGCCTTATAACTAACCATAACTTACTATGACTAACTAACCATAAAGTCTTGATTTTCAATACTCTTTGATTTTTAACACTTTCTGAGTGCTTTTTGGCTGTTCCCGATTTTCCACATATTTTTGCAGCGTATTTCTACCGTGGAGAATTTGCGGAGCTTTTATTTTGTCATATCGTGAACGTAGTTGACAAGGGTTTACGAGTG